>ERZ869936.249-NODE-249-length-58694-cov-6.939528_pt1 | contig 58694 bp, 46 predicted proteins | sample MGYA00520876_ERZ869936 | MGnify/ENA primary metagenome ERZ869936 (study PRJEB32218, sample SAMN09650985) | biofilter metagenome | isolation source: enrty point of leading RO module | place: Saudi Arabia: Thuwal, RO plant located on Red Sea | collected 2016-02-17 ... | reverse complement strand
TCCCATCGAATAGTTGATCACCTCAGGCTTCTCTTCGACGAGCTTCTCAAATTCCTTACGAGACAACTCGCACAATTGAAACGCGCGTGGATCCTTTGCCTCACGCAGGATCAACCCCAGGCTTTGATAGACCCCAGCCAGGTCGTTGCGAACGCCATCGGCGTCGGGGAACCTTGCCACAAGCTCCTCGTACAGTCTGCGAGACCGATTGAAGGCTTGGACGACGTCCTTGACCTTGTCCCAGGGTATTGCCGCGACTTCGGCCCGATTCTTGTACCAACCGGCAGCCAAGCCTCCCAATTCGTCGAAATCGCTGTCTTCGCGGACAAGCCGTTCAAGAATATCCAATCCGGCCACGTACGGCGCGAGCCATTCCTCGGAGCCGTTTGCGTTTGTGAGTTCAGCGATGCGGAAATATGTGGCTGCAATGTCCGCCTGGATTCTTGGATCATCGCCCCGCTCCTTCGCTAAATCCAAGTAGTACGTCAATGCGGCTTCAACCAGCTCCTTGCGCAATGGTAAAAATCTCGTCTCCTCAACCAAAGTGTTCTGGCTGATGCGTGTGTAGAAGGCTTCAACAGCTTCCCCGGCGCGCCGGTAGCCGTCCTCCGCTCGACGACGCTGCTCTTGGGCCACCGCCAGATTGGCTGCAGCTTGCTCCCGCTGCCGGTTCGCCTCTTTGAGATTGCGCTCGGCCCGAATGCTCTCCGCGGTAGCTTCTTTGGCGCGAGCGTCTGCCGCGATGGCGAAGTACGTTGACACAACGATACCGGAGAGAAGCACAAGTGCTACCGCGCTGGTGAGCGCCGCCACGGTTGGATTCCGTTTGCACCATCGCGAGCAACGTTCGATTCGTCCAGATGGGCGGGCCAAGACCGGCACTCCCGCGAGGAATCTGTCCAGGTCATCGGCCAATTCAGCGGCTGACAAGTAGCGACGAGCTGGTTCTTTTTCCAGAGATTTGAGCGTCACCATTTCCAGATCGCGCGGAATGCGGTCGTCCAGCGCACGGGGACGCGGCGGCTCGTCTCTTTGAATTCGCGTCAGCACCATCTGGGCCGATCCGCGAAATGGAAGTTCGCCGGTTGTCAGTTCAAACAGTATGACCCCCAAGCTCCACACATCGCTGCGAGCGTCGGCCAGATGGCTGTCCCCGGTCGCCTGCTCTGGGCTCATGTAGGCGGGCGTTCCGAGACGCGTCCCAACAGATGTCATCTCGCAATCCGGCGCCGACACGCGGGCCAAACCAAAATCTGCGATGTGGGGCGCCCCGTTTGTGTCTAGTAAAACGTTGGCCGGTTTCAAGTCCCGATGAACCACGTTGCTCGAATGGGCTTCATGTGCGGCCACAGCAAGATCTCGGACCAGTTTCGCCGACTCCGGATAGGAACGCCGCGCCGCTCCATCGGTCAGTGATTCCTGCAGAGTCGTGCCTTCGATTAGTTCGCTTGCGATGTACAGTGTATCGTCGATTTCACCCACATCATGGATGGCGACAATCGAGGGGTGACGAAGTTGGGCAGCGGCGCGCGCCTCTCGCATGAATCGTTCCACATCGCGCTGGTCGAGTAGCGCATTGGCACGCGGAATCTTCAGCGCCACGTCTCGCTCCAAGCGGGTATCGTAGGCGCGATAGACCGTACCGAAAGCGCCTCGGCCAAGAACAGCTCTGAGCTCGAAATGACCGAAGCTGCTTGGGAGCATACGGCTCGGAGAAACCTCGCTGCCTTGATGTGGCGTTACACTGTCACCCAAGCCTCCACTCGCCTGCGTCCCCTGCAAAGTGAACTGCTGGCGCGCCGCCTGTATGGCGGCGCGAAATTGCGGTAGCTGCGATTCATACGATTCCCAATTGATGTCAGCCCCACCACGCTGCACGTAGCTTGCGTCGAGCAAGACTAACTCTCGGACGAGCGCCATGCGGCCGGGCTCAGAAATGCGCTGCAGGAGAAGTTGAAAGTCGCCTGCCTGCCCCGCTTGCCGCTGCCTCTCAAACTCGTCACACAACGCGTCGATTTGAGCCCAGATCGAGCCTGGCACCTCGTGACCGTCGTCAGTCATCCGACATCTCCTGTCCCCAGATGGTCCGAATACACTGCAGCTTTCGCTCGACGCTTCGCAGGGCGATGCCTAGCTCGACCGCGATCTCGCGGTTTGAGTAGCCCTCCAGCTTTCGGACTGCGACGTGCTGCAAAGACTCATCCGGCAGCAACTCAAGCAGCTCTTGGCAGCGCACGTCCAACCCGCCGCGCAACGTGGAAACCCAGCGCACGTCCTCAATTTTGGAGCCCCCTTGTCCCTCGAAAGTGTCGTCGCTCAGCCGCCCAAGCGGGATGCGTCGCATTGCGCCACCGCGTTTCTGGCGCCCCGAGTGGCGCTGGTGCTTAGTAACCTTACGGCGCGTGAGGACGACCAGCAAAGCCCAAAGATCGTTGCGGTTTGCGAGGCGTTCGAAGTGTCCCTCCCGGAGGCGACGGCAAAAAGTATGAAGCGCGCTGAGGGCAGCATCTTCTTCGTCCGCCGCGGCCAAATCGTCACCCACGAGCCTGGTCCGAGCGGCGGCAGACATCCGCTCGAAATAACGCTTCCAAAGCTCATGGGCGGCGAGTGAATCGCCGTCCCGCAAAGGTTTGAGCAACTTTGTGACGGAACCTTTCTCGCTCACGGTACTTGCCCCGGTGGGTTGCGCAGTGCGTGAAAACGCGGGAATTCCTCACCTGATAGCGGTGCGTGGCGGGTCTCGCCCCGCGTTGTCTATCCAACTATAGGGGGCCAACGCATCGATAGCCGCCTCGGTCTCCTCTATGGGACCGCTTGGCGTTGTGCCAAGCAGCTCCCAACGGGCGGCCGAAACGAGAGACTCCTTGATCCCCACACAGCAGGTATTAATCATGCCCTCTCAAGTAGGAAATTACAAACAGAATTCGGGAGGCGCTCATGAAGACACAAGCTTTGCATTGAACTTACTTCATCTGTTGATGCTTTGGTTTTCATGAGGAAGTTCCTTGATGATTGCTGCTTTGAAAACTGCCGCTTCCGCATGGATGCAACGCCGCCTACAATGCCTGCATTGTGACACCGGAACGCTTGTGGTGCTCACGGCGTTCCTCGGTGCGACGATTGCCAACACGGCCTCTGCCGCGATCTTCTTCACGCCGTTTGGTGCAAGCGGCGAAGGCGGCACGGTCAACGGCCAGGTACTCGCCTTCGGCTCCGGCGGCGAAGTGTTCGAGCTCGACGCATTCCTGAACATCTCCGGTACGGACTTGAATGGCGCCACGCTCGGCACGAGCGCCCAGCTCTCGGTCGATCCACTCCCCGCTGGTCTCGCCTACACCTTCTCCACTGAATTGAGCCTGGACGCGACGGACCTAACACTCCGATACGAGTTCACAAACAACACCGGCGGCACGCTGCTGGACGTCTGGTTCTTCTCGTTCGTCGACGCCGAGATCGACGTGGCGATCAACGACTACTTCAACGAAGCCGGCTTCCAGTTCGGCTCGCCCGGAACAGGCCCCGGCGATCGAGACGCCGATGCCTGGGAAATCGACGAACCCGGTTACGTTCTTGGCGACATCTTCGGCAACTTGCTCGACGGAAGCCTCGACAGCACGAACTCGGTTCCGGCGGCGTTACCCGACGACGTGTCCCTCGGGCTCGGTTTTTCACTTGGTGATCTGCCGCCTGGCGCCATGGGCACGATCAGCGTCCTGCTGTCCGAAGACGGTGATGTCGAGGGGTCTTTGGCTCTTCAGCACTTCGACACCGACGCAGCGTCATTTGATTCACTGACCGTTTCGGGCTCGGTCGTATTCGTGCCGGAGCCGACGACGTGCTTGTTGCTCTCGGTTGCTGCGTTCCTCCTGCTCGCCAAAAGCTCGACGCGCCGCCGCGACACCTAATCCCCACAAACCCTTGCGATGAATCGGAGGCACTGCTGGTGGCCATGCAAATGCGAAAACGACTCCGCCAACCGCTCACTCGTCGTTTGCGCCTTGAGCCGCTTGAACAGCGGCTGCAGCTATCGGCGACGATTTTCGAGGACTTCAGTTCGGCGTCGGGGCTCACTCTCAACGGCACGGCACAAGTGACCGGAGGTCGCCTGCGGCTCACGGCGCCAAACCCCTACACCGCTGCCAGCGCGTGGTTCGATCAGATCGTCGATGTCGATGACTTTCTTGCCAGGTTTGAATTCGAGCTTCAGCACTCACCTGGCCAGGGTATTGGCCCTGGTGATGGATTTACATTTGCACTATTGAACGCGGCCCTAGACGGATCGAATTCGCTGGGGGAAAACGGGGGGGCCCTCGGCTATGCAAAGCTTGGCGGCACGTCCTTGTCCGGCTTCGCAATCGAGTTTGACACGTATCACAATCCCGAGTTCAGCGATCCAAACCGCGTCCACATAGGTCTCGATCTGCAAGGCAGCGTGCACTCGCAGGTCGTGAGCAACCCCTTGCCGATCAGCCTGGTAAATGGCGGTGTCCTGCGAGCCGAAATCCAACTCCAGGCCGGGCAGCTCAACGTGCGAATCGGCCCCTCAGGCGGGACTGCGTACACGGTGTTGACGACAACCGTGCCCGGTAGTGCCATCCCGCAAGACGCGCGTATCGGCTTTACAGGCTCAACCGGCCAGGCGATGCTCACAACGTCGATCGACGATTTCAGCTTTGGCTCACTGACCGGTGATCTCATCAACGAGCAGTTCAACAGCGATGCGGCGTACACCACTCTCGGGGACGCGACGACTTCGAATGGCGAGCTCGTTCTGACCGAAGGCTTTGGCAATGCCTCAGCAGTCTGGTTCTCGACACCTGTCGGCACCGACACGTTGACCGCCACGTTTCAGTTTCGAATCGACCAGCCGTTGGGCCTCGACTTCGGCGATGGCTTCACTTTCGCGGTCATCGATCCGGCGGTTGATCCAATCACCAGCACGCTCGGCGACAACGGTGCCTCGCTCGGCTATGCCGGGTCCAGCAATGCGGCGGTCGATTCCGGTTTCGCGATCGAATTCGATGCGTATCACAACGATGGGATCGACCCCGAGTACCCGCATACCGCGCTCAACATTGCCGGCAGCGTTGACTCAGTGTTCGTGGCACCGCAGGCGCCAACTGAATTGCTGGTGGATATTGCGAACGGAGAGTTGATGCTGGTGCAAATCACTTGGAATCAACAGCATGTTGATGTATTCCTGACCGGGCCGAGCCGTCCATCAACACACATCCTGCGTGCGCCGCTTCCTGCGGGCGCGTTTCCGAGCAACGCCCGTGTTGGTTTTACGGGGGCAACTGGCCAGGCTGCCGAGCGCGTGCGCATCGACAACTTTCGGCTATTCCGGGGGCTGCCGCCTGTACCCACGGGCTTGGCGGCTGCTGCCACAAGCCCGACGTCGATCCGGCTTGCCTGGACGCCGGCTATCTCCGCGGGCAACTACTTTCTTGACCGCGCGATGTCGCCCGATGGTCCGTTTCAGCAGGTCGCGATCAAGTCGGCAACCCAAACATTACACATCGATCAGGACGCGCAGCTCCTGCCCTCAACGACGTACTACTACCGCGTCCGAACCGTGAGCGGCGGAGTCTCTTCGCTCGACTCCGCCGTTGCGATGGCGCGCACGCTATCAGACGAGGTCGCCTTCAACTCGGGTCCAAGAGTCATTAACCCGGTGGGCGGGGATTCGTCGGTCGCTCCGTTTGGCGTGTTTGACCAGGGTGTCAGCTTTGTTGACATTACTTTTAGCGAGGCGGTTCAAAATCTACAGACCGACGACGTAGCCGTTGTCAAGGTCGCATCACAAGCAGCACAACAAGTGTCCACGCGCCGCGAGAATCCACGAGCGAATACTCCGATTGCCGTCACCTTCATTGAGCCCCTAGGTGGCAGCAAGTATCGCATCCATTTTGACGAGCAAACCGCGGTTGGCAACTACTTGGTTGCCGTCGGACCCAGTGTAGTTGACCTCGATGGCGCTCCGATGAACCAGGACGGGGATACTCTGAATGGCGAGAGTGTCTTCGATCGCTTCCTCGGGACATTCTCAATCGCCCACACCGCGGGTGACCTGAACACGTCGTTGTTGCAACAAATCGCGAACAACGGCATCGACTGGTATTTCGACACGTTCCAACACAAGCCCGGCTTTGGTGTCACGCTCAGCGTTAGCCTTATCGACGAGCTAATCGACATTCTATCTGCGCCGGTTCCCGTACTGGGATGGTTATTGCCATTCATCAAGCTTGGATTTGTCGAAGTCAACTTCACAACGATACTTGACCTTGCTGACTTGATGGGAGCCACCGCTGACGGTCGGAACGGCTGGACGACTATCTGGCTTGTCGGAGGCGTTACGGGAGCGAGTCTCGGCCTCGAAATTCCGATTTGGTCGAATATTGGATTCGGCACCTTGCCGATCGCAGGCGGAGACGATCCAGACGACGATCCGTCGCGCGGCTGGACCTATTCGGCGGTTGGAGGCTCAACTCCCGTATTTGAGATGACGTTTGGCTCGTCTAGTGACCAAGATGGCTTTGATTGGTTCGACAAGAATCTGCAGCTCTTTGCTCGCTCTGCGGTCGGAAGTGTGGATCTCTTCAACGTCGACACTGAATTGCTCTCGTTCGATGTGCGCTTGGATGCGTTGCTGGGCGGGGTGACCAACCACGGCACCCTTGGCTTGCTCGATGACATTGCGATTCGATCGCTCCGACGTGCCATTCCAACTCTGTCACTACCTGCGCCTTTGCTCGGCACTAGCCTTTGGGATGATATTCTGTGGCCAGCGATTCAAGGTAACCCATCGCCATACGTGCGACCTGCGGCATTGGGCACAACCGTAGAACCGTTGACAATCGGATTAGATTCGTTTGCGAGCGCAATCGCCGCCCGATTGGCAACTCAAGCCAGGGAGAGGGCGCGGGGCGACGGTGCTCGCGAGGCAATACTTATGCCTCCCGGTCCTTCCATACCCACTGCCCAAGATGATGATCGGGCCGAGCCGGTTTCTCCACCAAAAGTCGCCCCTCAATTACAACTCAGCCCGTCCGAGTCGCGTCGATCGCCGCGCGAATCGGAAGTCTCTCAGGTCGAGACTCTTGATTCTCGCGCCGGCACATCCTTGCGTATGCGCTACAATGCCCGACGCCTCCGTTGACGGATGCGCTGCGCCAGGATTGCCCCACCGAGGCAATATGAAGCGGTGGCAATAAGTACGATTGCGCCTGCATCGTGGCCAACGTGCCCAAGCACCACGGCGGCAACTGTCCACGCCACGGCCAACGCGACATTCACGGCGATGCCCGCTGTCATTCCAGAATCCGGATTGCCGCCACAGATACGGACAATGACACCGACGAGCCACGGGATGATCGGGGATACAACCGTTGCGCTGATCAAGCTCGCAGTCAAGCCGAAGAGGAATACAACTGTCAGCAAGGTCATGGCGAGATGGTAGCAGAGGGTCGGCATGGCGCGCAAGCACGTCCGCCGGTGCGGCGGCGAATCGGTGGCGTTGCTGGCGCATCACTCGCCTGAAGCGCCTCATGAAACATCGCGGCAATCTGACGAACCTTCGGCGTGGCAGACTTCAATTACGCACAAATCAGAAAGTTGTACCTCATGTGCCTTCGCTAGACGGGTCCGCTAGCCAGCGCCGTAGACGCCCCTTCGGTTCTGCAGGGCCAGTGAGTCGATTTTGTCAGGCAAGGTGAACGCACATGGAGATACGGCACCGGGAGCAACACAGCTACCTGTTCAGAACAGGCACCCCAGCGAGGTCGCTTGCGCGGGGCATCTACCGTTGCCGATCTATTCATCACGTGCAACCGCTGGACAGGCTTCCCAATCGCTGGTAGCGTCCTCTCCTTTTTGGCGTGTCGCCAAAGAGGAGCGAGTGCTTCCTTCACTTCACAGATTGGAGAAGTCTGATGAGCGAAAAGAAGAAACCCGAGCGCATCTTCAGAATCGGGGACGTATCGGCGTCGATCTTCTTGCAGGAGACCGGTAATGACCGGACGTTCCGCACGATCAGCCTGCAGAAGAGCTACCTCGCAGAGGGCGAGCGTCAGTACACGGGCTCGCTCTCGTTGGCAGAATTGCCGGCGGCGATCGAAGTCCTGCGTCTGGCCCTCGGGTACGTCGCGGGAGACAAGGAAGAGGCCGTCGTCGCCTGAACAGGTACTGACGGCAATCGCAACCGAGCGGTGGGCAGCAATGCCTACCGCTCTCTTTAAGAGCGTGACGATTCATCAAAGCACAGTGTCGTCAGCGTCGCCGCACGCGGGACACGAGCGTCGCGCCCGCTGCTGCAAGTAGCGCCGCCACAGCTCTTCCTGCTCCGCGAAAGCGCGGTCGGGTTGTTGGCGATCGTCGTCTAATTTCGGCTTGAGTTCCACCGTCGTCTTGTCGGTGGTCGAGTGCTCGGCGGTCATCGTTGTCTCCTTCGTCAGCGAGTGATCGTCTGACCCTCACTGGCTTTGGGGGCAAACGGTTACGAGCGGGAGACAAAAAAGGCGGAGCCGGCGGGAGAGGAGCGACAGGAAGAACTCGCAAGGGCGAGTGCCAATCACCGATTGGAACGGCTTTGCTCTGACTTAAGCGGAGCGCCCAGAGGCGGAGCGGTCGGTTGGCCGGCGGCAATGCCGGCAAACGACGTGTGCCATGTCGCCCTATCGACGAGCAGCTGACGGCCATGGCAAGCCGAGGACATCGCTATACTCGCTGCCAAGTAGAACCCACACAGCGCCATCGGATGCCGTGCGCATGACAACGAGCGGATCGCCAAGAATGTGGTGGTGAACGAAATCGACGTTCATGGCACGTATGTCTCGCATTTCATGGCTTGCGACGCGGAGGATGGAAGCTTGAATCGCTGTATGGCCGTACCCGGCGACTGCCGCTGGCGTGGCACGGTAGCAGAGATGAACGGTATCGGAGACCGCATGGAACGCGGACAGTGCAATCTCATCGAGCGCGCGGCAGAGGGACGCAAGATCGCGGCTGACGGCAGTGTGCTCGATGGAGAAGGACGCGTTGGCTGGCGAGTTGGGCTGCATAAGGGCGGCATCATGCCATGCATCGGCGCAGAGCGCAACCGTGCGCATCTCGAAGGGAAGCTCTCCAGCAAACATCATCGCAGACTGGCAGGACGACAGCTCTTGCGTTTTGTCAACTCGATTCACTTCCCCTCCTGCGGCGCTCGGGCATGATGCGCGGCCGGTGCCCAGGACGCTCCTGAGCCCGGAACCGTGTTCCATCACACTGAAGGAGGATCGTCATGATCCAAAGCAACCTCGTGCTCCATCGCGGAGCACGCGAAGTGGACGTTGAGGAGCTCGACCGCGTTCCCTGTCCTCCGCCCACCGACACGTGGTTTCCCGTCAAACATTCGGTTGTTCTCGACCGGGTGTGCGAAACATTGACCGGGGCGGGCTTCGGCATCGACAAGATGCAGCTGTCACTTGCCCGCGACAATCAGCGTTTCTTTGGGACGCTGACGCTCACAAATCGCTTGCACGACGACGCGTGCCTGGCGGTCGGCGTTCGTAACTCGACGGACAAGTCGTTCCCGATTGGTCTCGTCTGTGGCTCACGCGTGTTCGTCTGCGACAACTTGGCGTTCAGCTCTGAAATTGTCATCGCCCGGCGGCACACCAAGTACGGCTCCGATCGCTTCCACGAGGCGGTCTCGCAGGCAGTGCTCGGACTCAATGAGTACCAAGTGTCTGCTCAGCAGCGGATCGCCCAGTTGCAAAACTGGGAACTGTCGCCGCTCGAAGCGGACTCGCTTCTGCTCAAGTCGTTCGAGACGGGCCTCGTCTCGTCGAGGCTGCTGCCTGCGGTGATCGCCGCCTGGCGGAATCCAGAGCACGTCGAATTCCAACCGCGTAATGGCTGGAGCTTGCTCAACGCCTTCACCGGCGTCCTGAAGGAACGTCAGCGCAAGGCTCCGCAAGAAGCCGCGTTGCAAACGATTCAGTTGCAGCGGCTTCTGGCTCCGCCTGATGTGATCGACGCTGTGTCGATGCCGGTCGCCGAGGACGGATGATTCAACGATGGAACAAACGCCCTCAGCCAGCGATGGCTGGGGGCGTATTTTTGGTGCACTCCGCAGCTCAGGACGGTTCGTCATGGGCGCGCAAGGCCCAGTGCAAGGGCCGGTTTGATGTCGCGGCGTGTCGCTTCCTGCGGGATAAGGCCGGCAGGCCTGGGACCCTCGGCAATTGACTCGCGATGCTACATTCTGGAACGTGACCAGTCATCACCGCCGTGGCCGTGACCTGGGCCGCCACCTGGATCCGCTCTTCGCCTCGACACAGGAGCCCGCGCGAAGCGGAGCGTTTTTCTGTTGGGCCTTAGCGTCTGGTTGCGATCATGGGTAGAGATCGCGAAGCAGGACCAAGTCATCGCTGTGCAGGACGCGCTGAACCCGGCCCTTGGGCATAAAGGTGTACATTGCTGCAGCCTTATTCCCGTGGTGCTTCAATCCCAGACAGTGCCCGATCTCGTGGAGGGCGACCGTTTCCACGTCGTGCTCCTCCGCTCCTGGATCGAGCGACCAAATCGTTTCGGTCGTATCGAAGTGACATGGCAACGGCGGCAACGTCGAGATGACAGAGGCGCCAGGCGGATAGTCCGCGTGCGCGACGACGATCCCGGTCATATCAAAGTCGGGATCATTGCTGGGCCGACATTCAACGCGAATATCTTCACCTGAGTTGACTTCAGTAAGGGTCAAGCCAACGCCCGCGCTCTCCCAGGTTTGGCAGGCAGCGAGCACCGCGGCTTTCAGGTCGCTTTCAAGAACGTTGGTCCCGGACAAGTCGCCGAATGCAATTCTCAGATCACGCCGATCCCACGGAACCGGGATTGCCGCAGCGATGGCGTCGTCCGGCATCGCACAGCGAGCCGTCTCCATCAATCTCCGCGTTGCGTCGTCGAGCTCGCCGGTCACTCCTAGCCCCGCGCGTCGCTGGAACAGCTGTAACGATTCCGTAATTGAGCCGCCCTGCGGTTGGGGTGCAAATGCAGCAGTGCTACTACGCGCTGCCGCAAGCGGAGAACCGGAGGCACGTTCCCGCGTCGCATTCAAAACATAGCCGAACCGACGCAGGTAAGCGGCAACGTCTATCGGCTTCGTCATGTTGATCCTCCTGACGATCGGCCTTAGGGAAGTTCAAGCTGACCGCCCGCAAACGGCAGCGCGACCGGTTCAGCCGCGGCAGGAAGTTCCAGAACTTTGGGATCGACAGGCTGCAATAGCAGGGTGATATTCAGCGCTTTGCGATCGCCGAAAACTTCGTCCTCCTTCAGCCTGCGGAGCGCTGGTGCCAGGTTCAACAAGGCCGTGAAGCCTTCGGCGTGACCTGCCGCCTCGCGTGGCTCTCGTTTCTTGGGCTCCCGGTGATCGTGACCCGCCCCGAAGAAGGTGAAATACCCTAGGCTGTGCGGGTCCTTGGTATCGGTCTCGACGGTGACATCTTCCTTGTTCAGGTAAGCCCGCACTTCCAGCGATATCCCCTCGTCTTCCTTCACCTTGATATCCCGAACCCGGAACAGGGCCGTCCTTTTTTTGTCTTCTACAACACTCTTCAGCCGCTTCTTCAAAGCAGCCGTAAGCGCGATCGAGAGCGTGAACGGTTCGCCGAGTCGCAATTGCATATTCGCGGGAACCGTTTCCACTTCCCTCTTGTCGTCACGACGTTCTGCTTGAGGCATGGGACCGCTCCTGATTGGCTGTGCTGCTGCAATCGCCGATTCCTTCGGCACGTACTGAACAGCGATCAACGCCGGATCCTCGAGGAATTCCTGCACCGTGCGCGACATGGCACTTCCGTCGCCGGCAACGAATTCCTCGAAACTCATGTTACCCCATGTTCGGTCGTTCCCAGAAGCGCAAGGCTGATCAAAAGCCGGATTCCTGTGGCTCGGGTCGCTTGCAAGCCAGACATCCCACAAACGATCGATGTTGGCATGGTGCGACCAGAAGAGCGGATCGAAGGCAGCCGTCGGGGGCACACGAAGATCTCCCCACGGGCGGAACGCGGGAGGATTCCGGTGCCACCCGATCCGCACATGGACCATTCCGTGCGGACCGCCCTCGAAGGGAGAAATACCCGCGTTCGCACTTTTCGTGCAGCTGGCAGAGCTCCCGAATCCCTCGAACGTGTGGACATTCTCGACCGTATCCTTGATGACGTCGCTGCCAACGTCCTCATCCCGCAGCGGTATGGGATGCCGCCTGGCATCGAAGAGCGGGTTGTTCATTGGATCTGCAAAAATCGCGGGGACGCCTCGCTGAGCGGTCCAGTTCCAGTATGGAATGGTCAGCGGAACATCCGGCATAAAGTCCGCCGCAAGGTCGCGCAACGCGTCTTCGAAGTAGAAAAGATAAACTCGGTGCCACGGCAGAAACCACCAGTTCCCGTGCGGGCAGTGCAAAGTGTGTACAAGCGCCTGGAATGCATAACCTTGTTTGTCCTGGCCCGAGGATGCGGGCATCGTCAGATTCGTGCCGGACCACTGCGGAACATCGGGCCCTTTCATCTTCATCCGACGAACGGCTTCCCGGTACTTCCTGACCTCGTTGTCGGTCAGATCCCGCACGTCTTTCCGCAGCCGCTCCCCGAGAGTTCCGCCGCCGGCGTAGAGGCGACTGGCTTCAAGTGTGCCCACCGCGGCCGCTGACGTCGCCAGCATCTCTCGGCGAGTGATTCGCAAGTTCGAAGACACGCGTGTGCGCGCCCGCCTGCCGCCATCCGATGGGAATCTGCTCATCGCGTGGTCCTCGCGTGAAGAAGAGATTTACAGGTCCATACACCGAAACACTAGGGCGCCTCTCTCTCGCGCCAACTTCCGAGCAGCGTGTTGAAGACCTTCGCGGTGGTCGTTGGCTCTTCACTCAGGCACGCCCGTGTGTCCAGATTGTCGGCTTCATCCAGTGACCGGCAGTCAACGAGGGCGTCTAAACGGTTCGTTCGTTGCGCATGTAGAATCGAACGAAGTCTCTAGCTGTCGCTGCGATTTATTTTCCAGCGCTGCTGTCACAGTATTTGCAGCGCTTGCATCGCCCATTCGGTACGTTTATAACACACCCTGCTACTGGTTGAACATATACATCAGACGGGGGGGCGGCTTATTCTCCTTGTTGCGATTCCATCAATGGCGAGTACGAATTGACTGTGTTTGGAGGCTGGTTTCGAAACGACTATCCACATACAGGGCAACCACGACCGGCATCAACTTTCGGCTACTTGCTGCCTCGTATCTCGCTCTCACATTCGGATTGCCACGATCGTCACCTGCCCCCGCGGCGTTGAGCGGCTTGCGCGGAAGATCTCAGACCCTGCTTCCGCAGTAAATCGCTGTCTATAGGCAAGTTCGACGAAAAACCACGGGGATTCGTCAATGGCCGACGATGCGATGAAGCTTACAGACTTCCCTGATTACCTGAAGTCGCTGAAGCTCGACACTACAAGCCACGACGCTGAGGTGCTGCTGCTTACTTGCATCGACTTCCGCTTCTTTCACAAGGTAGCAGAGCACATTACCACCGCCGGACTGTCCGGAAAGTTCGACCACATCATCCTGGCCGGTGCAGAACTGGGAGCGGTAGTTGATTTCCCGCCGGAGCCGAAGCTGCACTGGCAACAGTTTTTCCTGGAGCACCTCGCCCTATCTAAGGATCTGCACAGCATCAAACGTGTGGTTGTCCTCGGCCACCGTGACTGCGGGGCGTACAAGAAGTTTAAGGTGCTGCCGGACAACCCCGCCCCCGACATGGAGCGAGCAGCGCACAAGCAGCACGCCGACCGACTAGAGGAGCTAGTCAAGCGGTTCCACCCAGCGCTGGTAGTCGAGAAATACCTGCTCGGCTTGGGGTCCGCGCCGGCTGACCCGCTCAAGATGCAGCGACTCGCGTGAAGGCACAGCGGCACGGCCGAACCAAGCGATGCACCTGCCCAGCAAGGAGTCGATGCCTTCCGTGATATCGGCGCGTTGGCATTTCGCGAGATTGCAGGCGATGCCGAAGATCTCTGCACTTTCAGAATCAAGATTCAAGACGCCCGCCTTCCCTGCTCGCAAGGCCCTGACCTGCCGGTCGAAGTGCGTAGTGAGGGCGTGTCCTGGGCGCACAATCACCTGCTTCCATCCTGCCTCGGTCCGAGGCCGACGAGCGTTGCTCGTTGCAGGAAGGAGCCCCGTCCGGAGACGGGGCAAGCGGTGACGGTGGTCCGTCACGCGCAGAAGTGACAGCGTCCGTGCTGCTCGGAGGATTCGAGGTCGGGCGCGAAAGGGATGGCCCACTCAACATCATCATTCTCGCCTTGGAGCGTTCTGGAAATGAACTCCAGCAGCCGCTCGCGGGTCATCCAAGACGCGGTGATACTCTCGATCTGGATGTGGGGAGCGCCGGGGGCGGCCGGCTTCTTGAGGATGGCGTACTCCTGGGCTCCGTCGCCCGACGTGGCGTCGTTGAGGAACAGGTAGTTGCCGATCTGAAAGCCTGTGCAGCCGCACCACGTGTGCTCGGCGAGCTTCTCGGCAAGTTCCTCGGACGTTGCGACAGGGGCGACGCACCAGGTTCGCGACTTGTGCATCATGGGAGAGTCCTCCATTCTTGAAATGAGCAAGCAGAATCGCTGCAACTCCCTGTCCGAACGCGGGCAGGTGGAGGAGCCTAGCGGCGACTTGTGAAGTGCGCAAGCGTTTCATCTGCCCAAAGAGACCGCCGCTTGGGCCTCGCGGTCAGTCGCCGTGGATGCGGCGGCCGTGTGCAGTGCGCGTTGGGCACACGCGACGGCATTTGGACGAGGCAACCGAGGGAGGAAGTGCTAGAACAGCGTCGCCTGTGTCGTCTGCGTTTCTTCGGGCTGCAGGCCCGGCGGCGCGTGATCCTCGGGAGTCAGCGCGTTGAGCTTCTGCGCGAAGTCCGGGGAGGCTGGATCGGCCGGCATACTTGTGAGTCGAAAGATCGGCTTATCGTTCTGCGCCGCCCACTCGATCACTTCGCGCTCTTCGTCGATCGCGTCGCGCAGCACGCCAATTTCCTCGACGTTCTCGCGCACGACCTCGGCAACGTGCTCTAGGCGGTCGTGAATCGCGGCGAGTTGTTCCTCGACGATGCTCTTGAGCTCCCCGAGGGCTTCCAAATACTGCTCGTGACGCTGCCGCTCTGAAGGGGTCAACGATCGTGGGGCCTCGTTCTTTGTTGCGCGTCGATCAGGCATAGCGAGGCGAGAGTGCCGTAGAATCCAACTCGATGCAAGCGTATGCATTGCCGTTACAGCGAATGCACTCCGGGCGAAAAGTTTGCTTGCTCATGCCCATAAGTGGGCGTAGGATAGGTGTATGGAGTCTTCTCGCTCTGAGAAATCGCCGTCGGACAACGTGGTCGTTCGTAAGGCCAAAGACCTGAAGAGTGAAGTCCGCGTCTGGGTCTGCTCGCTATTCGGGCGGGAACTCGCCGACGATGAAGAAGTCGCCGTGGCACTTCCCGACGCAGCCACCGGCCAAGTGAAGGGAGACCGCGCTCAGGCACGACGCGCACTGCTTGCGTCCATGGAACACCTAGGCGAGCGGTTTAGAAACGTGGCAGACGACGACATGGAGGCCGCCCTCGATGAGGCAATGAAGGCGGTGCGGCCTTCTTTTGAACCACGGACCTGATGAGGGTCCTGTGCGACACGAACGTTCTGGCTCGGGCCGCGACACGGCCCGATGGTCCGGCACAAGAACTGATCCGCCGTCTGCTCACATCGGACAACCACGTGCTGGTGGTCACCCCGTTCGTTTTGGATGAGCTTGTGCGCGTGCTGGGCTACACCCGCGTGCGGCTACGCAGCGTTGCCAGCACAGAAGAAATCGCCCGTTTTCTGGACGGTTTAGAGCAAGCGTGCGAGCTGGTCGAGGCTCCTACCTCGACATTGCAGTCCGTTCCGGGTGATCCGGACGACGATCCTGTCCTGACCGGCGCAATGCACGGCCGGGTCGACGTTCTCTGTACGCGCGACCGGCACTTCCATGCGTCCGATGTCGTTGCGCTATGTGCACGCTTCAAGATTCGCATTCTGGATGATGTGGCGCTGCTGGCTGAGCTTCGCCAAGCGGAATCGGCGGAGTGATCACGTTCATCGGACTGCGCGCGGCGGCTTGGGACCCGATCAAGTAGGCGCGTCTTCGTGTGCCGAGGCAAGACCCGATTCACAAAGGAAGCTAGCGGGCGTCGTAATTCTTCGGCAGCCCCATGGTTTCGCACACATGTCTACTTTGCGTTTCGGTGAGCTGGCGGCAGTAGTGCTTGCCTCCCCGTCGCCAGAATAGGCGAAGCGGTTCCTGACCTTCGGCAAAGGCAAACCATTTGCCGGTTTGTATTCTTGGCGGCAACACTTCGAGGAAATACCACCAGGTTTCTTCGGTGATTTCTGCAATGCGCGCCGCGTTGCTGATTCGCGCGATGGTTTCGGACCATGGCTCGTTCTCAGGCTGCGGTGCGGCATCCAGCTCACCAGGCAATGGAGCCATGAGCCGTTGCAGTGCCTCGCCTGTTGGAAGGTCGGATGGGGACATGCCGGCGCAGCATGCACGCGTGAGCCTGGGTCGTCAAGCAGACTCTCGCACGCGCTATCTCAGCGGCAGTTGGGAGGGGCTATACAAGGGCCGCCGCTAGCTGACGGGCGACTAGTGCCGCCGGTTTCGCGTACCGGTGACGGGACGTTCGTCGCAACGTCGCCGGCGATTGTTCGTCGCCGTGCGCACTTGGTGGCGGCAGCGTCCGAACGGAGAAGGGCGAAGTGGGCACGCCACCCACGAGCAGTCGCATGTAAGCTTGGTATTTTGGAAGTGTGAGCAGATCTGCGGGCAGGAGGTCACCGGCAAGCTCGCTTGCGAGAATGTCGGCATCGCTCTGCGACGATTGAAAGGCGATAATCGTGCCCACGTTCCCGAACAGGGCAGCACGCGTGTACTCGTCGAGCTGGTCCAGGAACTGCGTGGCAACGGTTAAGGAGAAGCGATACTTCCTGGCCTCGGAGAAGGTCGAGGCGAACGCATCGGTGGCAAAGTTGCTGAACTCGTCGATGGAGGCGAAGAAGTCACGCCGCTCCCCTTCCCGCGTGTCGGCCCGGCCCATAGCTGCAATCTGCAGTGCCGTGACGATGAGCGCTCCGAGCAGGTTACTGGCGTCCTCCCCGATCCTGCCTTTGGAGAGATTCACGATGAGGATGCGGCCTTCGTCCATCACTTGGCGGAGATCGAGCGAATTGTACGGCTGGCCGATGATGTTGCGCAGAAGCGGATTGCTGACGAAATGGCCGATCTTGTTGAGGACAGGGGATATGGCCTCACCTCGCAGCCGCGGCGGCATCTGCGCGAATTCGCGCTCCCAGAAACGGCGCACTGCCGGGTCGCGCACGCGCTTGATAATCCCCTCTCGGTAATCGTTGTCGGAAAGCAATGGCAGGATGTGAACGAGCGATGAACCGGGAACCTCCAAAAGTGCCAAAAGCGCGTTGCGCAAAATGTGCTCCAGGCGTGGCCCCCACATATCTCCGTAGATGCGCTTGAACGCGGCGACAACGCCCGATGCAACAAGGGAGCGCTGTCGGGCATCGGCGCATGCCAGCAGGTTGAACGATAGCGGATGGGCGGCATCACCAACGTCGAACAGCACGACGTCGTTTGTGCGGGGCCGTGGAATCGATTCCAACAGAGAGTCTGCCAGGTCACCGTGCGGCTCGATGCACGCCACTCCTCGTCCCGCCCGGATGTCCGCCAGTAGCAGGTTCTGAAGCAGCGTCGATTTGCCGGTCCCGGTCTTGCCGATGATCGCCGTGTGACGCCGGCGATCGTCGACGGGCAGGGCGACGATGTCACGTTGTCCGCGAAACTGCGTGCGGCCGACAGGGACAACATCTGGACGTCCAGAGAGGCTCGCCAAACGAGCCGGCGGTTCCAGTTCTCGGCTCTCGACCCGGGCGAGCGTCGGCGTCCGCACGGTTTGGCACGGTGGGTGAAAGAGGGTTGCCAGCTCTTCGCAAGACAGCAGTTGGACTGCGCCCTTGCGGCGAGAGCGATGCGGCCGACTCGCGCGAAACACGGCCGTGCGCGGTGAACTGAAGTGCCCAAAGTTGCCGGCCAACTCGCGAACGCGCTGCCTTATTCTCTTCCGGCGGGATGATGGACCGGAAACCGAGACGCGAATGCGTGCCTCGAAGAGCAGCCGGCCGAGTTTGTCGCTGGCCGCCTGCAGGTCCTCCTCTCGATCGTGGTAGCGAGACGCGGAGATGTCAAGGCTACTGCGATCTCCGCGCTGTGGAGTGTGTCGCGCAGGCAATGAAACAACCTGAGCGAGAAATCGACGCCACCATCGCGGTGACATGGCAGCCCGCGCATAGAATCGGGAGAGCCGAGGACGCCCGCGGAAAAACGGTCTATCCAAATGGCGTAGGCACCGCCGCGCTTGTGCCGGCCGCCTGCGGGCGGCCGGACGCACGACAAGCTCCACTTGGCCAAGCAAACCTTCACGTTGGAGTTGGACCAGCGTCGTGAGAATGCCTGTAAGCGGGTCGGCCGTGACTCGATTCAGAGCGTCCTCAAACTGGCTGTATCGCCGACAGGGAAAGAGATCCGGGACAAGTACTAGGTCGGTGCTCCACGTTTCTGCGTCGGCGCGAGCATCGAGCGCGTCGTCCGGCAAACGATCAATCAGGCAATCTGGATAGTTGGCGTAGACTTGTTGTTCGACCACAGAGCTAAGCACGCGAGGCCCGGCCACGCACTGGCCCACGTTGCCCGCGTGAACGCCGAACAGAAGGCGAAGTGGAAGACGACGGGTATTCGCCTGGTGGACGGCGGCGAACGCGATTTCCGCGTACAGGGGACCGCGATCGTTCGTGGCCGGCGTGCGTAGTCGGAGAAGCACACCGGCAGTCTAGCACACGCGTGGGAGCCACGGCTGACAAGGCTCGCGTTTCGGTATGTCCGTCGGAGGCACCTACCAAGACACCAGTCGGGGCCGAGCGCAAGGTAGTGCTTGAAACCTGCGCGCCGATCGACTCGAATACCCACGGAACAAAGAGTATGCTTCTGGAACCAACGCGAAATTGGCGAGTGTCCGTCGGCTGGGGAGTCGACGTTTTCGCCGGTGAAGTGATTTCGATCGCCGATTGGATTTCCCCTGAAAAACTGGAGGCTCCGATGAACGCAATGAAATGGATAGCCGGTGTCGTTTTGATCGTTGCGCCTTCCGCGCTACTCTCAGCGAGCGATGAGAAATCGCAAGGCAAGGATTCTGACGCGAAGCCATGGGAAGTCGAAGCAGATGCGAATCTACCGGCTATCGAGGGTGCCTTTCGCTGCGAAGCTGGCTGGTTTGCTCTGCGGGGAAATCTTTCTGGTCCGTCCCACGGAGTGTTTCGCGTCGGAGTTTATGGCGAGCCGTTTCAGCAGGTTGGCGTTGCCTACAAGCGCTTAACGTACGAAGGCCAGGGCAACATCGTCTCTGAGACTGGCGTGACATATCGCGGACACGCCTTTTCGACGGGCTACGATGGCAAGAATGGCCCCAAGTATTTGTTCGTGTCACAACCTGATCATCACCTACTCAGTTACCGCACGTATCCACAGCAGGTTTGGAAGTACGTTGCGAAGTGCACCGAGGAGAATCTACTTGACTCGAGTTCGAAACGGAAACCCCAGGAAGCGACGTTGGATGCACTGTAGGCGCGTCGCAAGTAATCGGTTGAAGTCCGGTTAGGACCCTTGCGTTCGCGACCGGTTCGCTTGGCAGCGGCGCTGCCAAGTGTCGTTGGGGAGTGCCAGGATTCCCCCGCCCCGGATGTGCTGTCGATCCGAGGGCGGGGCCTGCTGGTTCTGCAACGTTCCTTCTCGAGGCGGTGCCCAATCCGTTAGGCAAGGTCCTTGTGTCAAGGAACCAGAATCCCCGGGCGCTACGAGCCACGGACTGATCGGAAGTCTGTGTCGGCACTGCGGGTGCCTCCGATGTCGGAGAGAGGAGCCTGCACGGTCACAGACTCACGCCGAAAACCGTCAAAACGGAGAACCGGCAGGAGCGAGAGCCTAGCACGGCGTCGCCACGGAGCGCAACGCCGCCGGCGGGCGGGCGGAAGCCAGTTTGATGTCGGGAACAAGGGGCTGGCCGTCGCCGCGGTGGTCGAGGAAGCGTGGGGCCGTGACCGGGTGATGCGTTGTGAGATAGGTGGCCAGCGTGGTCCCATAGAAGAGCGTGCGGTTCGGGTCGCGAATCACCTGGGCCGCCAAATCTAGTATGTGCGAGAGCCGCTCGCGCGAATTCTGGGCCGACACAAACAGCACGCGGAAGCGGTGCCCCGGCCGCCGGTCTTGGAACGCGTCGTAGGTACGGATTTTTCGCTCGATGCTCTCGGTGTCCTTCTGGGAGCGGACGCGCTCGGTGCCGTTGTCGATCTCTACGAAGAACCGGAATCGCTCGCGTCCGCGCATAAGCAAAAACGAGCAGTCCGGATAGACGCTCCGGGCGCCTGCGTCGAGGCGAATGGTGTTCTCTCGGTAGAAGCCGGCCAGGCTCAGGCCGGACTGATGTGCTCCCCAAGCGGTATGGACGATGAAGTCGCTCAAGGCCTGCTGGTGCGGTTGCCGGCCAAGAGCCACCCGCGACAAGAAGCCTTTGGTGGGCGGCTCGCTGTCCGGCCCATGCACGAGTTGGTAGCCTTGGCGTGTTGGTACGTAGTAGTTTTCCGGTTGGCCGGGTCGCAGAATGGCGTAGCGATGTGCGGCGACGAGCTTTGCGGCGGCCAGCCGCTGCAGCCGGTCTCGGACCAGACGAGCCGAAGAAAACGGCTCGGTCCAGGTGCAACTGAGCTTGTGCAGCTGTCTCGCGGTGAAGGGCGCGTAGTGGAGAGCCGCCAATAGTTCGCGATCTCTGGGCGTAATCTGCCAACCTGGGGAGGAACTTGCCATAGGTCGGGAAGCAGCGTAGCATCCCCCTCCCTATTTGCCTTCCAACTTCCCTTGCATGCCCGAGCGAAAGTCAGCCTTCATCAACGTCGACGCGCTGCTGCCGCAGATCAGCGTTGAGCAAGCAGCAGACTTCTACGGGCTTACGCTGCCCGAGATTCGCCAGGTCGGCGACGAAATCCGCATGCGGTGTGTTCTGGCCTGCGGCCGCAGTGAGGAGACGGGCGATCGGGCCATCGCGATCCAGGCCAACCATCCGGTGAAGCCCTGGAAGTGCCACGTGTACGGCTGCCAGAAAGGCGGGAACCTGGTGGGGCTGTGCGACCTGATGAAGCCTGGCGCGAGCTCCGGCGGCCGGCCACGCGGCCAGCGCTTCAAGGAAATAGCCGCCGATCTGCAGGCGATGGTGACGGGGGACGCTCCGCCCACGCGAACCGACGACAAAGCAGCAGCGGCTGCGCCGAAGTCACCACCCAAGCCGCCGGTCAACGTGCCGCTGGCTCTTTCCGAGAACGAGCGCGCCCGCGACCTCGTGAAGCTCGATGACCAGTTCATCACCGATGTGGCGGAGATGCCACCCGAGGCCAGCGCCTACTTCCGCCGCCGACTGTTCCTGACTCCGGAAGTTTGTCAAACGTGGCGCGTGGGTTACCTACCGCAAAGTGCGAAGTCGCTACTACGGGGGAAGGTCGTCTACGGCTACCACTCCCCTACCGGCGAGCTCTTGACCTGGTTCGGGCGCGATCCGCGCTTTGAGCAGAAGATGACGGCTTGGAGGACGTCGGATCGCAGCGATCCGGAGCCGATGAAGACGCAGTTCGTCAAGGGTTTCCATCGTGGCCTGGAACTATATGGCGAACATGCAGTCCGCGAAGCGGCGGGGGAGGGCCGCAGATCCGCAACAGGCGCCGGACTAATGCTTGTCGAGGGGCCCAATGACGCGATCGCACTGCACGGTTTGGGCGAGTTTGCCGTGGCCGCGTGCTCGAACACACTCACACGGGAGCAAGCTGCGCGTGTCGCAAGACTTGCCCGCGACGTTGCCGACGGCACCGTTGTGGTGCTGTTCGATTGCGACGAGGAAGGCGAGCGCGGCGCCCAGCAGGCTCTTGCGTTCCTGGCCGAGTTCGCACCAGTTCGCCTTGGTTGGTCACGTGCCATGCACGCCGGCCGGTTTAGGGAGCGGCAACCGGAGTCGCTTACCTTGCCAGAGGTTCGAAGTCTTGCGAATGGCTATTCGGCGCACGGCGCGGAGCGGTTGTAGCACATCAATCTCCGCAGCCTCCCTGTACGCCCTATTGTGATCGCACGCCACATATGGTCTGTCGAAGGGGGGCCGAGCAGTAGTTGACAAATCAGTTAGATTATCTCTAATAAACCCCTCTTATGGTGTAGGTTGAAGCATGACGATTGGGCGGCCAGACTTGCGGCGGAGGATTGCTCAAGAACGTGCCCTTACGTTGCGCTTCCAGACGTATTGGCAGCACTACAAGAAGGCCTTGCTGGGATTGGCCACGCTTGCGGGACTAGCAGGAATTGGGCCGCTGATAGCCACGGTCTACGCGGATGCTTGGGCTCAACGATTGCTTGCCGGTGTCGCAGCTGCTCTACTTGTGCTACCTATTGCCATCATCATCGTATTGGCGATGTTGCAACTCGTTCAAGCGGGCCTCGAGACGCGACGTCGTGCTCACAAATGCGATGCATGGGAACGATGTCTATTCCAGCTCCTAATCGTGAATCGCGTTCTTCGCCAGCGAACATCTGTGCCGGCATTAGTCAAATGCATTGAAACTCCTCGGGGCATTCCAGACTTCCTGACGCAGAGTGTTCAGGAGATGTTGCGGTACTTGTCTAAGGCTTTGGAGCAACTGACGGAAGGGCGCACCGTAACCAGCCAATTCGTGCGAATAGATGAGAAGAGCCAGACACTGGAGGAGACGTCCCTCAGAACACTGGTCGACTACCCTGACCTGTTTTCTTCCCGTATGCGGCTCGAAGAGGATTACTTGGCGAAGAAATCTGGAACTATCTACCACTACGTCTTTCAGACTGGAATGCCGTTTGAATTTCGGAGTTTGGCGGACCTAGCGGCCCATGTTGAGATTGAGACCTGGTCGGGCATGTCAGAACACGTGCAATCGGGTGACATAGCGTTAGTTAGAGTAAACGGAAAAGCAATCGGCTGCGTCGTTGCGGATTCCCCCGACGTAGATGCGTTTCCAGACTTGACGCATCTCGCGGTACGGTATACGGCTCACGCAATTGGCTGCATTCATCAAGAAACCGAATTACTGCTTCGTGTTTCCACAAAGCTGCGAGAGCTCACCGTCTCACGGAGAGAGCACTCGACACGTGCTGAGTTGTTGGAGAAATCTCGTAGCGAGGAACAACGGAAAGTGCAGGTAGCCACGAGGCAGTTGGCGACACTTGAACGCGAACTGCAAGAGGTGAAATCAGAACGCGCCCAACTTAGTTCCAACGCGGCAGAACGCGCTCGCACGATAGTCGAGAAAGACGCTCGGACGAGAGAGCTAGATCGGGAAGTTTCGGAGCTACGATCTCGAGTTCGCAGTGAAACATCACGATCACACAGACTCCAAGAGCAACTCGCAAGAAAGGAAGCAGAGCTCGCCAGAAAAGATGCGGTTAACAACGAGCTGCTTGAGCGCATCGAGTCTCTGCTCCCCAGGGTGTCCAGTCTAAGTTCGCACGAGGAGCGGATCGGTGGACGTTCGGCAGAGGATTCAACGGACGGAGACCAGCCTACAGAACCGAATCGCGCACCACGTTGACCTAAGGAGGAAATTGAATGGACTTGGAATTTGTGGAGGACTACGATATCGAAGTGAATGGACGGACCTATAAGCTCGGCGATGAAATCGCTTGGAATGATAATGAGGAAGGCGATATCAGCAAGATTGATACACTCGACAATGCTTCCATAATTGCCGCTGAGAAGCCAGCTCCGCTTGACTTTCGCCAAGCACTGATCACCGCTAGTCTCTACGAAGCGCCCCATTCAATTCAGACATCGTCGGAGCGCGAGGAGTATGATTTGCAGGGTGCTGCCGGTAGTGATGCAAATTAGTCAGGAGGGCTAACGTTGGCGGCCTGAGCACGCTTTCGCACGTCAAGAGTTCCGCTGCTGTTGGGCAGCGGTGTCGTGCTGCTCCCGCAGCCGTGGCCGGTGCGGGGTGCGGGGGGAGTGCGGAACACGCTCGGGGGCCGGCGGCGACACGCCGCTTCGTGTTGGACGCGCCGATCACTTGATGAACCCAAGAATCCTCGAGGCCCCGAGCCCCCGGCCAAGCCGCCAGTAGTCGCCGATGATCGGCGCGGGCGTGTCGCAGGACGGGGGCTCGGGGGCGCATGCGTCCCCCGAGCGCTGTTCCCTCCCAGAGGTGTTCTACCGCATGGTAGAGCCGTTGCCAGGTCGGCCTCCGGCCGCCGGCACCTCCGTCGCGGCCTCCGGCCCTGGTGACGGTGATAAGTCGTCGGCAATGTGGGAGGCCGAACCGTGGCTGGACCCGTGACGGTCCATTTCTTCTAGCGCTTCACGCGGTGGATCGTCGACGGTCGCCTTGGAGATTCGACGGCGATCGAACTCGCTGCGTGCGTGCTCCATGGCCAATTGAAGAAACCTTGTGCATTCCGTCTGGGACAACCGCCGCCATTGGTGCAGCAGCTTCTCTCTGCGGCGGCGGCGTTTGCGCTTCTCTTTCATGATGGCCGCATCCTCGGCGGTTTCGTGGATGGCTTCGCTGGCCGCACGATCGCGAACTCGTTGTTGCTTCTCTTGCCGCTTGGCGGCAGCGGCAAAATACGGCACCGCCGAGCCGAAGAAGAGGTCCTCGCCTCGGTAGTGCTGCTCGACCGAGCGTGCCACGGGTGCCGTGAGGCTGTTTAACACGTCGAGTTCATATTCCTTGAGCAGTTGTTTGGCCCGCGCGATTTCGTGCGGTTGGGGCACGTAGTCCCCTTTTCCGAAACGGTGACAATGGTAGAGCCGAACGAGTACGGCCGCCTCACTGCCAACGGATGGCGTAGGCTCGCGTTTTTCTCTGACCGCGGCGGCGGCTCGTCCTTTCTGCCGCTGCTGATCCGGATGCAGTTCCAGGTTCACCCGCCACACACCCGCACGGATCTTCTGATAGCGGACACTCGGGTCAAGCGGTTTGAGGTAGCCGCAGCCTTCCAGTTCGGCGACCAGATTCTGAAAGTTCCGCTTGAGGTCCTTGCAGTCGGTCATCCCCAAGTGCCCGCACGCAAGGTCTTGTAGATCTCGGGCGTAGGGCTTGGGCTTCTTGCCGGCGTGCCAGACCTTGTTGAGGTGCCGGAGCAGATGCTTGGTTCCCGGGCGCTTGCACGAAAAGTACAAACCCAAGTCCAGGTCGACAACACTCCCCTCCTCCAAGCTCGTGTGCATGTGCCGCGTGAACTGCACGTAGCTCTCAGGAGTCCGGTCAGAAAACCGCCGGCCCGGCCGGCAGACGACCTTTGCCTCGGCCAGGATACCGGTGACCAGAAACGATTCGACTTTCCGTGTCGTGCGGCTGTACCACACGTTCTCGTAGGTCGCTGTGACGGCCTTGAGCCGCTTGAGCGAGGCCCGCAGGCGGCGATAGCTCGCCTGATTTCGATGCCAGCCCAAAATCTGCAGTAGTTGCCAGGGCACAAACGGCACGACGTCCGAGCGGAATTCCTGTCGCTTGGCCAGTAGCAGCAGGGCAATCAGCATGTCATGGTCCGCCGCCGTGGGCAGGCCGATGCGAGACGGGCTTTCGAGCGTGACCTTCTGTCGCGTGCAGTCAGGGCGATCGATGACGAACTCGGCGAAGTCGCGTTGCTCGCCGCGGTCCCCCGTTCGCTGCTGAAACGTGGCCGTGCCAAGCGGCCAGTCGGCGAGCACCAGATGGTCCTTGCCCAATCGCGATCGCGTGTCGGACGCAGCCGGTGAGGAGGTTGTGGCTACCATGCCCAGTGACAAGAAGAAAACCTTCGGCACACACCGCGACGCCAGTCGCCCGTTTGCGTGAAGGTGTTTACGACAGACGAGCGTTTACGCTTCCCCTTATAGAGATTCGCGCAAGGAGTCGCATTGGGTTTCGCGTAAGGAGTCAGGTTTCCACGGCAGAGAAATCGCGTAAGGAGTCGCATTGCAATGCGACGGGTTACGCGAACAATACGGCGACCAATTGGCCCGTTGAGTTTGTGGTGACAGTGTCGGGGGGCGTGTTCAAAAGGCATGCTATCGATGTAGGAGGCGAGACCAAAGGCCACGACGCTTGGTCGGCGTGGACGTGTCGCCGGCCGGCGTTTGTTTGCTTGTTGGCTTCCTGGTGTCGGTGGTCCGCTTCGCGGCGCCACGCTTCTTGACCGAGCGTTTCTTCTTGGATCGTCGATGCCCCGCAGGGCGTCGTGTCTTCTTCTTGGTTTCCGTCGTAGAAGGACTCACCTCCACGGTTGACGGAGCAGGCTCGCTTGTGGGATGTGCTGCTTGTGTTGTCTTGGAACCATTGTCGATCGAGCCCGTCGGAAGATGGTCCGACCGCTGACTGGGTGCGGGCAGCAGGCGTCCCTGCAAGTCCGCCATCAGGGTGTGCAGATTGCGGACGAGTTCGTTGGTTTGCTTTTCGAGTTGCACGCGCTCGGCGATCTGCTGGTTCTTGATCTTCAGTTCTTCTTTGAGATCCTTCTTGTCCCGTTCGAGATCGTGAATGCGATCTCGCAGAATCTGCTCCAAGGCCGGACGCGATTCCGTTGTGCTCGTCTTGACTTCTCCGGTGATGTCGGTATCGGGACGTGGCCGCTCCGAACGCGACGCGTTGTCGCGGCGACCATACTTTTTCTCCAGCCATGTCGTACTCAAGTACCAGGTCGGATTCTTTCCCTGGATGCAAAGCTGGTCGATCGTCTCCGGCGTGACCCCCATACCTGCGACGAGCCTCCCATCCTCGGTGTGGAGCCTGCAGTTCTCCAGGACTTTTGGGTTCTGCAGTTTCATCGCGTCGGAGAGGTCACGAGAGAGTTGCCTGTGCGAGCGCTGGTACTGTTCTGCCGCTTCGATCTTGGTGATGAAGCCGGCGATGGGAGTGGATGGCATACGTCAGACGGTACGACACGAAATGGTTGGCTTAAGCCTAGATCGAACGGTCGTCCGTCGTCAACCATTTGACGTACCCCGTTGGCATACGCCATGACGTACGGTCGGCGTACCCGGGGGTCTGCCACCAAGTTCTTCTCTTGAGGAGTAGCACGCGGCGCGAGGTCGCACAGCCGTTGACGTACGTCATCGCGGCAGTGGCATAAGCCATGATGGGACGACTGACGTACCGTTGGCGTACGTCAAGGCGTAGGGGGTAGGCCACAACATGCGACGGTACGGCGGCGTACCGACACCTGTCGGGGGACGTATGTCACGACAATCAGATGGGCGAGTCGATCGGCGCTGCCGGACAGCCGTGCAGGCATGTGTCAGAGTGGGGCAGTGACGTACCGTTGACGTACGTCAACGCGACAGCGGGCGAATGGTGGGCTCGTCCATCCGCGTGCCGCGGCACATCCGTTGCGACAACGGTCCGGAGTTCACTGTCCAGGCGATCCGCCGTCATGGTGAGCATGCCGGCCTGGAGATGCTGTACATTTAGCCAGGCAGCCCGTGGGAGAACGGATTTGCCGAATCGTTCTTCAGCCGCCTGCGCGACGAGCTTTTGAACTGCGAGGAGTTCACCAACCTAGCCGAAGCGCGGTGGTTCGCCCGTCGGCGTCAGCAGGAGCACAACCACGAGCGTCCGGACAGCAGCCTGGTTTACCGGCTGTATATCGAGGAAGGACTCCAAATGCGTTCCAAACGGCCTCGCCGACACAAGAGCTGCCAGGTGCGTCGCCAGCGGGCGACCATCGCTCGACTCAACGAGAGCTGGAGCATGGACTTCACGGCCGACCAACTGTTCGACGGCCGCCGATTCCGGCTGCTGACGTTAGTCGATAACTTTAGCCGTGAGAGCCTGGCGATCCGCGTCGGCCAGCGATTGACCGGGAATGATGTCGTAGGGACCTTGGAGGAAGTGGTCAGACGCTGCGGTCACAAGCCGGCAACGATCCGCGTGGACAACGGACCGGAGTTCATCTCCAAGAGCCTCGACTTCTGGGCCTACTGGAATGGAGTGCAGCTCGACTTCAGTCGGCCGGGGAAGCCCACGGATAACGCCTTCATCGAATCGTTCAACGGAAAGTTGCGTGGCGAGTGCCTGAACCAACACTGGTTCCTGTCGCTCGACGACGCCCAGGAGGTGGTTGAAGCATGGCGGGAGGACTACAACCGGAACCGGCCCCACAGCGCCTTGGGCGACCGGTCCCCGATCGAGTTCGCGAGTTTTTTAGCGGGGGCTAGCCCCGCTAAAAAACCTCGTTGCTCTTGCATTCCAAGTGGATCAAACTTGGGGGCAAGGTCACGCCGAGGACCACGTTCACACACGCTAGCCGCCTTGCGCTGTATTGCCTTGCTATTGTCAGCTCAAGTTGCTGGATGATCGGCTTCGCGTCCACCGACCGACCCGCTCAACCTCTCTCAGCCGCGGCTACCCCGCGCCGACGCTGCTGGCTAAGGCTCGACTTCCACGGTAGGGTCATGAAGCGTCGACGGGGGATGCATGTGAGCGACAAACGCATCAAGACTGACCACGGATGTCTGTTAGAAAGTTAGTGCACGTCCTTCAAGAGGCCCGTCTCCTGACATGGAAAGACAAGCCACGGCATGCGCGATGCGAATTTATTAATTTGACACGCGTGCAATCCTTTGGTTCAATGGCGCACTGCTCGTGTAGAGTACATCATTTGCCCTATTTCGGGGGTGAGCAATGACGTTCGGACATGAAGGCACGTCGGCCTATCCGAGAGTTGCACTGCTTTTCTGCCTTCTTCTCTGCGGATGTGGATCCGTTCAGTCTGAATTGCCAGCACTGGGCGAGCGGGGCACGTTGCTTGAGTGCGAGGAGCCTACGTGGGATTTGCGCCAGATACGCGCAATGACACGACATTCTCATGTGTTTCGGATCAAGAATGTGTCAGAGGACGCTGTCAGGCTTGGTCACGTGCAGGGTGACTGCGGGTGCATCGTTGCGCGGAGCTACCCGAATGAGATCAAGCCCGGTGAGATTGTGGAGCTGCCGGTAACGATCGAAGGCCCCATCTCATCAGGTCGCCTCCATCACGAGGTGCAAGTTTCGACCGCGTCCCCTGTTGAGGAACACTACACCCTCAAGATAGTCGGCACGGTGGAACCAAATCCGAGTCTGTTTTCGCCGACAATGCAATTGGATTTCGGACGACTTGTGGCGGAAACCGAGACGCCTGTTAGGCGGCTGGTTGTGGCCCGGCATGATGGATCGCCGGTGGAGTTCCGTCATATCGGCTCAGAACCTAAAGCCATACGCGTGGCAGCTCCGGCTGTGGCGACAGACCGTCTGCCGAACGCGGTCGAAATACCTCTTGAAATCGATGTGTCAGCTCTCTCGTCAGGAAAACACACGCTTGAATGTGTGGTCGTCACCAGTCACGAAACGAAGGAATTCGCACAACTCACGATACCCGTGGCGGTTGAAATTGCGGCATCCAACCAATACGTGGACTCAATCGCCGTGCATGGGATAAGGCCGGACGAAAGCAGGGACGTCGACCTCCTTCGTTCCGGCTCAGCCATCGCAAAATCAGTTCCGATCGTTCGCTTCGAGGGCGATAGCCGAGTTGCCATCGAGCCTCTAGCAGCTGACGACGGATCGTTCACCGGCAAGCTTCGTGTATCGGTCGGGCCGTCGTCGAGTCAGGCGAACGCGCCGGAGTTGCTGACAGGATCTGTCGAAGTTCGTTTCCCTGATGGGAACTCAACGGTACAGTCGATCCCCGCGCGGCTTCTTGTGTTGCCTGGTAATGCAGTGGGGGAATCAACACTCGGGGGCTCATAATGCTTCATCGATGGGGGTTGCGACTTGCTCGCTTCTAGCGCCTCGCCCAGCGACTCGGCTATTTGTGGTACCCGTGTACGTCAGCAAGAAAAGGAGGATGACGATGGCTTCATCAAGGTTTTGGGCGCGATGCCTTGCGGGACTGTTTCTGATCACAGTATTCGAAGGTGGACTCGTGGTCGCCGTTGACTACGAGGATCAGGAGTGTGTCGCGAAGCCTCAGGAACTGTCCACTTGCAGCAGTTATGGAGCATATACATGCGGTAAGACGGAAGGTTGTAGTGGTGACTGTTCCGATTGTAGCGGTCCCGGCAGCTTTCCTGCCATGATTTGTGTCGACGAGAAGGATGAGACCTGTGCCGGTAACGAATTTAGCTGCGGCGCAAAGGTGATCGGCAACTGCCAGCAAGCTGCGAGCTGTTTCTGCGATTGGATGACAGTTTCGGGAGACTGCCGTTTCGGGCAATGCTGATTGAGTCCTACGTGGCGCACTCGTCTTTGCCGGACCGGGCAACCAAAGAAGCCGCGGCCCACAACTTCAACAATTGGAGGCTCAAGATGTTTCATCGACGGTATTCGCGCATTGCGCTCGGGCTTATGTTGGCTGCTGTATTCGAAGGTGGTCTTGCGCTTGCCGCTACATACGACGATCAAGAGTGTAAAAACAAGGCCAGCCACTTAAGTACATGCACAAGCTATGGCTCTTGGTACTGTACGTATAAGACGACCGGCTGCAGTGGGAGCTGCTATACCTGCGGCGGCCCAGGGAGCATACCGAACAAGTACTGCGGAGAGGAGAAGGACGAGGAGTGCGAAGGAAACCTGTTCCATTGCGGCGCTAGAACTAACGGCAACTGCCAAGATGTGGGTGGTGGTAGTTGCATCTGCGACGGAATGGACGGTGCTGGGGGTTGCGAATTTGCTCACTGCTAGCGCCTCGCCCAGCGACTCGGCTATTTGTGGTACCCGTGTACGTCAGCAAGAAAAGGAGGATGACGATGGCTTCATCAAGGTTTTGGGCGCGATGCCTTGCGGGACTGTTTCTGATCACAGTATTCGAAGGTGGGCTCGTGCTCGCCGTTGACTACGATGACGAGGAGTGTGTCGCGAAGCCCCAGTCACTGAGCACTTGTAGTAGCTATGGAGCGGCCAAGTGCAATGGCACGCAGGGTTGCAGTGGTGACTGCTACACCTGTGGGGGGCCGGGCAGTTTTCCTGACATGATCTGTGTGGATGAAAAGGACGAAACCTGCCCCGGTAACGAATTCGGTTGCGGTGCAAGGACGAATGGTAATTGCCAGCAAGGTGCAACATGTTTTTGCGATGGGATGACAGGTGGAGGGAGTTGTACTTTCCATCATTGCTAATTGGCCCCTGATAATGCGCTGTTTTCGGCGTTGGGAGGAAGTCGTGGACATTCTTAGCGGACACGTTCTTAGGAATCTAGTTTCTCTTGCCGCTCTGTTGGCGGCACTTGGACAGTGCTGCACGGCCTTAGCTGGGACGCAGGTGACCGCTAAGGATGTCCTCGCCCTACCAATGGCCGATCGGCGGAGTGTCGTGATCGACGGCGTGCAGGAGCGTGCACGAGAATTAGACAACGTGCGCGCCACAATTCATGTTGAGCGATTCAACGCTCAGATCGTCGACGGCGATGTGGGCGAGGTAACGGAACGACTTGATCGAAGCGACCAGACTATTCGCCGGATCGGGGACTCTTATCGATTCAATCGTACATACCGTCAAGGAGGCTCAGACGAAGTGCTGTACGAGTCGAATAGCGGTTACAATGCGGGTACGGGCATTACGCGAATGTGGGGTTCGCACTCGCAGCTGCCGTACCCCAATGCGCGTGTTACCTATACGAAGGATCCAGTAGTGCGTGAGAATTGGTACGGCTACTTTCTTGGCGGCAATATCGATGATGTGCGTCCATCGTTCTTGCGTTACTTGATCGATAACGGGAAGATATTGGAAGTCACGGCCGCGAGTGGTGACCCGACGAAGCTGGTCGTGACTGTGTCCAAGACACACAAGGACAACGCCCAGGACACGCGATCTTACTGGTTGTCTCCTCAAGATGGCTATTTTATCAGTAAAGTCCAACGTCGTTGGGAACGGAAGGGGGACGACGGGTCGCTTGCCTTCGATTATCGAGACTGGACAGTGTTGGAAACCCAGTCGATCGACGGGGTGGTCTTGCCCAGCAAGATTCGCGTCATAGCTAGGTCGCAGTTCTTGCCGGCAGATGTCGGGACTGTCTATGAGATTGAGGCCACGGATCTATCGCTAGGCGATGTGACAGAATCTGATCTTGCAGTGGACTTCCCAAACGGCACGGAAGTCAACGACATGATTGAGCAGAAGATCTATTTCGTCGGGCGTGAGAGTGAGTCCAGGACCTATACAGAGGGCGAGACGATTCCCGCTGATGAGATTCGGCCAGAAGCTCGGCGGTATTCGTGGCTTCTTGTTGGCAATATTGCGCTAGTGGGTGTCGTGATTCTCGCGCTGCTGGCGCGCCAATATTTTCGGGAACGCCGGGTTGCAGGATAGTTCCCAAATTGTGCCTAGCTGTCGTATTGGGAAATGGGGGCGAGGTTGTGTGCTTGGCGTGGGTCCATTCGACGTTAGGTCGCAGAGCCGCGAGCTGGGGCTTCTCTGTGGGTACGGCCGCGTCCGTTCTTATGATAGCGGCGGCTGCCAAGGCGTGGTCACTTTCAGTAGGTGACGCTAGATCGGTTAGCGAAGACACTATTGCAGCCGTCGCAATTGCTTGGGAGGCCTGCCTTGCGTTGTGGCTCTTCCAGGGCAGCTATGTTCGCGCCGCACGTTGGACAGCGATTGCGACATTTGGAGTCTTCAGTGCTGTCACACTGCATGCTTTGGCGTTAGGTCATGCTACGTGTGGGTGCTTTGGTGCGAGATCAACTCCGCAATTTATGTTCGGTGTTGACGTGGGAATTTTGGTGCTTCTTTGCCTTTCTGGCCCAGAGCTTGGACGCACCTGTGGTCGCAGCAAACTGATCGGAGCTGCAGCCGGGGGCGGTTTGGCCTTGTTTGTTGTGGCGTTTTCTGGCATCGGGACACCTCGCACCGAATCCACGAGCACTCGTGTTGGCAGTCGATGGGAGCTTATGGAAAGCGTTGAAGAGGGCCCCGAGTTGGACAGGGGCGCGTGGTCCGTCGTGCTTCATCGGCCTAGTTGTGACGAGTGCGAGCGGTTTCTTTCGAATCTGAGGACATCCGAAGCCGGGGTCTTCCACCGAATCATCCTTGTGGAGATTACTGAGTCCCGGAGGCACAGCAGTCGGACCGATCAGGTGTTCTCGGCGTTTCCCCGGGCGACGTGTCGGACGCGAGATGCTTCAGGAATCCGAACGCCAGCCATAGTGTTGCTCAAAGACGGAATCGTGCTGGGGCGGGCTACACCGAACGGCGCGCAGGACATCGGACAGTGCTTTCACGACGTCGTCCGGGAATACGACGCCGGCGGTTAAGGGCCCACAAAGGCGCAACGACACGTAGGCGGCCGACGCGCAGGAGGAAATCGGCAAATGGCAGCGACCAACCGTGGCAAGTAGAGACCTACAGTGCAATGAATGATGGCGATAGGGCGAAGTGCCGACGAGGCGTGAGCATCATTGAAGTCCTTGTTGTCTTCACGATTCTGAGCTTGCTAGTTTCCCTGATAATTCCTGCTATTCAAGCAGCTCGCGAAGCTAGCAGACGTATGGTGTGCCAGAACAATCTGAGGCAACTTGGAAGTTGTCTAGAACGTTTCTCGTCTGTGCAACGTCGTTATCCCTCTGCCGTTACGGCGAGCGTACAAGGTCCACTGACTGGCACCCCCAGTATTCGCATACGCAATTACATGGTGGACATCTTGCCCTACATCGAAGAAGGCGGGATCACGGCAGCTTATTCCAATGACCACGACTTCTGTGATCATCGAAACCAAGCTCTTTTGTCGACGTACCTGCCGTGGATGATCTGTCCGTCTGCTCCCGGGCGCGACCGCTTAGCTGAATCTCAACTTCGGCTCGGCGATGTTCTAGACGCTTCCTTCTCAGAGGACGAGGAACTGCAGGCGGTGTTTGACGCTTTGCGGAGCGGCTATTCGTGCGAGAGTTTCCTTGGGGCCCCCGGAGACTACACAGTTGTGAGCGGCGTTGATGCAGCACTTGCCCGTGAATTGGGGTACACAAATGCGGCGGTCGGTAAGGAGCTGGGTCCGTATCCGGTTTCCGGCGCCTTCCCACTGCCGCTAAATCAGTGGGGTGAGTTTCGGCGTTCCGCGCTACTGTTGCTGTTCGGCAGCGGGCAGTTTGAGTTTTCCCGTAGTCTGCGACCGCGAGAGTTTCGCGACGGGCTAAGCAAGACGATATTTATGGCCGAGGATGCCGGTAAACCACAATCGTGGATTGCCGGTGTTCGCAGAAGTGACCGTGAGCCAGTTCCGACGGCCCCGTGGGGTCATCCCCGCAACATAGTTATTGTCGGGATTCGGTGGTCCAAGTCCCAGCAAAGAGTTGTCCAGGCACACAACAATCAAGAGGTCTACTCGTTCCATTCAGGAGGCGCAAACGTTCTCTTTGGCGATGGCCATGTTGCAGGTCTTGCCGCCGAGACAGAGCCTCGCGTCCTTGTACGGCTAGTCACTCCGAATCGCGGTGACAATCTATAGGGCATCCTTGATAGTGTGAAGCGTATCGTCGCTTGCAAGTATGCACTAACAACCGGTGAAGCACGCCGTGTATAGTTGGACAGTATCTATAGTCGCCGTCGTGGTCTATGGAGCGCTCGCAGAATACGCCTTCCATCGTTGGGCAATGCACCAGCCGCGATTTGGACGTGGCTGGTGGTACACGAATCACACGATCGAACATCATGCCAAAGGTCGAAACGACATAAATATTTCGGTCAGCCCAGTGCTCGTGCTCCTTGCCGCATCTCCGGTCATAGTATTGTGGTTTTTCGTTGGATGGGTAGTGGTGGTCGTGGTGATTGCTGGGTCGTGCCTATACAGTGCAACTTGGACAGCACTTCATTCGGCACACCACGACACAGGATTCACTTGGCTAACGCGTATTCCGGGATATGCTCAATGGCGACGACACCATTTGGCACATCATGCAGATCCTTCGACGAACTTTGGAACTATCTTCATCTGCACGGATCGCATTTTCGGGAGTTATGAGAGCGAGAAATAGTCCGAGCAGACTTGCCGATAGGTAGAATATGCGTTCGTTTTGTGAGCCGCATTGTCGAGTGTCCCCTGCGCTTTTGAGAGGCTCGGGGCTCCAGACGAGTCAAAATGCTAAACAAATTCACCGAATGGTGGCTAGAACTCCTGTTAGGGTTGGGCATTGCTTCGTTGTTCATTCAGTGGCTATTCGGGCAACGCGTCGTTCTTGCGTTTTTTACGACGTGGTCTTGGCCAAAAGTCTGGGTGTTTCACGTGGTTGTTCTCATCGCGCTGATTGCTCTGCGTCACAGAAGTGAACGTCACTAAACGGCGTATCCAGGCGTATCCATTAGATGTCCAATCGACGCATACTGGACAGTCCGGTCGCTATTGTTGGAGTGGGGAGTGCCGGAGGAATCGCCGTGGGCCTCTCCTACCCACCATGGAATGTCGCGTGGCTCGTATGGATAGGGCTTGTTCCCGTCGCGTGGCTTCTGGTGTCCGCGCCTGGGAATAAGGCTGTCTATCTTGGTGGGTGTCTTGCCATCTTCGGGTTCGCACTCACTGCGCTCGATTGGCTGCGCACGTGCTATCTACCCGACGGCTTTATTGGTCCACAGACCAACTCATGGCTGCTTATCGCCGAGGTAGTGGCCGTGGGCAGCGTCGCATCCTTTTGGCTTGGACGCCAGATTGCGCTCCGAGCCCGTGCACCAATGATGATTGGTTTACCGCTATTCTGGGTAACCGGGGAGTATCTTCGATATCACATAGGAACATTGATCACAGGGCAGCCCTTGCCGTGGTTGCACGTCGGCCTGCCTCTGGGCACCAACCTCGTTCTTGCACAGGTTGCAGACATAGGAGGTGTGTGGATGCTTTCTGCGCTTGTCGCATTCGTCAATGGCTGGATGTTTGACTGTATTGCGGTCTTTCAGCGTCCCATCAGCTTGAAAACCAAAGCACGGAGGTTAGCCATATACGTGATTTCCGGCGTCACCATCATCGGCTCAGTTGCCGCCTATGGGCAATGGCGGCTAGCTGATAGATCATCAGAGGTTGGGCCACATGTTGCATTGATGCCCGGGAAGGTGAACCCAGCACCACACGGTTCCTCGCGGCACACATCTCAGCTACGCGGGGTAGACAAGTCGACTGGTATAGACCTTATTCTCTACCCAGAGCTTTCGAGTCAGGCATCGATCGTCTACCAGTCGGCAGGAGGCCGCTTGAAGGAACTCCCTGCGCTTTCCACAGTGCCTTCGCAGGTCGCGAAGCAGTCGTTTCTTGAGCTCGCTAGGTTGGTGGACGCAACCATTATGGTCGGTGCGGGCAGGATCGACGAGCAAGCAGGTCAACTTCATCGCTATAACTCGCTCGCGTGCATCGCGCCGGAAAGCCAGTCGATGACTGTATATGACAAGATATACCTGGTGCCGTTTCGAGAGTACACGCCGCGCGGGCTGGGCTGGTTTCGGGCACGAGGTCATAGTGGGCTAACACGAGGCACGACGCGAATCCCGTTCGTAGTGAAAGGACGGTCGAACGGGCGGTCATACCAAGTCGCACCGGCCATCTGCTGTGAGGTTGCTTTTCCAAGCCACTTTCTACATCAATCGTGGCGGGGCAACGACGCGCGTGGGGGGGTAGATTTCTTTGTGTGTGCGAGTGACGAACCGCCCAACCGGCTGGACGGATTACAGCAGATTCTACTCTTGATGACGCGACTTCGAGCAATCGAATCCCGAAGAACAATCGTCCGTAACGTCACGAATGGCTGCTCGGGGGTTGTAGATGGCGAAGGGAGAGTGCTATACAATGTGGATCTCGTGCCTGCGGGCAAGGCGATGAGCGTTGGAGACATTCCGATTAGTAGCACGGTCTCGTTCTACAACACGCACGGCCATCGCGTTCCTTGCGCTATCGCCGTCGCAACTGTACTTATTGCGCTGTGGTACTCCGACCTGCCAAAGAAGTTCGGCAAGCGACAGATGGTGATGTAGATGTGCGTGCCGAGTTGAGTGACGCTCAAATCAATCTCGACGTGTCGGCCGGGGACAACTACGACTCCTGTTCGAGTGACGCAGGCGGCCTCGCTCTCGGAATCAGGTGGGGCACATATTTGCCGTCCCAGTGCAACTCGATCAAGCGCTTTACGGAAACCTCCCAACTTGACAACTCCGCGGGGAAAAGTTCAATAGCCGTCCTGTCGCCCCGACTTGCTTCCAAGTCCCGCCGAAACTTCGCTTTAAGTTCCGGTGCCCAGCTCATCCGCTGTCCCCACTGACCGCTGGGGGACGTTTCCAAGCAGCTCGTCGAGCGGCGGGGCCAGCCAGTCGTCGATCAAGAGGGCAGTCGCGCTTGTCTCTGCCGATGCCCGGCGTGCCGTGCTGGCGAACACGGCGTCGATCGCCGCGGCATGGGTCGGGAACGACGGCTTCGGCGGATCTCGCCTGGGCAGCGCGTCGGTAACGCGGACCAGCACAGCCAGCATGTCGCTCGTGGTGATCGTACCGCTCCCGTCGACGTCGTTGCGCGGATTGTAGCGCGAGGAGGTTGTCTTGACGCCGATCTTGGCGAGCGTTTGCGCGACATCGGTGAGCTGCACGCGCTGGTTGCCATTAGTATCCCCCGGCAGAACGTTGAGGCGGAAGTGAAAATCGCCGCCGGCGAGGCCGTTGCCCGAGGGAAACGTGTCCGAAGAGCGATCGCTGGTCGAGGTTGGGTTGTCCCATTCGCCGTCCAAGGCATTTCCGGCCGCATCGCGGATGCCGGCGGGCCCGCTGTCGAGCGAGAGCAGGAGTTTGTCCGCAGGCAGGTTCGCTGCCAGCGTCCAGGTGGCGGTGTGCGAGGGTGCGTGATACGTGAAGCCACTCGGCAGCAGCGTGTAGCTAGCGCTTTGGCTTCCCGAGACGAGCAGGTCGTCGTTAGCCACCACGACGTCCTCGCTGAACGAGATCCGGATCTGGCGGAGGTTGACCCACGGCAGGGGATCGAGCTGATCGCCGTCGCCGACGGGGATCGCGTAGCCGTCGGAACCCAGGCCATGCGTTTGCAGGTAATTGCGAAACGACGAGCTCCAGGCGGGAGACGAAACCGATACGCTGGTCACTTGCGGCGGAGTCACGTCGAGCGTGCCGGTCGACAGCCCGAAGGAGAGGGCGTTTAGCGTATTCTGCACGCCCCAGAAACCCTCGTTGGGCACAAACGCGTCGCGGCCGAAGTCGACGTCGATATCGTCGGCCGAGCCGAACACGAAGTCGGGCCCGACGCCGATTGTATTGGCCAGAAAGCCGCCCTGGTCCATCAGATCGGCGTTCTGCAACCCGTTGAATTGATCGGTGTGCCAGTTGCCGAGGAAGTGGCCCGCCTCGTGGGCCACGATGTTGCCGACGCCCGTGCCGATCAAGTCGAAGATGGTCGCCCCGGGAGCGCGGGCGAACTGATTCAGCGAATCGGGGTCGTCGGCCGGTGCGCTGAGGATATCAAGCAGCACGACGGCGGTTTCGCTGGTGTCGAAGTTGCCGACGTCGATTGACTGCGCGACGCCAATCGTGGGGATGCCCAACTCGGGGATCGAGCCGCCGATGATCACGCGGCTCACGTGGGGCTGGCCCCAAGGGTCGGCGTGATCGCGGCTGTTACGGATTTCGATGTCGAACTGCCCGGGAACGCCCGAGGCGCTATAGTCGCCGTTGTTGCCCTGAGCACGCAGGTCGTCCGAGAGGTTCTCGGCCACGACGGCCACAATCGCGTCGATGACTGCGTCTTCGTCGCCGCCTGAAAGGCCCCAGCCAGGGAGGAAGCTTGCCAGCGGCGAGAGCACCGCCGGGCCTCCCCCGCCATAGAAAATGGAGGTGTCCAACGCTGCACCGTCGAAATCGAGGTACAGGATCTGCCGCGTACCAATCGGTTGGGCTTCGAGCGCGGGCCGGTAGACGTGCAGGTCGAGCTCGTAGTTCCCTCGAGTCAGCGCGCCCGAGGCGCGGACGAAATAGGTGCCGCTGGTGTCGATCACCCACGACAGCGCGGCGCGGCCCGCTCCGCTCAGCGGCGAGGCGGTCGGATAGATCACCGGGTAACCGCGGCGCGAGCCGATCAACTCCTGGCCGGACGCGTCGAGCAGCGAGAGGGTGTCGGCCCCGCCGAACACGTTGGCGCCCAGGATATCGCCGGCAGCCAGTTCCAGGCGGTAGTAGTCGACGTCGCCGGGATTTCGGGCGATGGTGACGAAGTAGAAACCCGTGCTTACGGCACCGGTGCCGCTGGAGGAATCGAACGGATCGCTCTGAAAGCCGTATCCGATGCCGCGGACGGCGACGTAGAAGTCGTCTGCATAGGGCGCCGTGAAGTCGAGGTAGCTGTCGAAGTTCGTCGCGTCGTTGTTGGCGGTCAGCAGGTTGCCTGCGCTGTCGTAGATGCCCACCACGGAGTCCAACCCACTGCCGATGTCGGCCGCGTTGATGTCGACGGTGATCACATCGCCCGCGGCCACACCGGGCACTTGATAGAAATCATAATCGCCGCTCGTGCCGCCGAAGGGGCCATCGCCGATGGCGGCAAACGCAGTGACCGAAGCCCCGCTGACTAGCCCCGTTGGGTTCGCCAGCGGAATGGCGCCGTCGTCCTCGGCTACGGGAATGAACGAGGATGGCGGCGTCTTGGCGTTCAGACCGATCTGGACCTGGTACTGGCCAACGCTGGCCGCGCCGCCGCCACTGCTGGAGTCAAACGGATCGGCCAAGAAGCCGGAGAAGTATCCCAGCACGGCGACGTAGAAGTCGCCGTCGAAGGGGACGGGAAACTCGAGGTAGCTATCCAGGCCGCCGAAGTCGTCATTGGCGGCCCAGGGGTTTCCGGCTGCGTCGTAGACGATCACCACGGAGTCGAGCGAACCGCCAAGCGCGAACGAATCGACGTCCACCGTGATCAGGTCGCCTCCCAGGGCGCCTGCGACTTGATAGAAATCGTAGTCGCCGCTGGTCGCGCCGAAGGGGCCGTCGCCGATCACGCCGCTGGCAACGACCGTCATGCCGCTTGTCATCCCAGTCGGATTGGCCGAGGGAATCGAGCCGTCGTCTTCGGACGTGGCGATGGGCGTCAGCGCCGGAGCGACTCCAACGGAACCGCTGATTTCCACTGCCACATGCTGGCCGATTCCGAAGCCGAGCGGCACGGGATCTGCCGAGAAGCGCGTGTTGTTCGGTTCACTCTCATTCACGGCCACCGCTGGCACAAGGTTTGGCTGGAGGAGTGGCGCTGCCGTGGGTGCCGGCGAGCGGTCTTCGAGGTGCATTGCCAGCTCCGCTCGGCTGACCCCCGCGGGAAGGTAGGCCGTTTCCACGGCTGCCGTCGATGCGGCCATGCGCTCTGATTCGTGCTTCGTGGCCAGGGCTCGCTCAATGGCTGCAGCTTCGGGCTGCGCGAATGCCGGTGGCGCTGTCAGGATTGAAGGCACAGGAGGCGGGGCGCTGATCGCCGGTGCACGCAAGAACTGGCCCGGAGTGATCGCGAGCAGAACACGGTCTTCTAGTGCCTCGATAACGTGCGCATTGCGGCGGTGCGGGGCCGGGCGCGGGGTTGCCGATCGGCCACGATTGCGCGGGTTGCATGTTGGGCGTTGCGTCACGGGTCAACTCCTATAGGGGGGCTGGGTATAGGTCATCGAGCAACGCCTCGAGCAGCACGTCCTCGAAGCGAGCAGGGTCAGGTTCCGTGGACGCGTCCAAAGTGACGCTGCTGCCTCGACTTTCGTCGAGCGATGCGACCGAGGAACGCAAGGCGGGCATCTCCTCACTCAAGTTGCGCTTCAGCGAGGAATTCCCTTCCCAAGCGAACGCCTCCGCGTCCGCGTTCAATCTTGCGGCCTGACCCGGCGCAATGGCCGCAAAGTCGCCTAGGACATTTTCGGCATCGATATCTGCAGTTGGCGCGGCCGGCGGAACGGCGATGTTGATCTTCGTCAGAGTGCCGAGATTGTTTCGCGAGATGAGACTGTCAACTGCACTGACCAGGCCGCTGCGGTCGAAGTCGTAAAGGTTGGTAATGGCGGCCCCGAAGCCCGGGTTACCCCGGGTGGCGATCTCATCGGTGGCGCTGGTGATCGCCAACGTGGGGCTGCCGCTACCCGTGTCGCCAATGCGATTGCCGAAGTAAGAACGGTCGCTCTGGGCCAGGCCGGTGTTGGTGTTGTAGCCGCCGACTACGTCGTTGCCCTCGACGATCACTTCCAGCCAGCGGTTGGTGATGGCACCACCGGCCCAGATAAGTTCGACGCGGTCGGAGCCGCCCACGCCGGCGCCGGGACGGACGGAGACGCTGACCGGAGCCGGAGCGGATTGCCAGGTGCTCGGCGTGTTGTTCGCGCCGGCCTGCGTGCTCATCCGGAACGTGAAATCGCTGGCTGTCAGCGTTCCGGTCGGGTCGGCGATATCGACCATGATGCCGTTGATGCCGCGCGAGTAGCTGGAAATGTTGGCGAAAGTCGCGACGCCGGAACCAGGCAGGTAAGCGCTCTTGTCTGGCGCGATGGCCAGGTCGTCCGACGTGCTTACGCCGGCCGTGTTGCCGTCGAACTTCGACTGGTTGTAGAAGAGATGGCGTCCGACGACTTGGGTGATGGGGAAGACATCGATCTTCAGATCGTATCTGTTGTTGACCGCACCCTGATAGCCGTAGACGCTGATGTAGTAGATCTGTCCGGCGGTGACGGGGAATTCCAAGTGCTCGTTGTCAGTCGTGGAAGTCGCCGTGCCGATGAGTGTGGCGCTATCGTAGACCGCAAGATCGACATCGCCGCCGGCGTGCAGGAACGTCAGATCGATCACGGCGGTGGTGGTGGCCGCGGCCGTGAAGCGGAAGTAGTCAAATTCGTACGGAGCGTGAATACTGAGGCCGGCCTCGTAGCGCGCCCCCAACGTTCCCAGATTCGTCGCCGTGCCGGCACTCTGATTTGCCTCGAAGCGATCGGGCGGAATCGGCACGGTGATCGCCAGGTCGTAGTTGTAGTTCGTGTCAGCGCCAGCAAAGAACGAACTCACGTGGACGACTACGAAGTAGCTCTGTCCGGCGGTGACGGGAAACTCGACGTGCTCATTGTCGGTGTGTGAGTTACCCCCAGCGATGGGAGTGCGGTTCGCGTCGTAGATCAGCACATCGACGTTGCCGTCAACATGTAGAAACGTCAGGTCGACCGCGGCGGTCGTCGTGGATTCGGCCGTGAAGCGAAAGTAGTCGTGATCATGTTCTTCGTTGATGCTCAAGTCCGGCTCGAATCGCGTTCTCACGACTCCCAGGTCGGTGGCGGAATCGAAGTAGTTGTTGGATTCGAAACGATCGTCTGGAATCGGAGCAGTTACTTGCAGGTTGTAGTGGGCGTTGACGGCGCCGTTGTAGCCGTATACTCGGACAAAATACTGCTGCCCCGCGACCACGGGGAACGGCACGTGCTCGTCGTCGGTCGTCGTAAATCCTCCGGCAAGGAGTGTTTGCGTTGAGTTAAAGACCTGCACATCGATATCGCCGTCTAGATCTGAGAAGTAGACGTCCACCACGGCGGTGCTGGTATACGCAGGCGTGAACTTGAAATAGTCGTTGTCACTGGAGGAGTGGATCGTCAGGCCCGACTCCCAGCGAGCGCCGAAATTGCCGCCCAGTTGTGTGGCTGAGGCGAAGCTATTGTTCGAGAAGGGCTCCTCGAAATCATCCGGCGGAATTGGCACCGTGATCGTCAGGTCGTAGGTAGGATTGGTCGCTCCGTTGAAGCCGTAGACTTCGATGTAGTAGGATCCCCAGCTTGGTGAAAACTCGACGCGCTCGTTGTCCGATACCGAATAGGATCCCGCAATGAGGTCGCGGTTCCCGTTGTAGACCCTGACGTCGATGTCTCCATTAGCGTGCAGGAACGTCAGGTCAATGGCCGCTGTTTCGCCGAACGGCGGCGTGGCAGGAACATAGAACGTGAAGAAGTCGCGATCGGCCGCGGCATGCACGCTCAAACCGGCCTCGTGGCGCACCCCCAGCCATCCCACGTCGGTCGCCGTCTCAAAGCTGTTATTGGGCTCGAAACGGTCCGCGATGAAGAAGGTGTTGTTGACAGTCGCCGAATGGCTCACGGTCCCGTCGGCGATTTTCTCCGGGGCGATTGGCGAAGCAACTGCCGCGGGCGGGTCCGGCTCAACGATCTTGGTGCTGCTGATGCTTAGCAGGTCACGCGATTCAAGCAACTCGAGGCGATGGCAACGAGCGCGTATGTCGCGCCGCTCCTTCCCATGCCGGAACGTCTGACGAAAACCCATGTGAAGGCTCCTGCGCAATAGAGCTCAAGTAGTCGCCGAGAGTTCGAACTCCACGTCATCCAACACCCCATCCAGCCAATCGTCGTCCCACGCCGAGCCGTGCTCTCCGGCCAGGTCTAGAGGAACGCTTGTCGTCTGGCTTAAATCCGTTCGCGGACCCGGATCGAGTTCGGCAAAGAACTTTTCGCGGGGATTCCGCGCGGGTGTCGCGAGTCGTTTGGCGCAGTCGAAGTTCCCGGGATTCGCCATCGGTTCCGCTGCCAGTTGGAGTGCAACGGCGATCGCATCCGCGAGTGCTTCGTCGTCGGAAGCAGGCAGGCCGGTCGGCGCGGCCGGTGGGCCCGCGATGTTGATCTTCGTCAGAGTGCCGAGATTGTTCCGCGAGATGAGACTGTCAACTGCGCTGACCAGGCCGCTGCGGTCGAAGTCGTAAAGGTTGGTAATGGCGGCCCCAAAGCCCGGGTTGCCTCGGGCGGCGATCTCGTCGGTGGCGCTGGTGATCGCCAATGTGGACGTACCGCTTCCCGTATCACCAATGCGGTTGCCGAAGTAGAAGCGGTCGCTCTGGGCCAGGCCGGTGTTGGTGTTGAATCCGCCTGTGGCGTCGTTGCCTTCGACGATCACCTCCAGCCAGCGGTTGGCGATGGCGCCGCCCGCCCAGATGATCTCCACGCGATCCGATCCGCCTACACCAGCGCCCGGCCGTACGGAGACGCTCACAGGGGCCGGGGCCGCCTGCCAGGTGCTGGGCGTGTTGTTCGCGCCAATCTGTGAGCTCATTTTGAACGTGAAGTCGCTGGCGGTGAGCGGTCCGGCAGGGTCGGCAATGTCGACCATGATGCCGTTGATGCCGCGCGAGTAGCTGGTGATGTTGCTGAAGGTCGCGGTGCCCGCGCCGGGCAGCAGGGCAGTTTTGTCGACGGCGATGGCCAGGTCGTCCGACGTGCTTATGCCGGACGTGTTGCCGTCGAACTTGGACTGGTTGTAGAAGACCCAGCGGCCCGCCACGAGTGTGGGGACAGCGGCTTCAAACGCGCCAATGTCGATCCGGGTAGTGCCCGCACCGTCCCCTTCAACGATGCGGCCGTAGGGAGTACCGCGCTGATCGTAGAGCGGCACCTCGCCGGCACCGGCTATGGCAGCGGGATCGCCGGCGTCGATTGCTGGGCTGCCGATCTCGAGTGCGTGCGTCGGTGTGGGGCCGCCGTTGTCGGCCAGGGGTCCGAGCAACGGAGCGGTCCCCACCTGATCGCCCGCGCCGGCAAACGCCGCCAATCCATTACCGGTGCCGACGAGGTTGTAGCCGAGAGACTGGAAAGAGTTCGTGCCGACTGGCGGAGCATTGTCGACGTCGCTCCCCGTATTGCCCGCGACAATTGATCCATGGAGCGAGGTCAGCGTGGCCGTGTCGCCGTAGGAGCCGATGCCTCCGCCCTGGAAGGCGGGCGCCGAGTTGGCGGTGATGGTCGAGTGGCGGATGACGCTGGGACCGGCGAAATTGTAAAAGCCCCCGCCGTAGGTCAGCGCCACGTTTCCGCTGAGCGTGCTATTGATGATCGTCGTCATGCCAGGACTTGAGTCAGTTACGCTAACGATCCCTCCCCCCAGGTTGGCCGTATTGCCACTCACGGTGCTGTCGCGCATCGTAAGAGTTCCAAGAGTGGCAACGCCGCCGCCGTTGACGGCCCGGTTGTTGCGAACGTGTACGCGATCGAGTGAGAGTTGCTCGCGGTTGTAGATGGCCCCGCCGTCGCCGTTCGAGTCGGCTCCTTCCAGCGTGAGCCCAGCGATGCTGACGTCGATCAGCGGGGCCGCCCCGTCGTTGACGTTGAAGATTCGCGTTCCATCGCCTGACGCGCCACTGGGGTCGAATGCCTGCACCCGGAGCGCGTCGGCACCCGGGCCGTCGATGGCCAGCGGGTCGGAGATGGTCAGTGCGCCAAGCGTCAACAGGACCGTGCCGCCCGATAACGCAGGATGGAAGGAAATCGTGTCGGCTGCGCCGGCATTGCCGTTGGCCAGCAGGATGGCTTCGCGAAGTGACAGATCGCCGGGGGCGTGGTTGCCGTCGCTTTCGTCGGTCAGGATATCGACCAGGTAGTTCTGAGGCGTGCCTGTGTATTCGAGAGCCCCGACGTCAGTTCTGCCTCCGATGATCCGGACGTAGGGATTGCCGCGCTGGTCGTAGACCGGGACCGTGCCGGTTCCCGGCGTGAGCCCGGGCTCGCCCGCGTTGATCGCCGGACTGCCAGCAAGGAGCGCGTGCGTGAGAGTCGGTCCGCCATTGTCGGTCAATGGTCCCAACAGCGGGGCGACGCCGACCTGGTCACCCGTCGCCGCGAAGATTCCGAACCCCAGCCCGCCGCCGACGAGGTTGTAGCCGAGCGAGAGGAAAGAGTTGGGGCCGATAAAGCCCGACGCCACGTCGCCGCCGGAATTGCCGGCAATGATCGTGGAATAGACCTGCGTTTGCGTGTCCGCATCCGGATAGGACGCGACGCCGCCGCCCTGCACGCTGGGGCTCGAGTTGGCCGTGATTGTGCTGTGGCGGATAATCGTCTTGCCGTTGTAGTTAAGAATGCCTCCTCCGTAAGACGCCGTGTTGCCGCTAAAGGTGCTGTTGGAGATTGCCGTCGTCTCGCTAGAGAGGGTCGTCGAGCTCAGTAGCCCGCCCCCTTCCGTGGCGCTGTTGCCGCTGAACGTGCTGTCGGCGATGGAGAGATTTTGCCCGTTGTATAGTCCGCCGCCGTTCGTGGCGGTGTTGCTCTGAATCCTTGTCTGACTGATCGACGAAGCGCCGCCCCCAATCAACAGGATTCCTCCGCCTGCGTAGGCGGTGTTTCCGCTGATTGTGCTACTTGTGATCAGCATTTCAGTATCGGAACCGTAGATGCCGCCTCCGAGTCTATTGGCAATGTTCCCCAGGGTGTTGCCGTTGACCGTGACGCCCATCAGGCTGGCCGAACCACCGGCGCTGTAGAGCCCCCCGCCGGCAAAGGTTCCACTATTGCCGGAGATTTCGCTGTCGCTGATCGTCAGCGCGCCGCCCGAATTGAAGATCGCGCCGCCGGAATAGCGGGCATCGTTGCTCGAGAACACCGAGCCGACGATCGACGTTGTGCCGCCGGCGATGAACAGCCCACCGCCGCCGTCGCCCGAACGGTTGCCCAAGATCGTGCTGTCGACGATCCGGAGCGTGCCGAATGCCTGGTGAATCGCCCCGCCATTGTTCCCATCGACATCCGACGTGGCGTTGTTGGTAAAGACCGACTCGAAAATCGAGAGCGTTTCCGCCGTGTTGATGGCGCCGCCGTCGCCGGATACGTCGCCACCGGTGAAGGTCAGGCCGCCAATCGAAAGCACCGGCGACTGGAAAAAATTGAACACGTTAAAGATGCGCTGGCCGTCGCCATTCTTGACCGCGGGCGTCGGATCGTAAGCACGCACCGTAAGCAGTGCAGCGCCGGGACCCACGATCGACATCGAGGCGTTGGGCGCGATCTGTCCCAGCGAGGAGAGTACGATCGTGCCGCCGTGCAGCGCCGGGCTGAACTGCACGAGGCTGGGCTCGGACGTGCCATTGGCCAGCCCGATCGCCTCGCGCAGCGAGAGATCGCCGGGAATATGGTTGCCGTCGTCTTCATCGACGAGCGTGTCGACGGTGAACGTGGCAGGATTGGTCTCGAAAGCCCCGATGTCGATGCGGCCGCCCTGGACGCGTCCATAACCCGCGCCCCGTTGATCGAAGAGCGGCACGCTGCCCAACCCGGCCACAGCGGCGGGATCGCCGGCGTTCACGGCCGGGCTGGCTGGCAGCGGCGCGTGCGATTGGGTCTTTCCGCCGTAGAAATTCAGCGGCCCCAGCAGCGGATCGGCGACGCCAGTCATGTCGCCCGGCTGTGCGAACGCGGCGATGGCTTTGCCCGATCCGATCAGGTTGTAGCCCTGAGAGACGAACGAGTTGGTTGACGAGGTCACGAAGTCGACGTCACTGCCGACGTTGCCGGCGATGATCGAGGAGTGGACTTCGGTGCTGGTCAGTTGGTCGCCGTAAGAAGCGACGCCGGCGCCCTGCCCGTCGAGTGACTCGTTCTTGGTGATGGTGGAGTGGCGCAGGATCGTGCGGCCGTCGAAGTTGTAAATGCCGCCTCCGCGGGAGGTGGCAACGTTGCTCGAAATCGTGCTGTTGACGATAGTCGTCGTCTGGGTCGTGAGGTTCGTGTCCGAATAGATACCTCCGCCCGCCAGAGCGCTATTGCTCCTGATCGTGCTATCGAGGACTGTCAGGTTCGCACCGCGCGAGTCGATGGCGCCCCCGGCATTGGTCGCCCGGTTGGCGGTGAGAGAAACTTGCTCGAGCGTCAGGTTCTCGCGGTTTCGGATCGCTCCGCCGTCGCCGGTGACGTCGCCGAAGGTGAGCTCCAGCCCGCCTATCGACACGGTCGTCAGGGCCGGCTGGCCGTTGTCGACGTTGAAGACTCTCGTTCCGTCGCCCGCCGCCCCGCTGGAATCGTAGGCCCTGACTTCGAGCAGGTGCGGCCCGGGACCGACGATCGAGAGGCTCTTGTCGATCACCAGCTCCCCCAGACTGGAAAGCTGGATCGTCACCGCCCCGCCGCTGGTCAGAGCGGGCGCGAAGTTGATCGTCTCCCCCGGCAACGCGGCGGCGATCGCCTCGCGCAAGGTTGTTAGCCCATCGTTAGCGTTCACGTCCAGCAGCGTGTTCACGGTGATCGCCAGCAGCCTGCGGTCTTCTAACTGCTCGCAGGATAGGCGTTTGCGCTTGTTAGTTCCCTGCAGTCGGGAGCGTCGACGCTCAGGACGCGCGGCTGGTCGCTTAGAGAGGAATGAAGGGGGCAACATGGCTTGGCGTTTCCGGTGGAGCTGGGCGGCAAGTTGGAACTTGCGTTTCGAACAGATGTCGCTTCGGCAACCAATGCCCCGTTTTTGGCTCGGTTGCGCCGCGCATGGTGGCAAGAATTGAGACCGGTGCTGAGGGACATCGGGGCTCTAGGAAACGGCGCAGGCGAAAACTACAATGATGCCGGCGTGTGACGGACTGAGCCGAGATGGCTTAGCCGCCTCACGCGTCTTTCCGGGGTTCGCAGTCGTTGATCTCTCCCCCATGGGCACGCTAGTCCATGAGCGACGTGACGCGGATTCTTTCGGCCATCGAAGCGGGTGACCCGTGCGCTGCGGAGCGCCTCTTGCCTTTGGTCTACGACGAGCTGCGCAAGCTGGCCGCAGCCAAGCTGTCTCGGGAACGCCCCGACCACACGCTGCAGCCAACGGCACTGGTACACGAAGCGTATCTACGCCTCGTTGGCTCTGCGCCCGACTTTGCCTGGGATAGCCGTGGCCACTTCTTCGCGGCGGCCGCCGAGGCCATGCGGCGCATCCTGATTAATCGCGCCCGTGACCGGGGTCGGTTCAAACGGGGCCGTGGCTGGCAGCGTCTGGATTTGGATGCTGTGGCCGAGGGCGACGGTGCCGTCGGAAGCGAGCTCTTGACTCTGAGCGAAGGCCTGGATCGGCTCGCGGTCGAACATCCAAGGTGTGTCGAATTGGTGAAGCTGCGATTCTTCGCAGGCCTCAGCGGTGCCGAGGCGGCCGCGGCTCTAGGTATAGGCCGCCGCACCGCCGATCGCTACTGGGCATTTGCCAAAGCCTGGCTCTACGACTACTTGCAGACTGCTGAAGCGTAGCGAATCAGGGATAGCGCGGCGGAATTCGGGGTGAAAGAGGGCATTGTCCAGTAGAGCACATTGTGTCCTGCGATGAGCCATTCGAATGAACTCGCACCATTCTCACGAAATAACCCTCTTTGCCGATGCCCTGCAGTACGAGACGGCGGCCGAGCGGGCCGAGTTTCTCGACCGTGCCTGCGACAACAATTCGGCCCTTCGGGCGCGCATCGAAGTGCTGCTGGAAGCGCATCGGGCCTCGGGCGAATTCCTGGAGCGCGGCATGGACGACGATTGCGCCCTCACGGCGGAGAACGCGCCCCAGACCAGCCACGAAAGCACCGGCTCGATGGTCGGCCCTTACAAGTTGCTGGAGCAGATCGCCGAAGGTGGCATGGGCACGGTCTGGGTAGCCGAACAAATGAGACCCGTCCGGCGCCGTGTGGCCATCAAGCTGATCAAGCCCGGCATGGATTCCAAGCAAGTCCTCTCGCGCTTCGAGGCCGAGCGCCAAGCCCTGGCCCTGATGGACCATCCGAACATCGCCAAGGTGCTCGACGGCGGAATGACGGCCGAGGGGCGCCCGTTCTTTGCGATGGAATACGTCAAAGGCGTGCGCATCACCGACTATTGCGACCAGGCCAAACTCTCACTGGACGAACGCCTCAGCTTGTTCGTGCAGGTATGCCAGGCCGTGCAGCATGCGCATCAGAAAGGGATCATCCACCGCGATCTGAAGCCGTCGAACATCCTCGTGTGTCTGTACGATGGCAACGCGGTACCCAAGGTGATCGATTTCGGGCTGGCCAAGGCCATGCACCAGCCGCTGACCGAACGAACACTCTATACGGCGCATGGACTGATGCTGGGCACACCTTTGTACATGAGCCCTGAGCAGGCTGAGTTTAACAATCTCGACATCGACACGCGGACTGACGTTTATTCACTCGGCGTACTGCTGTACGAGCTGATCACCGGCACAACGCCGCTTGAGCGGCAGCGCTTCGAGGACGCGGCCTGGCAAGAGATCGTGCGCTTGATCAAGGAAGAGGAGCCAAGCCGGCCGAGCACCAAACTCAGCGGCAGCGCTTTTCTGCCCGCGATTGCCGCCCAGCGCAGCCTCGAACCCGCGCAGCTTCGCCGGGCCGTTCGCGGCGAGCTTGACTGGATCGTGATGAAAGCGCTCGAAAAGGAGCGATCGCGGCGCTACGAGACGGCCAACGGGCTGGCACGCGACATCGACCGCTATCTGCGCGACGAGCCCGTCGAGGCATGTCCGCCGTCAACCGGATACCGTTTTCGCAAGTTTGCGCGTCGCAATCGGGCAGTAATGCTGACGGTATCGCTTATTTCCGTAGCGATGCTGCTCGGCACGGTCATCAGCACCTGGCAGGCTGTCCGAGCAACCCGCGCAGAGGCGCTGGCCGAACAACGACTCGTCGGAGAAACCAAGGCGCGTACCGAGAGGGAGACGGCGCTGAAGCAGGCAACCGCGGAGGCCGCCAAGGCCAAAGCGATTAGTAATCTGCTGCAGGACGCGATCGAATCAGCAAACCCTGATGCGGCCAAGGGAACCGACTACACGGTTCGGCAACTGCTCGACGAGATCGCGGACAAGCTGCAAAACCGGCTCGAGAGTGAACCCGAGGCTGAAGCCGCACTCCACGCCACGATTGGCAATGCCTATCGGAGATTGCACCAGCTCGACGTGGCCGAGCCGCACCTGCAATTAGCACTCGACATCAGGAAACGCGTCCTTGGCCCAGAGCATTCGGAGATCGCCGCCAGTTTGCTCGACTATGCATGGATTCCTTTCGAGCGTGGTCAGGATGCGCAGGCAGAACAATTGCTGCGACAAGCCCTGCAGATGCATGCGACGCTAAAGCTGGAGAATGAGGAAACGATGGCCATTCGGGCGTTGCTTCACTTTGCGCTTCTCGAGCAAGGGCGCCACGAAGACGCCGAAGTCGTGTTTCAGCAAGCCGCGTCTGTTGCCCAGCGCAGTTCCACGTCGATTGGTGAGTTTGCCAATATGCTGACGCACGCCGCGGCAGACGCCGTCTTGACAGGTGATGCTGTAAAGGGAGAACGCTTGGTCCGACAATCGCTTGATTTGCACCGACGAACTCACGGCGAGAGCCACCCAGAGTTCGGCTGGGCTCTCTTTGAGTTGGGTTGCGCCCTGCGAGCGCAAGATCGATTCGACGAAGCAGAGTCGATGTTTCGAAATGCATTGGAGAACTTTCGCAGTAACTTTAGCGAAGATTATTACGGTATCCCCCGCGTCATGAACGCGAATCGGCATGTGGAGGAAAAATGGATCGAATCGCGAATCGCCAGCGGACAGCCGGAAGCGATTGACGAAGCACTTCGGCGCGTCGATCGAATCGTGGCCGCGGGCTCACGCGACGCCGTTGAGCGCTATTCGGTTGCACTCCTGCTCAGGCACGTCGCCGAGCAACTCTTGCAATCGCAAGCGTATCGGCAACAGGTCAAAAAGCTGCATCAACGATCTTTCAACATGCTTCAGGATCTGGTGAACGACTACCCAGACATTCCCAGCTATCGCGAGCAGCTCGGCCACGCCGGCCGCCTTTTGGGCTGGAGACTTGTCGACAACGGCAGCTTCGAGGAAGCCCGCACGGCGTTTCAAGTCGCAGTCGACGCTTTCGAAGAATTAGTCGCTTCGAACATCAATCAGCGCGACGGCTTCTATCGCCACTTTCTCGCCAGCACGCTGGTGCAGATTAGTACGTTGCCATGTGACGACGACAAAGCGCTTGAGAAGTCCTGCGAGGCGATGCAGCGATCGCTTGAAATCTATCAATCACTGATCGAAGAGTTTCCCGACAAGACGGCGTACCGTGACGAGTTCGCATCCGCTCAGGCAAACGCCGCGGCCTTGAACGCCCGTCACGATCACTCGCAGGAGGCCGTCGAGTAGAACACATTGTGTCCTGCGATGGGCCATTCGAATGAACGCACACCATTCTCACGTCATTACCATCTTCGCCGATGCCCTGCAGTACGAGACGCCGGCGGAGCGGGCAGAGTTTCTCGACCGTGCCTGCGGCAACAATTCGGCCCTTCGGGCGCGCATCGAGGTGCTGCTGGAGGCCCACCGGGCCTCCGGCGAGTTTCTGGAGCGCGGCATGGGCGACGACTGCGCCATCACCGCAGAGAACGCACCACAGGTCGGCCATGAAAGCGTCGGTTCGATGGTCGGGCCTTACAAGCTGCTGGAGCAGATCGGCGAAGGTGGCATGGGCGTAGTCTACATGGCCGACCAGCAGTCGCCCGTGCGACGCCGGGTGGCTCTCAAGATCATCAAGCCCGGCATGGACAGCCGGCAGGTGATCGCACGCTTCGAGGCCGAGCGTCAGGCACTGGCCCTGATGGACCATGCCAACATCGCCAAGGTGCTCGACGCCGGCACGACCGAGGCGGGCCACCCCTACTTCGTGATGGAATTGGTTCGCGGGATCCCGATTACCGAGTACTGCGACCAGAACCAACTAAGCCTGTCCGAGCGCTTGGAGTTGCTCGTCCAGGTCTGCCACGCCGTGCAACACGCGCACCAAAAGGGGATCATCCATCGCGACCTGAAGCCCTCGAACGTGTTGGTCACCCTCAACGATGGCCGGCCGGTACCCAAAGTCATCGATTTCGGCGTGGCGAAGGCGATCAACCAGCGGCTGACGGAGAAGACGTTGTTTACGAACTTCGCGCAGATGGTCGGCACGCCGCTTTACATGAGTCCCGAGCAGGCCGAGATGTCGGAACTCGACGTCGACACGCGGAGCGACATCTACTCCCTTGGCGTCTTGCTCTACGAGCTCCTCACCGGTACGACACCGTTTGATCGGCAGCGAATGAGCGAGGCGGCCTATGACGAGATCCGCCGCATGATCCGCGAGGAGGATCCACCGCGGCCCAGCACACGCGTCAGCACGCTGGCTAAGACGCGCACCGGCACAGCCGCCCGGCGGCGGGCGGACCCCAAGCGGCTCAGCCAGATGCTGAAAGGCGAGCTCGACTGGGTCGTGATGAAGGCGCTGGAGAAAGACCGCACGCTGCGCTACGAGACCGCCAACGGCCTGGCCCGCGACCTTCAGCGTTACCTGAGCGATCAGCCGGTCGAGGCCTGTCCGCCTTCGGCCCTGTATCGGTTGCGCAAGTTCGCCCGCCGCAATCGCGCGGCGTTTGCCACCGCGTCGCTGGTGACAGTGGCCCTCCTGCTGGGCATCTTCGGCAGCACGTGGCAGGCCATCCGGGCCACGCGGGCCGAGCGTCTGGCCGAGACCCGGCTGATTGCCGAGACTAAGGCTCGCACCGAAGCGGACCTGGCCCGCGAAGCGGAAGCCGACCAGCGCAAGCAGGCCGAGGCGCAACGGGCCGAGGCGGAGAAACAACGTGCCGCCGCCGAAGCCAACCTGCAACGCGCCAAGGAGGCGGTCGACAAATACTTCACGCTAGTCAGCGAGAGCAAGTTGCTCGACGTGCCGGGTTTGCAGCTCTTGCGCAAAGAGTTGCTCGATTCGGCGCTCGACTTCTACAAGACACTTTCGGTGGAGCGGGTTGACGACCCGGCGCTGCTGGCCGAGTTGGCGGTGACCTATTTGCGGGTCGCGGAGATCGACCACGCCGTCGATCGTAACGACGATGCCATCGAAGCGGTCGATCAGGGGCTGGCCGTCGTCGATCGGCTGTTGCGCGACTTTCCAGACGCGGAGCAAGACCACCGCCGCCTGGCGGGATACTGGAAAGGCTATCGGCGCGCGACGACCGTCACCAGCATGCCGAAAGACCCCGAAGCCGCCCTCCGCTCCATCATGCGGCTGATGGACGTCTGGCGGATGTTGGCCCAGAAGTATCCAGACCAGTCCGGGTTTCGCAGCGATCTCGCATCGCTCGCGTATCACACGGGCGACCTGCTCTCCACGGGGGGCAGTCCTGCGGAGAGCTTGCCGTTTTTCACCGAGGCCCGTGCTTTGCTGGAAGACCTGGTTCGCCAACGACCTGAGACCTCGGAATACCGGGCCGATCTCGCTCTGACGTGCCAGTACCAGTCCCGCAGCTTGGACGCCATCGGACGAGATCAGGACGCTGATGAAGCGTCTCTGCGTGCTCTGTCTCTGCGCGAGCAGTTGGTCGCCGAGTTTCCGGAGTCGCCGCAGCATCGTGCTGATCTGGGGGCCAGTCTCGGGCAGCGCCGCAGCTTTGTGGCGAAGCGCAATCCAGACGAGGGCCTTCGATACGCGCGCCGCGCGATCGAGGTGTTCGAGGCGCTGGCGCGCGAGTATCCCGATGCAGTGCTCTATCGCATCGAGCTGTTCAATGCCACCAGTCGCTTGCTCAAGGCCCAACTCCGCTCGGGACGCGAACAATACGTCGCAGATGCCGTGCAACGAATCGACGCGTGGTTGTCCCTGCAACCGCCAGAACCGGCTGCTCGCGAGGGCTTAGCGATCGAAGTCCGAGGTGTCGCGCAGGCGGTGCCGCAGCCCGAGTTCAGGAAGCTGGCGGAGGACCTGCATCGCCGCGCGCTAGAAATGTTCATTGCCTTGAGCAAAGACTTCCCGGACTACCAGGGGCACCGCGAGAATATCGCGCATTCGCTTCGCGATCTGGGCTGGCTCACGCGCGCGGACGGCAGGACCGAGGATGCACGAGACCACTTCGAGCAGGCGGCAACCTTGTTCGAAGAGTTGTCCGCTGCGGCCATTCCTCAACGCGGAGGCTTCTACCGCGACCTCCACGCCGGCACCTTGCTGGAACTGGCGAAGATCCCACCGGGTGAGCACGCATCCGAGGCACTTGATCAAACGCTCTCCCGCGCCATCGGAATCTACGAGTCTTTGGTTGCCGAGTTTCCCGATAGTGAGCACTTCCGACTTTGTCTCACCAACGCCTTCTCATCCGCCGGTCAGGTTTATGCCGGCCTTGGCCGAACTGTGGAGGCCGAGGGCTACTTTCGCCGTGCGATTGATCGAAATCCGCGCGAGTTCTGGCCCCATCGATATTTTGCCGAGTTTTTGGCCCAGCAGGAACGCTTTGCCGAGGCGGAGTCGGAACTGCGCGCGGCACTCGAGATCAATCCGCACGCGCCGCTAACCTGTGGCCTGCTGGCCGATGCTCTGGACAGACAGGGGAAAACCGAGGAAGCCATCGCTTGGGCCCTGACGGCGGTCGAGAGCGAGCCATTCAACGACGACCACGTCAACCGCCTCGGACAACTCGTCGGGCGCGACACCGAACCGACAATCCCTCCCGAACTCTCGGATCGCGTGCTCAAAGCACTGGCGAGCTGGTATGCCGCTCGCGGGCAGTGGGCGAAGGCGACGGCCGGCATGGCGAAACGCGTGGAGGATCACCCGGACGATCACTATGCCTGGTACCAACTCGCGTTTCTGTACGCCGTGCAATCTGACACCGAAGGCTACCGCAGCCACTGCCAGCAGATGCTCGAGCGCTTTGGCGCAACGCAAGATCCGCCGACCGCGGAGCGTGTGGCCAAGGCGTGTCTGATCTGGCCCTGCGGAGAGGACGTTGCGCTGCCGGTCCAGATGGCCGAGCGCTCGGTCGAGCTGGCGCCGGACCACGCTTTTCGCGCTTACTTCGATCTGGCCCGCGGTTTGGCTCGCTATCGCGCCGGTGACTTTCGATCGGCAGTCGAATCGCTCGATCTGGCAATCGCGGCAAAAGACCGGATGGAGCCCAGCGGCCACGCCATGGCACTGGTACTGAAGGCGATGGCCTGCGAACGTGCGGGAGAAACGCAGGTAGCCCAGGCTGCCATGGCCGAAGCCGAATCGGTGTGCGACGCACTACCGAAGCTCGAGAATGGCGACGCTCCACTGCCATGGAACTGGCACGACCGCATCGGCGCCGAACTGCTGCGAGCCGAAGCCGCCACCCTCTTGAAAAACAACATTTCGAACGACTAAGCGACTTGTCTCTGGCAAGTCGCAGTGAGTCTACTACGGGAGCAGGCGTCCCCGTCGACGGCACGATGGAATCCGGGCCGAGCCGTGAATTCCACCGGGCTTTCGAACCCGGCCGCAGGCCGTTGCACCTCTTGTTCATCGGACTGCACGTGCCTGGCCCCGGTCGGCCGCGCCCTGGGTCGTGATGGCAGCGTCGATGATTTTCGTGCCGGTAGCGATCAGAGACTGGCTCGATGCCTCATTTCGAGGCGAGAAGCTCGCTAACTGCTCGACCATTTTGGGCCCCGTTGGGCTCGAGTTCGCGCCTAGGCTCGCGTCTGGAGCGGAGCCGGCGGGGATATCGGTGGCCGGGGGGCCGTCGCGCGTCAGCAGGTCGGTCATCGACAAGCCGATCAGCAAGGCCAGCCACAGAAAGCCCGCCACGGCGGCCAGTCGTACGATGGGCGATCCGTGCCGCACGTGCATGAAGAACAGCACGATGAGCACGGCCTTGACCGTCGCAATCGACAGGGCCGTGGTAATGCCCAGTCCGGGCCCCTCGATCAGCCCGGCCGCGACGGTGGCCACCAGCAGCACCAGGAGGGCGGCGAGAACGCCGGCGTAGGTTTTCACGGGAACGATCTGTTCAGACATCGCTAGCGAATCAGGTAAAGCAAGGGAAACAGAAATACCCACACGACGTCGACGAAGTGCCAGTACAACCCGGTGATCTCCAGCGGCGTGTAGTACTGGCTCGTATAGTGGCCGCGCCAGGCGAGCACACAGACAACGGCCACAACGCCGACGCCGATGATCATGTGCACGGCATGTAGTCCGGTCATGCCGAAGTACAGGGCGAAGAACATCTCGACGTGGCGGGGTTCGACGGCTTCATCGTGCGTTTCGCCGAGTGAGAAGCTTGCCCCCGGCACGTGATGCTCTTCAAACTTGACGGAATACTCGTAGCCCTTGATTGCCAGAAACACGGTCCCCAGCACGATCGTCGCCGCGAGCAGCGCGATCGTTGCCCGGCGGTTGTCGGTCTGCGCTCCGCGGATGGCCAGCACGATGGTGAAGCTGCTCAATAGCAGGACGGCCGTGTTGATCGTGCCCAGCACCAGGTCGAGATGCCGGCTCCCCTCGATGAAGGCCGGCGTGTACAGCGTGCGGTAGTAGGCATAGCCGGTGAACAGGCCGCCGAAGAACAGCACTTCGGTCGCCAGAAAGATCCACATCCCTAGTCGGGCAGCGTCGAACTGCTGAGACGCGTCGTCGAAATGATGGGCAACGTGTGAGCTCATGGCGATGTTGTTTCAGCGGCGGCCAACTCCGGCTCCGGCGGCGGGGCCGTCTGCGGGGTCCAAGGCGAGTATTGATAAGGACGCTCGGTCACGCTGGGCGTCTCGTCGAAGTTGAATGTCGGCGGCGGCGAGGGCGTTTGCCATTCGAGCCCCGTGGCCTGCCAGGGATTGGGGCCGGCGATCTTGCCGTACCGCAGCGACCAAATCAGGTACACCAGCGGAATCAGATACCCCACGCCCAGAATCGAGGCCCCGGCGGTGGACATAACGTTGAGCACCTGAAACTCGTCGGGATACACGTGGTAGCGGCGGGGCATGCCGAGGTAGCCCAGGAGGTACTGCGGGAAAAAGGTGAGATTGAAGCCGAAGAAGATCAGCACGGCCGAGAAGCGTCCCCACCACTCGGGATACAGGCGCCCGGTCATCTTCGGCCACCAGAAGTGGATGCCGGCCAGATAGCCCATCACCATGCCGCCCACCATGATGTAGTGGAAATGAGCCACGACGAAGTACGTGTCGTGCACGTGCTGGTCGACGGCCAGCGTCGCCAGAAACAGCCCCGTCAGCCCGCCCATCGTGAACAATCCGATGAATCCCAGCGCGTACAGCATCGGCGTGTCGAGCGAGATCGAACCCTTGTGCAGCGTGGCGGTCCAGTTGAACACTTTCACCGCCGAGGGCACGGCGATCAGCATGCTCAGGAACGAGAACGTCAGGCTGGCCAACACCGACTGCCCGCTGACGAACATGTGGTGCCCCCATACCAGGAAACCGAGCACGGCGATCGCGAGGCTCGAGAAGGCGATAAACGTATATCCAAAGATTCCCTTACGGGCAAAACATGTGATCACTTCGCTCACCACGCCCATGCCCGGCAGAATCATCAGGTACACCGCCGGGTGCGAGTAGAACCAGAACAGATGCTGAAACAACAGCGGGTCGCCGCCCAGGTTCGGATCGAACACGCCCACGCCCAGCACGCGCTCCATGCCAATCAACAGCAGCGTGACCGCCAGCACCGGCGTGGCCAGCACCATGATCAGGCTGTTGGCGTAGTGGGCCCACACGAATAGCGGCAGGCGAAACCAGGTCATCCCGGGCGCCCGCATCGTGTGAATGGTGACGATGAAGTTCATGCCGGTGAGGATCGTCGAAAAGCCGCTTACGAAGACGCCGATCGCCGTGAGCATGACGCGGGTGTTGGCGTAGGTGCTACTGTAGGGTGTGTAGAAGGTCCAGCCGGTGTCGACGCCGCCGGTGAGCATGGCCCAGACGGTAAACAGCCCTCCGCCGACGAACAGGTACCAACTGGCCAGGTTGAGCCGCGGAATCGCCAGGTCGCGTGCGCCAATCATCATCGTCAGGAAGAAGTTG
>ERZ869936.248-NODE-248-length-58787-cov-6.100507_pt1 | contig 58787 bp, 67 predicted proteins | sample MGYA00520876_ERZ869936 | MGnify/ENA primary metagenome ERZ869936 (study PRJEB32218, sample SAMN09650985) | biofilter metagenome | isolation source: enrty point of leading RO module | place: Saudi Arabia: Thuwal, RO plant located on Red Sea | collected 2016-02-17 ... | reverse complement strand
TATATTTTGTGTTTTGATTTGCTCTGATATATTCTGTAATGATAGCGTCATCATTATAATCATTGCTTCCATATACACAGTTTCTAGTATAGGTCTAATCCATACTCTCCTTTGTGCAAATTCGACTTCATCTTTAACAGTATGACTTACACTATATACAAGTATCTTACCTTCAGTTCTTTCCTGAATATCTCTTATATATAGTTTTAACTCTATAAATATCTCACTATCCACGCCGTCCTTACCCTTGTCAATATCAACAATGGCTCTAGGTCTATGTTCAAGTTCGTAGGAGAAACGGAAGTTACTACCTTCCATTGTTGACTTCTTATTGATTAGAGCGAAAACTCTATCAAAGAACAGTTCATGTTCACTAAGCTTATTACCATTACTCATATCATTAATACCTTTAGTTTGAATAGCATTTCTTACAATATGACTGCAATAATAGGCATTATTCGTCATAACTTCAACGCTATCGGTACAATTTTTATTATTAGATTTGTAATTAAACAGAGGCAATGTTATTGGCCTTAACAACGCATCCGATACCATATTATATATACGTGCGTGTAAGGAACGTAAATCCCCCTGTAAGTGAAGAATAAACTGCTGATTAAGTTGATAACTAAAATAGAAATATGGATATAACTTTACTTGATGTTCTTATTCTAATTTGTTATTCTTTCCTTCTATATGGTGCAATGTGTTTAATTGATAAGTATGTCGATGGAAATAATAACAATTTCTGAAAAGAACTTTGCTCAGGAGGTAAATCGAATAATTACATCTCCACGAACTAATAGAGAAGCTACTCTTATAATTAGAGACGTAGAAGAGTTCGACTATTACTATAATGCTTTTGGTGATAAAGGTATATATGTAATGACAGATACTCTTCGAGCTGAACTAGACTTAGAAGTAGAAGAAGTGTAATACTTCATTTCTTTTCATCTATTAAATAAATTTCTTGTTTTTCGCAACCTTTGTGATTACATTTACAAGATATAATTACAGACTGAACGTGAACTTAAAACAAAGAGTAACTCGAAAGAGAGGAAGACCTGTTGCTGGAAATAGTTATAAACTACCACATTTTACTAAAGGTTGTATTAATTTACAAGATACTTTAGAACTGTGGGCTAAAGCAGGTATCAATCCTACAACTAAAAATGCTGGTTATCCATTTATCCTTATGAATAAGAAAGATACAATAGAGTTAATTCAAAGTTGTATTGAACTTAGAGAACTTTATACAGATAGTGGAATTGAACTTTATAGTAATGTAAGAATAGTCTCACCTCCTATAGATGAAGAGGACTTGTGGACTGATATTGAAAACGGTAAAATATAAATTAAGATGGAAAGCAAACATGATAAATATCCTAAGTTTAGGTATAAAAATCAAATGATTATAATTATTGGAACTAAAGGTGCTGAAGCTTTTAATAAAGCATTAGGAATTAAAGAACTAAAGGAATACAAGATGGAGTTCTTGTGTCCTACACACGGAGAACCTGAAAATAATTGTAGTAAATGTAAAGAAAATGCAAGAGGGGTATTATAAGAACGATAGGGGTCAAATAACTACTAAACAAGACTTTCCACACGAGCAATGTCGGACTTGTGCTAAATTAGGAGTTTATTGTAAAATTTGGGTATGTTGGGAAACATATTTTGAAGGATTACTTCCAGCAGAAAATAAAAATAATAATTGTAATAAATATCAAGCAGATGAAAGAGAATGAAATTAAAATTGTGACTACTGTTCACTTAGATTTAATAGACCAAATTAAAGTATTGTTCGGAAGAAAGATAATAGTAAATCAGACAATAGTAAATCAGACAATAGTAAATCAGACAATAGAATTAATGAATATTAAAGTTGAAGGTTGTAATACTTATAGTAACGTAGAGATTGTAAGTAGTAGTAAGTATAAACATTTTCAGGATAAACCCGAATTTGGATTTACTCATAATCCTGAACCTGACAATGATGATAATCCTATACATGAAGCTATGAGTGAGCATTCAGAGCATTGTCCAATATGTCAAAGTTGGAAGAAAGATAGTAATTAATAATTAATCATAATAAAAATTAGAACATGAAGTTTGAAGAAGTATTACCAAGTTTAAGAGAAGGAAAAGTAGTTACCAAAGGTTCATGGGAATAAGGTAAATTTATATTTATGCAAGTTCCTGCTACTATTAGTATGGATATAGTTCCTAAAATGCAGTCTCTTCCTAATGATGTTAAAGAGATATTTAAAAGGAGATTGGAACACGTAACTGGAGGAAGTATTAATTATGAAAGTCAGATTGCGGTTGTTGATAATGTTAATGTAATTAGAGGATGGGGGAGCAACTCCTAGTGAATTGTTAGCCAATGATTGGAAAGTATTGACTGTTGTTCCTAGAGTATAATGTGTAAATCTATTATACATACTGTAAGAACTGGTGACCCTATGCCTGTTGTTAAATTTGGGATTGAAAATCTTGAAGATACTATATGGGGGTGTAAGATACACTGAAGTTATTTGTAATTGTGGTAATTTGATTGCAATTAAAGATAAAGTTTCTTACATTAAGTGTGATGAATGTAATAGGAATATAGAAGTCTATGACAACTCTAAACTTATGCGTAGAATTTTAATGGGGATTTTGAAGTTGAAGTAGAGTATCATAGACATTTAAGATAATCTCTGGTTTTTGCCCGAGGCAGAGAGATAGTTATTGCGGTAACAGTAACTATCATTAGACCCCTTGCTAGAAATGGTAAGGGGGTTTTCTTTTGGTGGTAGTGAATATAAAGTGGCACGGTAGTTGTGGGTAATAAGAGGTAGACATGGGATTGTAGACGGTACTATATATATAGTATATAATTTTGATATAGCTTTCGCTTTCGAGAGAGTGAACCACCCTAATCAAACCCCCCGCTAGACTTTGGCTTGGTTGACAGCCCCCTGCCATCATTCAAGCCACAAATTCATTTATTAATCTTATAACTCTTTTTAACATGAAATCTCTTGAAGTAATAACTGGAATTATCAAAGGTATGCCTGCTGTAAGCAATGGTGTACGTAGAATTGGTCGTCATGATGGTAAGCCAATGGTTCGTCTCACACTTGTAGCCAATGGCTCTGTTGCCAAAGCAATTGCTATGGTTGGTGAGTTTGCAGGCAAAGGTCGTGATGGTAAAGACCCAAGTGCATTTGGTCTTGCTCGTGATACCAACCAAGTTGTTCTTGACCTTGAGCGTAGTCAGGCCGATTACCTTGCTCAAACGCTTGGTGCTCCAAACTGGGATGCTCTTGCTCCTTTCATTCGTGGTGCAAAGCTCAAGTCAACTGTTGTTGTACGTGAAGCTGGTGATGTCATTCCTCAGCGTGACGGTGATGACATCGTAGTTGAGTTCACTCATGCTGCTCACGATGATATGCAGATTGCTCTTGCTCCTCAGAATAAGACATTGCTTGCTGGTGCGATTGTACAGGCAAGTATGATGGCCGAAGCAGCATCTGCTGATGACTTTGGAAGTTCTGATGATTTTGAGGACTTTGGAGCGTTTGAGACAAAGGCCGCTGTTGAGACTGCTGATGATGCCGAAGAAGCACCAAAGGTAGCAAGTGGTAAAGGCAAAGGTGCAAAAGCTGATGCGTAAGTGATTTGAGGTGTTACAGTAGTAGGTCAGGGGACTACTACTTGTAACGCTTTTATTCATGGTGTTGTTGCACCATTATCACATAAAACAACTGAAATTTGTACTGCTGCTGTTGGTTGAACAACACTTACTTCAGTTCTGTAATTGTTAGTAGTAGTACAATAGCTCCTGTTCATATGGTTAATTATAATATTTTTGATTATAATTGATGGTAAATGATATACTATAAAAGTAGATAAACCTTTAGGTCACATCCAAATTATGTATAATGTAGCGATACATACAGGAGCGCAAATAACTTTAAACATGGAAAAGACATACACCGAAAGCCAAGTAAGACAAATAGTAATTGATGCACTTAATCAAGTTGACACATTAATTAGTGTTTGTCATCAACATGATGGATATATAGATACAAATCAAAGAGAAGTAGAAAGGTTTCTATTTCTTAGATTACATGATGAATATCCAGCTACTATGGAAAGTAAAAATCAAAAGAAATATGAGATTGACTTTCTTAATAGTATTGTAAGAACTTGTAAGCATACTAATTGCTACAATGATGCTGAGAATAGTAGTGATTACTGTTTGTATCATGGAGGAACAGAAAACAAATGGAAAACTTGAATAGAATAGCTGCAATTAGATGGTGGAATACATTGAGTATTGTAGAGAAAAGGAGATTGGTAACTGAATGTTTGGGTGAGGGTAGAGTTGTAAAGAGTTTGACAGGGGGAGAAATTGAGAGAATTTGGGATGGTGAGGTGAAAGAGAAAGAGGAAACGAGAGAGTAGGCCACGTCAATAGAACTGTTATTACCCTATTTCCTAATCCTAAGATTTTATTCCATTATAATATAAGGTTATATACCTATTACAGTTACAATCATAAATCGAAATCGAAATGAACTTACCTCAATCACTTACAATCAAAGAGCAATTCACCTTATCGAATTACAAGCAGAAGATGGATTACTATTCCTACTTGTCCGACATTCACTTCTCTAAAGCCCGAACATACTTTAGCATAAGTAAATTTCTCGGTAGAATTGCATCCATCTTTCAACCATATTCCAAGACCATTACACTTGCCATAATTGACATTGCCGTTCATTATGTCGATTTATCTACCACTCAAAACAATATTGCACAACATTACAACAATACCGTTCGTGCTATTCATAGTGAGTGGACTGAATGGTTAGACCAAATGGCATTGAAATACTTTACTTGATACAATAAGAAGGAGAGGTGTAATATCCTCTCTTTCTATTCCCAAAAGTCCAACTGATGAGTTCAAGGGAATTAAAACATTAGACGAAACTATTAATAGTCTTGGACACACACTTCTAGATAATAATAATATTAAAATATTATTAATAGTGTGCTAAATCTTAATAAGCCAATATCTGCGGAAGTTGGTCATAGGTTTAAACATGAAATTGTGATACGCGATAGCAATGACTGTTTCCATTTTTATATATAAACATGTATATTTAAAACTAAACCATACTATTATTTAAATTATCACTGGACGCGTACAGTATAAAACGAATAGTAGTACAAATTCTTTTCTGCGTGATGAGAAACAATACCTTAAAGAAGCGAAACCTTCACAAACTAAAACAAGTCCGAAAGAACTCATTGATACAAGAGTTGTCAGGACAAAAGTATGTAGAACTGGTGCAACGAGAGTTTCCACAATTCTTTGATAACCACCAAATACTTTCATACATAAACAGTAAGCCGAAGTCTACATCTTTTAGAAATTGGGTTTATCCTGCTCTTACACTTAAACTTAATAATTTATCTTTACTCCAACGTGGAGGTATAACTATTGATGAAGTGTATATTGAAAGGATATACCAAGAGATAAAGGAATGGCACGACAATCAGACTACTGAAATAACTATTGAGATTAGTGGTAAAATGCAACATCTTGCCATGTGTTTTGATAGTCCTCATTTTGAGAGTTGTGGAAGTAATGACGGAATGTACAAAACTAAAGCTGATAGAAAAATAAATCATGCTGATACTTTTTGTATATTTATACGTGACCGTTCAGGTAAAATTCAATCAAGGAGAATACTTAGAACGACAATGAGAAAATTGTTCACGTATAGTTTTTACGGAACATCGTTTCATGCTGTTGCTATTGATACTGTAATTAAGAAGATTACTGAACAGTACAACTTGCAGAAAGTACCGATGGGAAGTTTCCTTTAACTGTAGTAGTAAGGGTAATGATAGTCCTCTTTGGATTGTCATTACCTATATTACTATTAACCAAACTGAAATAATCATGCACGAACTATTTGCTATTGCTCGTTCCTTTAATAATGACCTAAAAGATAGTCTTGCAGATATCGAACAGGAGATACAAGAACTATTCAACGAGTTTGAAAGGTCAAAGAAATATCCACGTAAGAAGAAAAAGAGAGTTCGTAGAGAACTAAATGCTCGATATACTATTCTTATGTGGGTAAAAGATTTTAAACAACAATTCATCTTTTAGTTATGACTGAAACAGAAATAGAAACACTAATTAAGGAAATAAATATCAACATTTCAAATGATGAAATTAGAACTAAAGTCATTCCTATTCTCCAAACTACCAAAGAAGCATATATCCTTGTTACTTAGCCAGATGTTCAAGAATACATGACTGAAGATTGGTTTGAAACTGAAGCTATTTTATATCAAGCGATAAGAGATAGTCAAGAACAACTTGATAGTGCTTATTTCATCCCTTTAATAAGAGTTATTAACAATTCCTAATCAATAATCACAATGAAAACAATTTTCACAATTCTAATTGCATTTGTATTTGCTCTCAATGCTAATGCACAATTTAGTGCTACAACCAAACAAGTAGCACAACATGACAGTACAACCACACTTACTTATACAGATAATGACAATGTTGTCCACGCTCTGTATATTGGAGGTAAAGGTAGTCTATACTATCCTACTATTTCCAAGAATGGTAATTGGTATAGGAAATATCTCAAAAAAGAAACTTATGAGACACGTCCTGAATACCTTGCTGTTCTAAAGGAAAAGGGATTGTAAAATACTAATCCTAGTATTACGTCTATTGCTGATATTGTTTCAGTTGGATGACAAAATAGAGAAGTCTATAATACTAGGTCAGGAAGTTCGTAAACTGATAGTAGCGGGAGTTCTATTAGATGTAGTAGAGACTAGTGTACATTCGCCTTATGCGTTTCGCAGCTAGAGAACCTTCTATAAATAAAACCCATCGAACTTCCTGTTTTCACAATCCAATAGCCATAATTCATAAAGCTATTGAAAGGTTAAACATAAGCCCTTTTACAGCAGGACACTTAATAGAAATATTAAGGATAACTGTCAATGTTTGTAATAAAATTCCATATAGAAATATATGGTTCATTGATACCCTTGAGAAAGGTATTACTCGTGGAAAGCAGTTATTCATTTCCTAGTGGAGTTACTGACAATGATAATGAGTTCTCAGCTTGACCTAAACAGAATGTAGCAGTAGGACTAACCTATGATTAGCTTATAGATGTAGGTGCTAAACAATTACTAACACAAATTGAACTGAAATGAAAACTTATGAGGACGGTAAAATTTATGTATTTCCTAATAATCAACCTTGTCTGCAAATTAGTACAAGTAATACAGTCGTTGGGCCTAACGTAGGTAAACGATATGGTCTTAACCGTGACCGTATTCCTGATAGTGGTTGGAGTGAAAACAGAAATACAATTATGACAAAAGCTAAACAAGTAGAACTAACCCCTGAATTAAAACAAATTCTAATTGAAGATTTAGCTTATACTTACGGTCATAATACAAAAGTATTTGCAGACAAACTTAAAGAGTTCAACTTAATCCCAAATTGAAATGAAAACTGAAATTGAAAATGTAAAGAAAGCTAAAGAGACTTATCGAAAGCATATGCTAACTTTAGTTGAAGAAGCTTTTACTGAATTAGGTAAAGTAGATTACCTCTTAGATAATCGTGATAGTTTCAAACTTACAATTGATACTGTCATTGATATGCTTGAAAACATTGGTATCTTTTCAGGTGACCCAACATTACTTGAAATGATTGAGAGAGTTGTAATGCTCGGTGCTTTCAAAGATGCAAATACTCCATTAGGCAATCTTATGATTGCTACAAATGGTATTGTAGCAAAGAAGGCTGGAATACTTGGTGAGATTGTAACAAAAGTTATGAAGCAATCTCTAACTATGATGGAACGTGTAAACGAATTGGAAAAGAAAAAGAATAACAGTTAAACTTGAAATTGAAATGGCAACAACAAAAACAAAACTAAAGAAAACCTCCACTGACGATGAAATCAAAGCATATATGCTTGATAGTATCAACATTGAGGATTGGAATAATCGTAGAAATGAAATCAAAGCCTTCCGTGATGATAGATGGATTGGTGCTAATATAGATAGCCGTGGATTTATCCATCAAGCTCATCTTGAACCAATGCCAATTCCTAAAGTAGTTGAGGAAGAAGTTCCTAAACTTACAGATGAAGAAATCGCTGAAAACAGACTACAGAGACTTTCTGGTGGTAGTGATAAGCTTAGAGACTTTTACAAAACTCAAAGATTACAGCCATGAACTACGCAATCATTATAGATTTAGTAGGTAGAGGTGGAAGAGGGTATCAAATACTCTCTTCCATATCTCTTACTCCTAATATTGATGAAGATTGGATACTTACCGAACTTCAGTCTCTTGGATTTACTGAAGCAATGATAATTACACTATTCGAGCAAATATGTAAAGATGATGTTGTCATGGTACAATATCTACTTAAAAATGTTGCTGGTAATCTACTTACTACTGCTTGTAAAAATCACACTGGAGGTTATGCTCTTATTCAAGATGATATAGACCGCTACATTTTGCAATCTAAAACATCCGAAGCCATTGATCAAGGAAATTCCAATTAAAATAGAGGTATTACTGTTCTTTTCAGCTAAAAAGAAAACTTGAATGAAATTATACTATTAATATATGTAGTGTAGTTATTATTCATACCTTAGCTGTTGAAATGACACTAACAAGTAAAAATATCAACATGAATGCTCTAGTAACAGTAAGCGAAGGCCAAAACTCTAGGTTGATGGGTCGGGTTGTCGGTATTCGTAATGGAAAAGTGATAGTTAGAACCATCGGTACTCAATTCTCAAACTTTACTTGTCTGTGTAAGCCAGTAGAACTTGAAATGGAGTTTAGCTTCTAATTAATAATAATTGTACATGGAGAAGGGTTGCTGTTAATTCAGTGACCCTTTTCTATTATATAATAATCTAAAATCAAATTGAAATGAAATACGAAATAAGTAAATATAATCCATGTGTAAGTGCTTTACAATTTAGAGCAAGATTTACAACATTCAAAGAAGCATGGGAAACTTGTCCAAGAGGTGATTGGATGCTTTGGATAGCGCAAAAATTAAATGTTGATATTAAAATATTAACATTAGCTAAAGTAGAGTGTGCTAAAACAATTATTCATTTAATGAAAGATGAAAGAAGTTTAAATGCACTTGAAGTAGCTGAAATATTTGCGTTAACTGATGAAGTAACACTAGAAGATTTAAGAGCTGCTTATGCTGCTGCTGCTTATGCTGCTTATGCTGCTGATGCTGATGCTGCTGCTTATGCTGCTGATGCTGATGCTGCTGCTGATGCTGCTGATGCTGCTGATGCTTATGCTGCTGCTTATGCTGCTGATGCTGCTGCTTATGCTGCTGCTTATGCTGATGCTGATGCTGATGCTGCTGCTGCTTATGCTGCTGATGCTTATGCTGCTTATGCTGCTTATGCTGCTTATGCTGCTGCTGATGCTGCTGATGCTGCTGCTGATGCTGCTACTAAAACTAAAAATCAAAAACAAACTGCTAAGATTTGTAGAAAAATACTAACTAAAGCAGTATTTGAGAAACTAAACATTAAATAAGCAATTAAATTGAAATCGAAATGAACAATTTAGGTACAATAACAGGTCTAGGATTTGACCTTAAATCAAAAAAAGTATTTGCTACTAAAGAAGTAGACAACAAAGAACTTCTCGTAAATGTAATTGATGGTAGCCATCATTCATATGACGGAAACAATCAAAGAAAGTATTCACTTTCTCAACTTAAAAAGTATCACAAGAATAGCTTTAGAGAGATAACACTCAAAGACGCTACAATTGAAGATACTCTTGGTGAGTTTGATGAATTTGTACGTTCCCCTTTAGTCGAAGGATATACATGGGTTGAACCTTCCGAAAACACTGCTACAGTAAGAATTAGAGGTCTTGAACCACTTATCTTCGTAGAGATGATTGAAAAAGGAAAGGACTGTGTAATCAAACTTGATTGTCTCACACCACTTGGAGTATTAAACTTCATTGGTGAGATAATTAAGAAACAAGTTAGTCTTGAAAAGGCTTAACCAATGTTAGTTATTTGTCGATTTGCTCACAATCTGCGATATGGTGTATTTAGGTTCACTAAAGACCAGATTGATGAGCAAATGGTCAAAGCTGTTTTAATACAATCTGGAATTAAAGTTAAGACTGTTCAAGATATGGAAATTCATAAACAATATGAACGTATGTTTTCATATAGTTTTGAAGGTCCAGGTAAAGAGACAAGTATAGCTATGTTTAGTTGTAGAGAAGCAGACTTTGATTTAAATCTAAATAATGTATATGAACTAATAGATGAACAATCTAGTAATGATACATAAATTGTAACTTTGCTAAATTTTTAGTATATTTGTTCTTATATATAAGGGGGTGAATGGTATTGACAGCATTAAATATTGATAGTGTAAGCAAGGGTGTGAATGATATTGTACACACTAAAAATGTATATCATCCAATAACGGACGAAACTCCTGTTATTAACCTAGCAGACCGTTTTAGAAACGGAAGCACAGGTAACGCTCGTAAAGCTGCGTAGAAAGCTTTGCATGATTGAAGGCTCGTTAGTGTGCCTAGAACACTATCTGGTGGACGTCCGATTAGTAATCCTAGTCGGCCCTATTCTAGACCTGAAATAGTTTGTCTATTTACGCAGTAAGGTATAACTAGAATCAAATAATAATTTAAATAGAATAACCTTGTAGAAAGCTAGTAGTATTGATGTTTGGACACGGGTTCGAATCCCGTCACCTCCACTAATTAAAAATGAAACATGAAAAAATGTATCTACAATTTCCTAAAAAGAGTTGCCATTTACTTTGATGGTTACAATTACGTACTACATGATAAAGTAGTATATGCTATTGCTAAAGTTATTAATGTTGAACAAGATGGATTTGAAAAGTTCAATATCACTGACGTTGATGTTAAAATGACAAAGAAAAATGGACTTGTCATTGTAGTCTCAAGTCATACTCCTAATGTATTTAACGATACAATAATGGAGAAGATTTGTAGGATTGCTAAAGAGGACACTGAAATAGACGATGAAGTTAATATATCCATCCAACAAGAAATGTTATTTGTCTTTCCAACATCATTTATAACAGGAGAAGCAATAATTGAATAAAGGTAAAACAAACCAGTATCTAAGATAAAAACAAATCTATTAGCACAATGAGGAAATCTGACATAAGACAGTTCTCTCTTTGAACAGTCTACCAATATAAGAACCAAAAATGTTAATTAAGGTATTTGTAAAAGGTACTGTTTAACCTTAATTAATATTAATATTCACAAGTTAACTAAAATTGAAATGAGAAATAGAATACCAAAGAAAACCCGAAATAACCGTAACAAACAAGTTATCTATTACTTTGTTGATAAAAAAGGAAATACTATTCCTAATCCTATTGGAATGACCTCTGCAGAAGTTGGTGTAATTCTTTCTAAATATGGAAAGAGAGGTGATATGCTTCAGCAAGGTGGAGCTAATGTTCCAAGGGAAGCTGCTGGAATTAAAACAAGAGTAATTATACATTATTAATAGAAATGCAACTAAGATTAATTACAAGGGTTAAAACTAGAAATCGCACTAGTTTGTCTAAATCCCGTCTAAAAGCCATTGTGAGTACTTGTATAGCTAAAAGTCCAAGAGAAGTCTACGATTATATTGTAAGTGAAGGTAAAGATAAGACACGTCTTCCTTTAATTACACATTCAATGATTAAAGATGATTGGACTTATGAAGGCTTGAAAGTAAATAAACAAGTATTTACTGAGATACTTGAAAAGTGTCTTAAAGATAGAATTAATGAGTTTGTTGAACGTAAACAAAGTCTTACTCAATATGAAGAAGATGATTATATCTTTGATGGTAAAGTTCAATCAGGTTCTATAATGGATACTTTACAATCTTTTCACCCTCAACTAAGAAATATGATTGAGGAAGGAGAAATCAGTGGAATTAAGCTTACCTGTTCAGTTGTTGAAGTAACTTTTGACCATAGTGGAAAAACATTCTTTCTTGTAGTACGTTATGGAAAAGGTTTCAAAATGAGTAAGAAAGTGTTTGTTAATAATAAACTTAGAAAGGTAAGTCAATTTGTTCCTAGTTTTCTTTGTACCATTAGAGAAAACAATAGAAAAGGAAGTATAGTACTTAATGGTGAATATCCTGTTAACTAATCTGCTAATCTTGCAGGTTGTCTTTCTTTCGTTACAGGGGAAAATATGATAGGGTTCGAGGTGGTATAAAGATGCCGCCTCGTTCCTTAACATAGTGTCTATCAAATCCGGCCATCCCTATAATAGATATAGGCGAAAAAACGCTCTGTAACCCCTGTAAACACTGGGTTTTTAGTGTGAAAAATTCGCACATTGAGGGGAAATTTTGATACCTGAGTGCGAAAAATTGTGTAATTTAGTGCAAACATTTCTAAATAGAAATAGAATATAAATTGAATAGTAAATTACCTTTCTCCCTGTAAGTAAAGATTAAAAAGATATGGACAGAATTGATTTAATGCTCGGTGTAAATCCTTTTATAACTGAAATTAAGACTAAAAAAGTAATTGGAAGAAAAATTCAAGATACTGATTATAAGCTTGTAGATGGAAAAGGGAAGGAAACTGGGAAAACTATAGTTCTAGCAGAAGAAGAAGAGTATGATAAAGCAGAGTATATTAAGTTGTTTGATGGAATAGAATTTCTAACTAAACTAACAAAGGGAGGACTTAAACTAGCTGCTTTTATATTCAAAACTGTAGATTTTGATAACGATATTATTATTCTTAATCCTGATATTCTAGCTGAAAAAGGAGTTATCAATAGCAGAAGAGCTGTTTATGATGCTATTTCTGATTTAATTGAGAATAAAGTAATTGCTAAAACTAACACTACTGGAATTTATTACATTAATGTAAGTCTTTTCTTTAAAGGACAAAGAAGGTTTCTAAATATGAAAAAAGATAGACACATATAATGGGAAGTGAAATCATAAATAAAGCATTAGGGGAACATGAAGACCCTTTAGACCTTACTCCTGAAGATGTAGATAGAGTAATTGATGAAGCCATTTCTGTTTATTTTGGTGAACGTGAGGACTTAGATTATCCTGAGAATGAACCTGACGATGAAGGTTATGCTTGTCCTTTAGAACCTCTTATACATACCCTTGAATGGGGTGAAATGAACCATACTCTTAGATGTACTGGTTGTAATAAATTATATCTTGAAACTCAATGTCGTTCTGCTATCTACATTAAAGGTACAACGATGCAATTAATCATTGATGTTATTAAAGATAGAAAACAAATTATGACCAATATATTTAATGAAAAAGTATTGGAATATGCTGACCATTATAAAACTGCTAAGTCAAAAGGAAATCAAGCAGGTATGCAAGTAATGGAAGATAGAATTAAAGTATTACGCAATATGCAAGAACTATTAGGATTAAAATGAACGCTATTCAAGAAATAACTCTTAATAAATGTCAACAGAAAGCTTTTGACAGACTTAATGCTTGGGCTGATAGTCCTGAAATTACTAATCTTACTTTAGAAGGTTATGCTGGTACAGGAAAAAGTACTGTAATTGGTGAATTTGTTAAACATAGATGGAGAAATCTATGTGTAACTGCTCCTACTCATAAAGCTAAGAAAGTTATTAGCAGAATGACTGGAAAACCTTCAATGACAATACAATCTCTATTAGGATTAAAACCTAATATGCCCGATAATATGCTTGCTGCTTTTGACGGTTCCAATCTTGAGTTTGTTCAAACTAGTGAACCACTAATGAGCCAATATAAGATTGTTATTCTTGATGAAGCTTCTATGATTAATTCTGATTTGTACGAATTAATGATAAAAGAAGGTAAGAAAAATAAAGTTAAGATATTGTTTGTTGGTGATAGACTTCAACTTCCTCCCGTTAAAGAGAAAATCTCTAAAGCTTTTACTGCTAATGAGGTAATTACTCTTGATACTATTGTAAGACAAGAAGATGGTAATCCTATACTTAAACTATTAGCTACTGTACGTAATGACATCCTAAACGGAACTATTGAGTTTAAAGAACTTATGCAAGAAGGTGATTATGTTAATAGCAAAGGAGAAGGATATTCAGTAGTACAACGAGAAGTATTTCAAACTGAGCTTGTAAAGGAGTGTAAACAAAATCTTATATATCCTGATAACGCTAGATTTACAGCTTGGTCAAATGATAATATTAAAGGGTGGAATACTTATATTCGTCAAAATATCATTGAAAATTATAATGAAGATTTGACAGAAGGTGAAATTCTTATGGCCTATAATACTGTTTACGATAACGCTGGAAACCTTTGGTTTACTAATAGTGAAGAGTATCGAGTAACTGAGTGTGAGCGTACAAAAAATGCTGACGGTTATGAAGGTTACAAAATAAAACTTCGTAATGTTGAAACTGAAGTTACAACTCCCTCACTATTTGTAATTGCAAAAGAAGATGAACCTAAATTCTTTCAGGAGTTCTGTGATAGATGTTTAATGGGGCAAAGAGGACAAGGTTGGGGACAATTCTATGGATTTAAGAGAAGAAATCTTAATATGACTACTATGCAAATGGGTAAAAGTCGTAATAGAATTGTAGCTGAAAAACAGTTTGACCATGCTTATGGTATTACAGTACACAAAACACAAGGTTCTACATATAAGTATATTTTCATTAATGGAAAGAACTTGAATAAGAACTCAAATAAAGAAGAGTGGTTGAAGTTGTGGTATGTTGCTTTAAGTAGATGTAGTAAGAAAGCTTACATTACTCTTTAGTTCGTTAACACTTGTGGGTTGAATAGCGAACTTAATGGTGAAAACCCTCATTACAGAACGATAAATAGCAGGGGAGGTAAAACTCCTCTGCTTAATTAAATTGAAATGGACGAACCAAAATCTAGTGAAATACCTTTAATACATCATCTTTTAGATTGTAAGCCAGAAGAAATTATGAAGGCAAAACAATTACAAAGGAAAATGTTAAAAAGTGAACAATTTGAAGGTGCTCAATTTATACAAGATGTACTTGATCACGTAAAACGAAGTAAAAGTGTTAAGTTCATTACTAATTTTAATGATGAACAAGAAAAGAAAACTTGGGATTTATATAATCTTGCAGAACAAAGAGGACTTATGTTTAGAATTATACCTGAAGGTATAGCTGGACATAAATTTATAATTAGTTCTGATGTTCAGGAACGTTCTGTTTATGCTCATAATTATAGTATGGCATTTGACGTTATTAGTTCTTCTGATGAAGGAAAGATTAATCCTAAGTATTTACAACCTTTTATGTTTGGTGGTGACCCTTTTGAACAATCTGCTATTGATTAAATGATAACATTCGTTACAAATAGAGAACATAACGTCAATCCAAATCTAGTTAATATAGTATCTAGTAAGGAAGCTAAACCATATATACAAGCGATATATGATAATGCTCCTACTGACCTAACCAATAAAAGGTTAATTCCACTGGATACCGAGACTAATGGACTTGATGAGTTTAAGAATAAACCAATATTGCTACAAATTGGTGATGAAGAAAATCAAGTTCTAATTGATTTAACTTCAGTTAAAGCTGATGTAGCATTTCCTAAAGATAAAGAAGATTATAGATATGTAGGACAAAATATCAAGTTTGATTATTGTATGCTTAAAGTAAATTGTGGAATTGATTTACCTTATGTATATGATACTATGGTTGCTGAACAAAGGATTACTCAAAATTATAGTATGCCTTACAATTTAGTAGCTATCCTTATGAGGAGACTTGATAATAATAAATATCCTGACGTTCTTACTTTTCAAGATAAGGAAATTCGCGGTGAGTTCATTAACTTTACATCTAATAGTAAGTTTACAACTGAACAAATAATTTATGGTGCTAAAGACGTTAAGTATCTAAATCCTCTAGTTGAGAAACAAAATGACTATATCTTAAAGTTTGGAATGAAGTTCCTTATATATGGTATAGAAAATCCTCTTGTTCGTGTTCTTGCTAATGCTGAAATGAGAGGTTTTGTTTTTGATACTGAAGCTTGGATGAAAGTTATCAAAGAGAACAAAGACCTAAAGTATGAACTTGAATGTAAACTTGACGCAGAACTAAGAAGACTAAGAGACAATCTTCCAGCAGACAGGAAACTTCTTTTAATAGGAGGTGAATACGATAGAGTTAGGAATAAACCCGTAGAACAAATTAATATAGGATTATTTGGAGAACCTGTTACTAATAAAGCTCTTACTGGACTTGCAACTCCAGTTAAAGCTAATCGTGGGAATATCAACTGGGGTAGTAGTGACCAATTGATTATGATTTTTGCTAAACTTGGTCAACCTCTTCCTACTAAGGATGATGATTATCAAATACCAAGATTAGATAAAAATGGTAAAATTGAGAATAAGCATCTTCTTACTACTGGGCAAAATGAAATTGAACAATACTTTATTGAAAGACCTAATAGTGAAGTAACTCAACTACTTAAACTGTTACTTGAATTTAGAGAAGTAAAGAGTGAACTAGATAAATATGGAGAAAACTTTCTTGATAAAGTCAATCCTGAAACTGGTTATATTCATACTCTTTATAAGCAAGTTGCTAATAATGGTAGACTTAAAAGTGGAGGTGGTAAGAAAAGACCCGATAGATATAATTCTCAAAATATTCCTAGAAAAACTAAATTCCGTCATTGTTTTAAAGCAAGAGAAGGATATAGTATATTAACTTTTGATTTAAGTGGTGCTGAGGTTTGTGTAATGGCTGATAAAGCTAGAGACATGAAACTCTTTAAACTTAGTCAGGGAGATATGCATTCTTATGTTGCTCAAAAGGGATGGAGAAATATATTCTTATTTAGGGCTGGTGAGATACTAAGACTTTGGAGTAATTATGATGCTGGTGGTAATCCTGTAACAACTAAACATTGGGAAAAGTCTCGTAACTTTTTCAATAGGATTAAAAGTCCTCATGTAATTAATACCATTAAGAACAGTAAAAGCGCAAAAGTAAGAGAACTTTACAATAAATCTTTAACCTTTGTTGTCTCTAAGACTGAAAATGCTGATGTAAGACAATCTTGTAAGAATTTGACATTTGGTACAGTATATGGTTGTAAAGCTAAAAAAGCTGCTAAAACTATTGATGTATCTATTAGCGAAGGTCAAGTGTATATTGATACTCTTAAACGAGAGTTTCCTAATACATTTAAGATGGTTGCTGATAATGTTAAGTTTGGAGAGAAAAATGGATACATTGTAATTAATGAACGTACTAATAGTCGTATTTGGTTTCAAGACGTAGTAACTGCTCTAAAACAAGGATTTGAACTAGAGTATGAAAGTAAGAAAGACCTAGATGGACAAGGACGTAATGTACCTATCAGTGGAACACAAGCAGACATTCTTAAAGAAATAATGGTAGAGATTAACAGGTTTATCGCTGCTGGTGGACATGATATTCATTTACTTGCTCAAGTACATGATGAATTGGTATATGAAGTACCAAAGAATATGGATGGACATAGTGAAGAATGGAAAAAATCACCGAATAAGGTAAGTTATGTTAATAGAAATGGTAAATTAGTTAATCAATCCTTCTTTACATATATTAAAGATACTATGGGAATAGTGTCTGATAGATACCTAAAGTTTATTAAAATGGGAGCTGAAGGTGTATGTATGGATAGTTGGACAAAAGGATAATAAAATGACAAAAGGAATAAACTTAAAAGCTAGAGATGGAGGAAATAGGATAAATACACATAAAGACCTAGACAGTAATACAGAAACTGTTATAAAACCTCTTCGAGAACAAATTACTCATGCACATCATATTAAAGGACAGATGTGTGTTTATGATGTAGGAGATAAAGTAAGAAGAAAGACTAACGGAGCAGGTGAAAAGTCTGATACTGGTACACCTCTAGATTATAATAACGATTTAGAGATTGTAAGAGAAGAAGTAAAAAGACTTTCACCTAAAGTAGTAGTGCAAATTCTATACTTTAAAGGAGATGAAGATAATCCACATCCTGCAAATGAATATAAACCTAGTAATATAAATTAATTTAAAAACAATAGTTATGAATGATAAAATAGTAGGAACTATGCTCGGAACAGGAGTAGCTTGGTTAATATTGTTATTAATAGTATTGTGTATGTGGGGGTGTCCACAATATAGAGTATGGCAACAAGGGCTAGAAGGTCAAGCTGAATTTAAAAGAGCAGAACAAAATAGACTTATTCAAATAGAAGAAGCTAAAGCCAATCTTGAGTCTCAAAAATTAAACAGCGAAGCTGAGATTGAAAGAGCTAAAGGTATGGCAGAAGCTATTCAAATTGAAGATGGTAAACTTACTTCTAAGTATATACAATATCTTTGGGTAAGGAATTTAGACAGAATTGAAGGTGCAAAAGTAGTATATATTCCTACTGAAGCAAATTTACCAATCTTAGAAGTAAAAGAATAAACATGGAAACACAACCTCAAATAATTATCACACGTAGAGAACGTAATATTGGTATAATAGGAGTAGTTATTTTAATACTACTCTTATTTGGAATTGCTGGTGGAGTGATGTATTATAAACAGATGTTAACTGTTAAAGAAAACTTCATATCAGCATTAAATAGTGAATTAACTGAAATAACAATTTCAGATAGTCTTAAAGGTAAACAAATTGCCGTAATGGAAGATATTAACGCTAAGACAATACTTAGTCTTAATACTACCAACGGAACACTTAAAGCACTACAAGATGAAATTAGAAGAGTGGAAAAGAAACTTGATAAAGGAAGTTCTGTTACTGTTGCTGCAACTAGTACTCAATATAGTAGTGTGGACAGTAGTCTTAACACAATTACAGGAATTTCTGCCAGTGTTGATAGTATCTTGCGTAAGTTTAATCAGTATCCTATATACACTGATACGGTGGACGACAACTTCAATGGTTGGATTAAGGGAACAATTAAAATTGGTCATAACTTTACCGATTATAACCTTAGTACTTTCGATACTTTGGCTCTTACTGTCGGTGTGATGAAAAGAGATAAAGGATTTAAAAACTTATTTAAACCTAAGAAACCTTATGCTGATATAAGTTCTAGAAATCCTTATACTAATATTGATGACACTCGTACTTTTAGAGTTACTATGCCACGTAAGAAACGTTTTGTATTCTTTGCTGGTGGAGGTATTATGCCATTTGCAGTAGTACAATCCTATGACGGACAAAGAACTGTTATTGGATATGGTGGAGGATTTGTAGTGGGTATTGCATATAAAATAGCTGAATTTTAAATTATGGAATATTTAGGTAAAGCAACACAAAAGGTAGTTGAACACCATCTTAGAAATATGCAAGCAACATTTGTTCGTGTAGATTATATAGATGAAGGTGATGGTAAACTTATTGAACAAGTTTATAAAGTCAATGGACAAGAAGTAAGTGATACTGAAATAACAGAAGCAATAGATAAAGCAATAACAGAATATGAAAATTAATCAAGATAAGTTCAATAGGCAATTAGAGGGGATTGAAAAGTACAAATACTCTAGTCAATTCGGTGCCAAGAAAGATAGAAGTGGAACATTTCATTGGTTTACAGGAGTAGGTAAGACTTTTGCTGCTCTAACGCTTATTGAACGTCTTGGGTATAGTAAGGTTTCTGTAGTCGTTCCAACAATACCTCTATTTGAGCAATGGAGAACAGTTATTAAAGTTCTTAAACCTCATTTAGAAGGAATAATAGGAGTTTATACTGCTGCTTATATTGTTGAGAATAAAGACAAAATGAAAGAAGTTTTTGATTGCGAACTTCTTATTGCAGATGAACTTCATATGTTTTATGGTACTGAGTATATTAAGACTATTGACGGAACTTACATTAGTTTCAAAGACAATCTTGGACTTACTGCTACCTATTACGATATGCAAGGTAGAGAAAAAGAACTTCAACATCTTTATCCTATTATTGATGAAATAGACGAAGCTACTGCTCTTGATAAAGGATTTATTAGTAAGTATATTGAATACAACTTACATTGCCCTTTAAACGAAGATGAAAAAGAAGCTTACGATAAGTTCACTGCAATTATTAATGCTAATCTTCCTAAGTTTGGAAAGCATAAACCACTTAAACTTGCTACTCTTTGTCTAACTGGTGGAATGGGAACTGATGGTGTTCCTCGTAAAGCTATGACTTGGTGTGCTATGTGGGCTAGAAAGAATGGTTATCATCCAGATAGTAGAGACGATGTATGGAACCCATATAAAATAATGGGATATGCAAAGAAACTTATGGATGCTATCCAAAGAAGAAAAGAATTACTATACACTTGTGCTTCTAAAGTTGATTATACACTTAGGATTGTTGATAAGTTTCCAAAGTCTAAAACAATCATATTTGGTGAAAGTACTGAATTTGCTGATAAAGTAGATTTATTACTTAATGAAACAACTTATGGAATATCTGTAGTTTATCATAGTAAACTTCCAACTGTTATGATGCCAAGTCCTAAGACTGGTAAACCGATAAAATTTGGACAGAAAAAACTTAGAGACAGAGCTATTGAAAGAATTAAAACTGGAATGAGTAGAGTAATATGTACCGCTTCTGCTCTTGATGTAGGGTTTGATGTTGAAGATATGAACTTAGGTATCATTGCTTCGGGAAATTCAAATCCTAATAAAAGACAACAAAGAGGTGGACGTGTTAAGAGAGTTAACACTCAATCTATGTTTCCAGATAAAGAACTTGTACTCCTTATTAATTTATACGTTAAAGACACGAAAGATGAAGATTGGCTTAGAAAATCACAGAAAACTAAAAACCCTATATGGATAGATAGTATTGATGAGCTTTATTATGACCCGACTGGTAAAAAGGCGTTTAATATTAAAGATTTGTAAGTAGTAATGATAGATGTAGAGAAATACGTGCCGTTTTTGGTAGAGAATAAGCTTACACAAGAGCAAGTTCTTGCCATGTACTTAATACACCTAAAGAAGTATCACTTAATTAGACTGTATAAAAGTAGATTTATTAATCCTGACGACAACTTAATTTCTCAACGTCTTATTGATGACCTTGAAGAACGCGGTTTCATTATAATTGGTGGTGAAAACGCTGATGAAATAACAGTTACCAATAAGTTTACTAAAATATTTGACGATAATCCTGATTTAAATCTTCCTTTACCCGATGACCTATATGAAATTGCAAATGAATTTTGGAAAGCTTATCCAGCATTTGTAACTAATAATGGTAAAACTTTCCCTCTAACTCTTATGGATAAGAATGAGTTTAGAAAACTCTATATAAGTAGAATAAAAGGTAAAATAGAAGAACATCGTGCTATAATGAAAGATTTAGATTATGCTAAAGATAATGGTCTAATATTTGGTAAGATTGAGATGTTTGTTAAAGCTGAACAATGGGAGAAAATTAGAGAAGTAAGGAGTGGTGGACTTGGAATTTCAGAGTTCAATTCAGTACAATCTCACGATTTTAATTAAGACATGAAAGAGTTAGAACTTAAACAACTAGAAAGAGAAATTCTTGAAGGTAAATCTATAGATAAAGTTATAGAGGAAGCTAAAAAGAATATGAATGATGAAAGAGTAGGGGAGCAATTAGGTCTTAAAACAAGGTTTAGTGGACTTAATAACGCAATGAATAAGTATTTTAGGTTCTCTCATGTCACTGAAATAGCAGGGGCTTCTGGTAGTGGAAAGTCTTATTTACTTAACATTCTTGAAGAAGATTTCTTTGATGATGGAGTGGGTGGGCTTAATGCAGATTTTCCACACGAGAAGCTTCTGCTTTCTTTTAAATTTGAAATGGACGGAGCAGATGAAGTTATTCGTACTGTTAGCCGTAAGATGGGAAGGTCTTATAATTATATGCTTTCTTCTGAATATGTAGGTAAAGATACTTATAATACCCTTACTGAAGCTGAGTATCAAGAAGCACTTAGACATCTTGAGAAGATGAAGGGTAAACCTATAATGTATTTTGAGAAGATGGGTACTTGGAAAGATATACTTAGTACCATTAAGTATTATTATTATAAATTTCCTAATAAGAAACTAATTGTAACTCTTGACCATAGTTTATTAACAAAGAAAGCAAAATATGAAGCTGGTGTTCTTGATACAATACAGAACCTAGCTGTTGCTGCAATTATGGCAAGAAAATTTTATGGTTGTATGGTTATAATTCTAGGTCAACTTAATAGTAATATTGAAAGTACCGACCGAAGAACTAAATATGACCTCCACTATCCTATTAAAAGTGATATTTATGCACAGGCACAGTTATATTGGGCTTGTGATAATGTCTTTGTACTTCATAGACCTGAACTTCTAGGAATAACTAGATATGGAACTAGTAAACTCTTTACAACTGATTTGGCTCATTTAATTTGCATTAAAAGCCGAAAAGGTAGGACGGGCAATGTATGGCTCGAAAGTCGTTTAGGTGAAAGTACATTTCGACAAGTCAATGGTGACTACTTTAAACAAGATAGAAAAAAAGACCTACTATAATAGATGTAATTTTTGGTAGGAAAGAAAATAATCGTACCTTAGCTAATGAAATAAGGTACTCAACGAGAAACCTTAATACTTATTCAAAAGATGGCTGTTAAAAAAGAGAGTAAAGAAGATAACGCTAATGAGGGCAAACCTTCTACTCATGTTGTAATTAAAAAGGAAGTTAACCCTCAATTAGCAGTTACTAATAAAGAGTATCTTCAAGGTCTTGAAGAATTTGCCAATAACTTTATTAAAACTGCTGATGTTCCACACAAAGACCCAAAGAAAGTAGTTTCCATAATTCTATATGGAAAAGAATTGGGTATCAATCCTATGGTTGCACTTAATACTATTCATGCCATACAAGGCAGAATGAGTGTTGGTGTTTCAGTATTTCAAATGAAATTAATGGCTGCTGGTATTACTTATGAAGTCGTTGATGAATTTAAACCACTATTTGAAACAGTAAGAGTAAAACCTGATGGAAAAGGTGGTTGGGAACATTATGACCCAAGATGGATTTATCCTACTCAAGAAGATGTTCCAAGTGACATTGGTGATGATAAAGTAACCTCGAAACCTACTCCTATTGATTGGGTAACAAGAATTAAATTTACACGTAATGTTTTTGGTAGAGAAATTACTCACACTGAAAGTTATAAATGGTCTGACGCTAAACTTGCTGGTCTAAGTGATAAAGATAATTGGAAAAAGATGCCCAAACTTATGCTTAGACATAGATGTTTTACACAAGGAGCAAGGTTCTTTGCGAATGACATTATGATGGGAGTTTATGAAATGAGTGAAATGGCTGATAGTAATAAAGTTGATTACGATATTACAGAAGAAGGAGAAGTTACTATTCTGCCTAATGAAGAAGCTAATTAATTTACATATTTATAACCTTTATTAATACTAATAACTATGCGATAATTAAATCTTATAACCCAGAGAAAAAGGCTCTAGTATTAAGGACACTACTAGCAGTGTGATTAGTCCACAAATTAATGTTTATAAACAAATCTTAAATTACAATTAAAATGGAATTCATTCTTAAAAAGAAAGTAACAGGAACAAGAGGAACAGGAGAAACTACTCCTTATTTGATTGCTACACCTACTCGTGGTAATATCAAATTGAATGAAGCTGCTTGTCGTAAACTTGGTCTTGCTAAGGCAGATACAGTTTCTATTTTCCGTGCAGAAACAGAAGAAGGAGAAGTTCTTGTACTAGGTGTTACCAATGAAGGTAGCAAATTGGGTAATGCTGGTGCTGGTCTTCAATTTAGTGATAGTGCTGGTTGGGGAAATCTTGAAGGTAGCGAAGATCACAATCGTTTCTTTAAGATTAGTGAAGAAGGTGTAGAAGCTTCTGAAGAAGCTATCAAAGCTGGAATTGCTGAAAAAGGAGAAGTGTTCTATACTCTTGAATTTGCCACTCAAAAGGACAAACTTAAGAGAGGTCAAGGGGATGATGTTGAGTCTCCTGATGATGAGGACGAAGATAACGACTAATTCGTTATTGCAACATAAATTAGGGATGGCGATAACTCTCCCTTTTTTATTCTAATTGTACGTACAATAATTATTAATATTAATCATTAAATTCTAATTAGAATGGCAAAAGCTAATAGTGGGGCTGCTAAAGGCCCAGGTAAATTAGGTATTGGTGGTAATCTGAACGCTGGTCGTTTAGGTAAAATAAGTCCACCCGTTAAAGATGGTACAGTTTGGAAATTTCCTACTGTTTATCTTGTAGATGTTCAGTCTATTGGCCAAGAAATTGGAAGTGGGGAGCGACAAGGACAAACAGAAAGAGTTCTTCGTATGGATTTCTCTGACCAACCAAAAGGTAAAGGAGGTAAGAAAGGGTTTAGAGCTTTATTCTGGCCTGTTAATCCTAGTGGTGATGAAGAAAAAGATGCCAAGAACATCGAAACTGTACAAACTCAAATTAAGCATATCTTTGACCAATTTAAAACATTGAAAGAAGATGAATATTTGGGTAGTGGAGATACTTGGGAAGAATTGTTTGATAGTATTGCTGAAGCATTTAATACAGGTGCTGAAGGTCAACCTATTTACGGACAAGTTCCTACATGGTTGAAACTTACTTACTATCGTAATAATCTTCAACTTCCACGTTTCCCTAATTTTATTGAGAGAAAAGCAGGTAATTTCCCACAAACTCTTTCAGTTAATCTGCAATATGATACTGTAGAGCAAACGGCTAATGATAACCCAATGGGTAGTCCAGCTGGTGGTGGAAGTCCAGATGATTTTCCTCTATAAATAGGAATAGGTTAGTGAATTTAGATAGGGAGGTTTGCATGATTTGCAAATCTCCCTTTCTTTTTGTACATTTGAAGAATGACTCTTAAAATACTACCCAAACTTACTAAAGATTATGTGTTAAGTAAGGTTAGTCAAGAAGAGATATTTAGCTATTATCTTAGTCCGTATAATATAACTGTTCAAACGGATGGTCTTTTCAGTTCTCCTTTTCGTGAGGATAAAAATCCCAGTACAGGTTTTCGTTATCAATTCAACGGTCGTCTTCGTATGAGAGACTTCGGTGGTGATTTTCATGGTGATTGTTTTGACTTGGTTAAACGTGTTTGTTATACTAAGACATTTCCTGAAACTCTTGAAAGAATAGCAAGAGATTTTGGAATACATAAATATGAATATAGAAACACCGCTAAAACTTCCCCTTTAAAGAAAGAAGCAATTCCGATTATTCAGAAGAAACGAACTGTTATTAGAGTTAAAGCTAGAGCTTTTGATAATAGGGATTTAAAGTATTGGGAACAGTATAATATAACTAAAGATATACTTGAACAATTTAGAGTATATGCTGTAAAGTTTGCTTGGGTTGAAAATAAAATGACAGGTAGACTTGAGTTGTATTATAGACACAACTATGGTGATCCTTGTTTTGCTTATTATTACGGTAAAGATAAGGATGGAATAGAAATGTTTAAACTGTATAGACCTTATGCTATAAATAAGAAGATGAAGTTCCGGCAGAATTGTTCTGTCTTACAGGGAGGACTGCAAATAAAGAGAGCTGAAGTTGGATTTGTAACTAAATCTCAGAAAGACATTATGTGTATGCGTTCCTTTGGAATTAATGCTGTAGCACCTTCTTCTGAGAGTGCTTATCTTGATGATGAAGAGTTAGAGTTAGTTAACGGTAATTATAATAGTATTTATATCCTTTATGACAATGACTTACAAGGACTAAGATTTACAAATAAGTTTAAAAAGAAATATGGCTTTATGCCTTTATTGTTTCACAAGTTGTTCCTACCAAATGAGTTTTTGGATGTTAGGGTTAAAGACTTTTCAGACTATGTGAAACTACATGGAATTAAAAACACAGTTAAATTAATCGAATATGTCGAACGTAGAATTGGTAAATCAATTAGATATTAAACTAGAACAAATACATTCTAGTAATTATCAAAGAACATTATATGTAGCTTGTATTATCCAAGATAGTCAAGTTGATAATCTTAAACGTGGTATTGTACCTCAAGAAGTACTTGACGGTATTAAAAAGAAATTTGACAATGAAAAAGTATACCATGATGTAACTCCTTTAATGGTAGGTAGTCCTAAAGATTTTACTTTAGATATGGCTAATAAAATTTATAAAGACCCTACCGACCCTGAAGATATGGTTTGGCGTAGAACTGGAGACTTTAAAAATCCTAAGACTGGTGAGATTTATAAAGCTGATACACCAAAATCTAAAGGTGATGTTCCTATGTGGAGCCATTACATTAAATCTAAAGTATTGTTCAAAGAGAATGTTGTTGATAGGTATAAAGATGTAGGTAATATTGGTATCTTTATATTAACAAGAAGAGGAAGAGTATAATGAAACTGTTAACCCAAGTAGTGATAGATGATTATGTCCGTGAAGTTACTCTTTCGGACAGTCAACGAGCTGTATATTGGGAGTGGAATGGAGTAACAATTAAAGCTAAAAGTAAAAAGTTACTTCAAAAGTTTATTGGGGATAGACGTTCTGTTATTATGAATAATGGTAACGTCACCCCTAATGAACTTGACAATGCTTATGGTATAGGTATATTTAAAGGTACAAAGCGTTATGGTCGTATAGAGTGGAACGGTAGTGAATTTGTTGAAGTTTGGACACATGAGATTAGAACCAAATCTGAAAGAGATAAAACTACTAAGTATTTACTATATGAAAAAGCTACTGGTGATTTAGTTATATCTAACGCTAATCAAGTAGGTACTGCACGTATTATACCAATTAAAGGTCAAGATATTTATTCTAATCCTAGTGAGTTTATACGTGCAAAAATTATTAATACAATAAAGGATAATTTTACTCCTATTGTAGCTAAGATGCCCGCTATTAAAGAGTTTCCAATCATAATTAGAATGGAACTGCATGATACGATTAAATCTTTTACTGACAATTCACTTGATGAAGTTGGTATCAGATGGGATGTTGATAATAGATGTTACCCTTATGCTAAAGCGTTTCCTGACTTAATGATGAAGTTAGGTAAAATTCCAGATGATGATAGACTTCATATTACTGGACCTCCACAAGCTATATTTGTTCCTATACCCGAAGGATGTACTAGACGTATAGTATTTAAGATTTTTCTTGACGAAAGAGAAGTTATTACTAAGAATATGTATTATACTGACGATTATAGAAATAAAGACCCAAAGCTTAAAAAAAGTAGAAATAAAAGTGCTCGTAGAAATCTACGAAAAGTTCAAAAAATAACACTTAATCCGTTTAAAAATGGAAACACCAATGCAGACTGATGCTATTCAAAAGCATAGATTTAATAACCTTTACGCGAGGAATAAAAGAGGACAAGTAATTATCTATAAAGCTAGAGTAGAGGATTACCACACTCATAGTGCAATCATTACTGAAACGGGATTGTTTAATGGTAAACTTATTCAAAAAAGAACTCCTGTTAAAAAAGGTAAGAATATAGGTAAAGCTAATGAAACTACTCATTGGCATCAAGCTTTTAACGAAGCTGAAAGTAAGTGGTTAGAAAAGAAAACTGAAGGTTATAAATCAATTGCTGATTTAGAAAAAATTCACAATGTAGCTTGGGATAGAAGTCCAGACACTAAAGCTAATTTTGTAGATACTCATTTACCTGAGTTTAATACTGACCATAATAATAGAGTTAAGCCGATGCTTGCAGAAAAATGGGGTAAGCATAAACATAAAGTTAAGTATCCTGTTCTTGCTCAACCTAAATATAATGGTGTCCGTTGTAGAATAATTAATGAAAATGGTACTATTGTATTAGTATCAAGAGAAGGAATTGAATACAATGTAGACCATATTATTAGAGATGCAAGTTTTCTAGTTACGTACTCTGAAGATTTTATACTAGATGGTGAACTTTATCTACATGGAACTGCTCTACAGGATTTAGTTAGTCTAGTTAAGACTCCACAACTAGGAACAGAAGAAGTCAAGTTTATGACTTATGATTTGTGTAATAAAGACATACAATCAGATAGACTTGTACTTATGCGAAGTTGTGTAAAAGAACTTGGTAAAAGTATAGTTGCTAGTGAGGATAGAGTTTGTAAGGACGAAGAAGATGTGATGAACTATTTCAGAGAGTGTAGAAATAAGGGATATGAAGGTATTATTGTAAGAGACCTTAATAAACCTTACTACTTTGGATTTAGAGATACTGCGCTTCTTAAAGTTAAAGAAACTATGTCTGCTGAGTTTGAAATTGTAGGTTATCATCTTAAATCAGAGCATCCTGCTGAAGATTTTGTATGGAAATGTGCAATTGCAAACGGTAACACTTTTGAAGTAAAACCTCATGGTACTATCGAAGAGAGAGTTGAATTGTATAATAATGCTGATGATTATATTGGAAAGTATTTACAATTAGACTTCTTTGAATATACTAATGATAATATTCCATTTCATATAACATCTGTAACAGTGAGGGATTATGAATAATACAATGGAAATTCAAATAGGAAAAGATGTAATCTTAATTGATAAAGAAGATTATGATAAATTTAATAGTCTCAAATGGTATATACATGGAAACAAAAGAGCTAATACAACTAAATACGCTCTAGCTAACATTAAAAAAGGAAATAAAAATAGTACTATTAGACTTCATAGATTTATTTTAAGTGTAGATACATCTAAAATACAAGTAGATCATATTAATGGTAATGGACTTGATAATAGAAAATGTAATTTAAGAATTTGTAATGCTCAACAAAATACTTATAATCAAAAACCACTAAATAGATATAAAGGTGTTATTAAATATAAAGATGGATATAGAGCTAGTGTCCGTGTAGAAAAGAAAGATTATTATCTAGGATTTTATAATGATGAAATAGAAGCTGCGTTAGTTGTTGATGCTGCTATAAAATTTCATCATAAAGATTTTGCATATTTAAACTTTCCACATTTAGACACAAAACCTAAAAGTGTCAATTTAATTAGAAAAGAAAAAGGTTATGAGTGAGCCAACATTATTTGGAAAGGAGAGTTTAGTAGAACCTTATAGTAATAGTCATTTAGGAGAGTGGTATGAACTACTCTCCAATAATGACATTATTCAACTTAATGATATACTTAAAAAGGTAGAAGGAGAAAGAAGATACCGTGATGTATATCCTGAAGCTGATAATGTATTAAGGATTTTTGCTGCTGTACCTCCACAAAAAGTTAAAGTAGTTATATTAGGACAAGACCCATATCATGATGGAAATGCTAATGGATTTGCGTTTGGTTGTGCATTACAGGAAAGTCCTAGTTTAAGACAAATCAAAGAAGGACTAAAGAGTTGTGGTTATAGTGTAGATAAAACATTTGACAATACACTTGAGAATTGGGTTAAAGAAGGAGTGTTTCTTCTAAATACTAAGTTAAGTGTGTTCAAAGGTTCTCCTAATAGTCATAATTTTATAGGATGGGATAAGTTTATTGAAGCTACTATTAGAATACTTAAAGAAAATAATCCTAATGTAGTTTATGTGCTGTTGGGGACAAATGCCGCAGTTTATTCTTCACTTATAGGGGAAGATGCACATATTATCAAAGAAACACATCCTGCTAGTGCTTCCTATAATAATACAAAATGGAAGACAGACCTGTTTCTAAAGATAAACTCTACTTTAGAAAAATCGGGTATCAAGCCCGTATCATGGGTAATACAAACCCAGAACTAGTAGCTGAAAGACTTATTGATGCTATTGGTATTCCAAATGGAGTTAATTATATGATTGTTACTCTTGAAGATAAGAAAGGTGAAAAGATAATGTACAATTTTGGTACTACCGACCTTCAAATAGGACAATTTAATGATATAATAAGAACAATACTTATTAAAAATAAAGCTAGTTTAATTAATATTAAGTTTAAAGGAAATGAGTTATTTTGAAGTAAAAGCTGTTAGTAACACAGCATTAGGAAAAATTAATCCCCAAGAAGATGGTTCTCCAGCATATTACAATGCTTTTATGAATGGAGAAGTAGATAGTGAAAGAAAAAGTCATTTTAATATTGGTGATGATTTACATGAGTTTTTTCTTGAACCTCAGAAATATCATTGTATGAAGAGTGATAGACCTAGTGCTATGCTAGGTGATTTTGCTGATGATACAATTAGACTTTTTCAAGCCCCTGCTGTTAATTATAATACTGAAAGTACAGAAGTAGACGATGAAGAAGCTTTTAAGTACGCTAAAGCTATGGCTCTTGAAGTCTTTGGTGATGGTGTTACAGAAGTACAAGAAAATAAGATGCTTCAGGTTCTTAGAAAAGTTAGAAAAATTGGTGGCTATTATGGAACATATAAAGAAGGTACTGCTTTTAAGAAAATTTATGACAGTAGAGAATATATCATTGAAAGTCTAGCTAATCTTGGTAAAAGAGGAATGACTAAAGATGATAAAGCTACTGTTGAAAAAGTAAAGAACTCTCTATATGCCGATGAAAAGTGTGCTGAACTTCTTACTCAGAGAGGTACTGATGATATTTTAGTATTTAATGAAAGAGAAGTTTATTGGAACGCTGTATTTGAAAGTAAGACTTATGATATTCCTCCTATTGAATTTCCCTGTAAGGCAAAAATAGATAAGCTAATAATCGACCTATCTCAAAATGTCATTATTGAAGCTGACCTTAAAAGTACAGGTTATCCTTTAGTTAAATTTGGTGATAGATGGAGAGGAGAGTTTGTAAATAGAAGATATTATAGACAGCGTTCTTTTTATCGACAAGCCGTTGAACAAATTCTTATACAAGAAGGTCTATTACCAATGGATAATTGGGTTTATGAGTCTTATATGATTGTAGCTGAAACTAAAAATCAATTTCAAGCTGGAGCTTTTCCAGTAAATGATGGTTGGTTAGAATATGGAGATAAGGAAATTACTAGTCTCATGGATAGAATTGCATTTGCTACTCATACAGGAGATTGGCGTAATCCTGTTGAGAAATTTCTAAATAATGGCTATATGCCAATTGACCCAGTAATGAACAATTAAACAAAAGCTATTATGAGTGCAAATATTAATATTGAAAATGGAAAAGCGGCCTTTATGACCGTTAAAGAAAAAGCATGGCATGGATTGGGGCAAGTTGTAGAGACTGCTCCAACTAGTGCTCAAGCAATTAAACTAGCTGGACTAGATTATCAAGTAGGACTTGCTCCACTTCTTACTGATTTAAATAGAAAAATAGTTGTAACTGATGAAAATGGTAATGATAAGAAAATTACACCTACAATGTTCAACTTTGACAATCTAGGCCACGTACAAGGCAAATTTGCCACATTTAGAGAAGATACGAAGGCAATATTCGGAGTAGTTGGAGGTAGATACACTATTGTTCAAAACAGTGAAGCATTTGCGTTCTTTGATGCTATTGTTGGTGAAGGTCAAGCTATTTATGAAACTGCTGGTGCTCTTGGAAGTGGTGAAAAGGTTTTTATAACAGCTAAACTTCCTGATTATATTACAGTAGCCGGTGAAGATGTTACTGAAAAGTATCTGCTACTTGTGTCTAGTCATGATGGAAGTGGTTCTATTCGAGCAATGTTTACACCAATTAGAGTAGTTTGTAATAATACTCTCCAAATGGCATTGAAAAATAATACTCGACAAATCTCTATTCGTCATACTATGAATGTTGCTAATCGTCTTGACGAAGCACATAAAATTATGGGTATGGTTAATCAGCAAACTGAAACTCTTAATGAAGCTTTGAATATTCTTGCTCTTAGTGATAGAGGAAAAATAAACAATCAACAATATGATAACTATGTTGATGTTGTATTCCTTAATAACGAAGAAAAAGAAGCCATAGCTAATGGGGTAAAACGTGAATTGATTGTATCTACTCGTAAGTCTAATATCATTAATGACGTAAAAGAGTATTATCACACTAAAGTTGTTAACGAATTTCCTCATTGTGCTGGAACTTTATATGGTGCTTATAATTCCGTAACAGGTTATTTTCAAAATGTTAAGACATATAAAAATGATAGTGCTAAGTTTGAAAGTAATTTCTTAGGTGCAAACGGTGATGTTATGCAAACTGCTTTAGATACAGCTTTAAGAGTATCAAGAGGAAAATTAGTATTGAACTAATGAGTAAGTTTGATGATGAGGCCAAACGTATGATTGGCCAATTAAGTAAAATTAGAAATACACTAGAGAATTACACTACTCAAGACGAATTTGAAGAGGTGTGTGATGATATAGCTAGTATTGAAACAAGAATTAGAGTTATTCAAAAACAAGAAAAAGACAAAGAACAATGATTAGTGCAAAAGTAGTAACTGATAGTCTATCTCCCCAGGGAGATAGGCTTACAGTTAATATTAAGTATTGAATTAAAAATAAATTTCCACTTTACAGAAAAATTTTTAACTTTACTACTAAATGGTATAATTTAGAATTATGGGAAGGAAAAAACTTAAAAGTAATAAAGGAAATTGTCATAATGGTTGCAATTTTTGTTGATTATGTAGAAGATGCTATCGTAAACTACATTATGAAGAACATGAAAGAGAAAGAAGAGGTGCTACTAAACATATAAAACATCCTATTGGAACAATTCAAGATGACACAAGTGGTTATCAAAGAATTAAGGTAAGAGAAAAACACGGTGCTAATGATTGGATGCCTTATCATAGATACGTAATGGAACAACATTTAAATAGAGAATTAAAATCTTTTGAGAATGTACATCATATAAATGGTAATAAATCAGATAATAGACTTGAAAATCTTGAACTTTGGATTACCTCACAACCAAAAGGACAAAGAGTTAGTGATTTAATTGAATACGCATACTGGATAATTAATAATTATGAAAATAAAGTATAATGAAAATTTATGCTTACATTCCTAGAGAAGATGGCACTACTCCAGTAGGTACTATTGGAGTGTGCCTCTTTGAAAGGAAAACAGAAGCTGGTGCTATCCGAACAGCAAGAGATAGATTACAGCATGAAATAGGTTATAAAGAAAGAGGTATAGTTGTTCAAAGTTATACTAATCTTTATAATGATGATACATTTAGAACAATTTATGAAGGCAAATAATGGAAACTACAATTCGAGAAAGAACTGGTAAGTTTAAACTTTATTACTATTTCATTAGACCCGAAGGTACTAAAATGAAATGTACTGAAGGTGAACTTATGGAGTATAAAGAACTTATTAAAGCAAGTGATAAACAAGTTCGAAAGTTCTTTAGACAAATGATTAAAGACTTTAACGATAACTTAAGAGGAAGTTTACCTAGAGAGTTTATTAAAGTTGAACATCAAGTTATTGCCAAGAAGGGCAAGAGTAAAAAACAGACATTAAGATACATTAAAGTTTAAAAGATTAAGTTATGAGTATAATAGGTATTTCAGGAAAGATTGGAGCAGGTAAGGACGAGGTAGGTAAAATAATTCAATATCTTACATATAAAAATAAATATCCAACTGATGATATAAGTAAAGACTATGAAGCTTTTACTAATTCTATTTATGTTCCTCAAGATAATGAATTTGAAGTACGTAAATTCGCAGCAAAGTTAAAAGATATTGTATGTCTCCTTATAGGTTGCACTAGAGAACAACTTGAAGATATTGATTTTAAAAACAAAAAACTTGGTGAGGAATGGTGGACTGTTCAATATGGTAATTTACCTTTAACAGCATACACTAAAGATAGTCCTAATGCTTGGATTAAAGATAAACTTACACCTCGTAAAATACTTCAACTTTTAGGTACTGAAGCAGGTAGAAATATAATTCATCCCTCAATATGGATTAATGCTTTATTTGCTGATTATAAATATAAAACTATTGGTACTTATAATGAACAAAAAGGTAAAATTCTAGAACTGCCAAATTGGATAATAACAGATTGTAGATTTGAAAATGAAGCAAAAGCAATTAAAAACAGAAAAGGTATAATTATTAGAGTAAACAGAGAAGATGCTACCGCACAAGATAAGGTTAATCAACACAGTAGCGAAACTGCTCTTGATGATTATAAGTTTGATTATACTATTGATAACTTTGGTACAATAGAAGAGTTAATTGAGAATGTGAAACAAGTATTAATAAAAGAGAAGATAATCAATGGGTAAAGAAGCAAAACAACTAAAGAAAGAAATAGAACGTAGATATAACGAAATGTTAAACTATGACTCTATTAAAGAAGGATTACAAAATAAACCTATAATCAATATTTATCTATGTTCAAATGGACATCAAACAGTCACTAAAGATGTAGATGCAGGAACTACTCCTTTTATGCATCTTTGCGCTACTAAAGGTTGTATGGAATTTGGTAGAAGTAAAATGTACCAAGTAGATCAAACTTTAGAACCTGTTGAAGAATGGTTTAGACCAACCCTTAAACAGACATTAAAAATGGATAGTGGTATGCAAGAGCATATACTTCAAGGAGGATTAGACGTAAGAAAAATAACTAACAATTAAATTCAAATTAAAATGGCAAAAGGAGATAAAATTAAAGACCCTCTAGGTTATCTAAGTTCTGATAAAGAAATTCCTAAAGACCCAGACACGCTTACAGAGGAACAAATTATTGAAGCATGTAGAAAACACCCTCGTGTTAGACCTAATTTTGTAGCAGTAGTTCCTGCTAGAGTTAGTGTTGTAGAGGGTAATACTCAAATTATGAAAACACCTGCCGCTATTAAAGCAGAACAAGAAAAAGTTATGGAAGTTCCGTGCTTAGTTGTAAGTGTACATGAGAGCGTTGACGATATTAAGATTGGTAGTCATGTATTAATTAGCAAACATTCAGTTCCTGAAGCTATGCTTAATATAGACAATAACTATCAATTAAGATATTATAATATTCACCAAATAGTAGGAGTACGATAATGGATAAGACGTTAAAGCAAGTAAAAGAGTTTCATGAATTGTATGATATGACAGTTAATGAAACACCAACTGTACCTAGTGTACAAGATGCAAGATTAAGGTTCAATCTAATTCTTGAAGAACTTCTTGAGTTTGCAGAAGCTGCTGATATTGAAATGTCGGCACATCTAAAACTACAAAATAAGTGTGAAGAATTAGAAAAGAAACGTAGGGCTAGAGATAGAATTGATGAAGGAATTAATGTAAATCTAGTTGGAGTTCTTGATGCTTTTTCTGACATTCGTTACGTAGTAAATGGTAGTATTATAACTTATGGATTTGCTGATATGTTTGAAGAAGCATTTGATGAAGTTCATAATAGTAATATGAGTAAGACTTGTAAAACAGATGATGACCTCAATCAGTCTATTGGATATTACAAAGGACAAGGAGTTGAAGTCGAAGTTGTTGAGAAAGTAATAGGTGACGTAACTGTTAAGATGCTAAAAAGAGTACCTGACGGTAAACTTATGAAATCTATTAGTTATCGTCCTGCTAATCTAGAACAAATTGTATTAAGAAATGTTCAAACTGATAGGTCGAACGACCAAGAAGAAAGCTAGAAGTAGTGAAGCTTCCCCCGTTAAGGAAAGAACAAATAGCCAAAAAACTGCTGCCGACATATATGATATGTCAGACCCTAATGAAATTAGTACCGTTAAGGGTTTTATAGGCAAAAATATCTATGTGGCTAGAATTGACCAAATAACTGGTGAAAGTTCTATGCCTAGACGTAAGATTACCTAAAATGTAGGCCGTAGAAAACCCCTAGCTGGATAATGGTTCAGCTAGGGGTTATTCTGAAAGGGATATAATATCTCTAAAAAGTATTAGAAAAGCTTATAGTATCTGTTATTCTTTTCTATGTTCATCCATCTCTCAATTTGGTTCCACAACGGTATTAACCTCTCTGTATATACCTTCACTTTCAATTCTTTGTGGTATCTACCTCCCCTAAAGTAATTCTTTTCAGGTGTTCCTAATACACCATTAACAGGATACATATAAGCTGCTCTTAATAGTTTAGCTACACCTTGTATTGTACCCCAAGTAGCCATTGGATTAGCAAGTATTTTACTACCTTCGTTAAACCAACCGTACACAGGTGTGTATGCTGAAAGTTCAAGAATAAGAGCATCAGCTTGGTATATTAAGAAATTATAATAATCTCTAGATTTAAGGTCTTCATCATCTTCACCTGCAAGTCTAAGCATATTAAACAATCCAATCATTAAAGCTAATACTGCCATTTCATGTGCAGTTCTCATTACATTAGACTTTTCAGTATCACTAAGGTCAAACCAATAATACTTAATATTAGAAGCAAACTCACTATAACTATCAATAATTGCCTTAGCAACATTAGTTACATTTCTTTCTTCTTCGGAACTCCAGTTGTCTTTGTTATTTTTCCTTACAGGGGTAGTTAAAAACCTCCACGTATCAGCATAAGAACCACTGTCTACTTCTCTTCTTCTTTCGTTCCAAAACTTCTCTCCCCAACGACTACCAAATCTCTTATTCCATCCCGGTCTAGCCCAGTGTCTAAATTGCATTAGCAGTTGACCCCAAATGGTATTTTCAATAGTACCTTTATCGGCTTTATTATAAATACCGTGAATTTTATGGTTAACTCCTTTAACTCTTTCTACAAATAAAGTAATATCATCCGTACTTACTTTACCTGCGTATTCGGGTTTTACCTCAGCATAACCATCTTTAAGATAATACAAATCTCTAACACTAGGATACTTCTCAAAATCTTTCTTAGCGTTTTTAACATGAGATTTATACTCGTCCATATATCTTGCATATTCCTTTACTTCATCAATAGAAGGTTTACGAACATGAATATCACGATAATCAACGAAACTCATTATCTTACCATCTACAAGTCTATGACTACGCATCATTGCAAATAGTGTCTGATTTTGCATATAATGTTCACCAGCTTCTTGCATAAAGTAAGCAGCACTCATAAATATCTTTTGGGCCTTACGTCTACTAATAGCTTTACCTTCCTCTAAATCATTAAGTTCACTTTGACTTTGAATGACATCAAACTTCTTAATTAAAGCATTCTCAATTGTACTAGACGCACTATTATCTAATTGTGTATCAGATAGATAACTTGTCCAACCTCTCCACCAATCAGCTTCAGCTTTACTAAAATCACTATAATCAAAGTAGTAACCTCCACCAGCTTCTACTGCTGTTTGAATTTTACCATAAGTGACGTTTTTAAATCCACTAAACGGGTTAAATCCAATACCTTTTAGAGATACATAATTCTTTAATTTCTTGCCTATATCTGTTACAGTACCTTGGTCTAGAGTAAATTCATCATAGAATTTCATCTCTATATCTTTCTTCAAATGTTTATAAACATTACTTTCGGTAGAGTCGTCAATAGCTTTTGGACTAGGAACATTTAACCAATTCTCAGGATTAGTAATATGTTCAATTACACCTTCGAGGTTCTTTTGACGATACTTGTCAATTATTGCCCTACCTTGTCCATCAGTTCTAAGCACATTAGTATGTTTAAAACCAGCTAACGCTAACAGAACGTCTTGTTCAATTTGCTTTTTATACTTATGTTCGTAAGCTTTTTCAAGGAACAAAGGAATTGTTTTTTCGATATTCAAGTTTACACTATCAGCATGAACTTGAGCATTTTTATCTTTAATTCTCTTGTTTTCAGCGATAACTTCTTCTATACTATTGAAACTTTTACCTTCTCTTTCAAGTTCTTCAAGAACATCCTTTTCATATTCTTCATAAGTTTCGTCATTTCTTTTAAACCTATAATGAATTAGAGGTTCAGCGCCCAATCTACCTACATACTTTAAAGGTAATATGAAAACTCTATCTCCATTTACGTCAAAGATTTGAACATTCTCTAGTTCCTTTTCTCTCTTACCTAATTCTTTATAGGCTTTCTCAGTAGGAATTGACGGAAGAAATCCTTTATCAATTAAAGTTCCATCATAATGGTCTACAGCTTTAGTAAGTGTGTTATTAAGAAAATCTCTGAATTTTTTAAATTCAGGTTTCATATTTACATAAGCAGGATTATTCCAAATATGAGAAGGAAATGGATTACCACCTTCATCTTCACGATAAAATGGATTTATAAATTCAGATGCAACTTCATACTTATAGTATTGAGGACTAGGACGAAGTAAACCAGTAAATTCATGAGCTAACTGTCCATCAGTTCTTCTAACTAACATACCCTCAACTTTATCAGTTTTGGGTCTCATTGTTGTCCAGATACTAATAGGTTCTACTTCACCAGTATAGTAATTAGGTCTATGATTTTCTTTATACCAAGTTGTTTGCTTAAATTGAGTTTCAGTAAGTTTCTTACCTTTTCTCTTACTCTTAGCTAAGTTAAATTGCTTACTATATTCCTTATAGTAATATTCAGTTGGTACAAATTCTACTAACTCTTTAAAGTCCTTTAACGCACGTTTCTTAGCTTTACTAAGTCCACTATCATCATAGTTTCTTAGTAATTTAAAGTCTTTAATATCTCCTCCATTATTGATAAAATCCTTAAATTCTTTAGACTCTTTATCAATATGTTTTTGACGTTCTATTTCAGCTACTTCCTCTCTAACGTCTTGTGGAACTTCAGTTCCAATAACATTCCCCATTTCATCTTTATAACCTTCAAGCAATTCATCTATTTGAAGGTCTTCTTTAGCTTTACTTTTGTTCCCTCGTAAAATACTAAGTACACTTGTTAGTTTATTATAAAACTCACTAGTTGGTCTAGTATTACGTTGCATATAAGCGTTAAATTCTTTTTCATCAAGACTTTCCTTATATGTATCAATCATTTTTTGAAAACCTTCAAGAGACATAAATGCAATCTCATCGAAAAGTCTTTCAGGTTTATTGTACCAAAACTCTTGAAGTTCAATAGCTACTTCAGCATCTTTAGAACCTTCTGGAAAATTCTGAGAGTTACTTAGATACTTTTTATATCTTTCAATCTCTCTAAGTCTAACTCTATCTTTAACTGAAATTTTACGAGCGTCAAAGGGTCTCTTATTACCTTTTTTATCTCTATTATACTTAGAAAGAATGTCACCACGTTCTTTACGAATATAGTGAATTTCTCTCTTAGCTTCATCACTTAAAGCATCTTCATATTGATAGAAATCTTCGGTATATTTTTGACTAGTGTTAGTTCTATACCAAGCATTCTTTTTCTTAGCATACTCGTAACTAGCAGGGTCTAATCTATTTAACTCTTGATAAAGATTAGCTCTACTTTCATGAAATTCGTCAATTAGAAATTCCTGAATAAGTCTAATTTTCTCATCTATAATATTATAGATTGTACCACCAGCATTTTGAAATGCTTTAAGTTCACTATAAAATTGTTTTTTAATAGTATCACTCTCTTCTTTAGCACGACCTTCATAAAGACGTGTAAATTTAATAAGGTTACTAGGTATAGGATGATTACTATCAAACAAAGCGTCAAATCTATATTGCATAAAAGTTTCATCATTAAATCCTTCTTTAAGAAGTTTATATGCTTCATTTCTAGTTTTCTCATCACTAGATAATTGCATAACTCCATGATAAAACTTCAATATCATTTCCTTAGTATGGTTCTCTAAGTCTTGGATACGAGTAGGAATACTTTTACTTCCAGCAGGCCCGTCTACTCCACGCATACGTTTGATAAAGTCATTAATTCGCTTTTGCAAATCATTTAAATCTTTATCGTTAGTTTCAATATACTCAAGGTCATTAATAGCCCTATAAGTAGAAGTAAATAATACTGATTGATTTACTACTTCACTTAGCTTTCTAGTCTCTTCGTCAAGTATATCAATATCAGCATCTTTATATTTCTTTCTATACTTATCAAGTTTTTGCTCAATCTGTGTTAACATCTTCCTATCGAAGATAGCAGTAGTAACAAGAGCATGATAAATATCGAGTAAGTCCTTACATTTAATTGCGTTTTCAAGTCTTGAAGTTTCTATGGTTTCTTTTACTAAGTCAGTAAACTTTCTCTTACTAACATCACTTCTATAAGCAGCTATCTCTTTATCATAGGTTATTTTCTTTTCTATGATATAATTGTAAAGTTTATTCTGAACTTTAATCCAATCGGCATCTTCTTGCCATTGACGTACTTTTTCAATCTCTCCGTCAAGCTTTCCACGTAAATCTCCACGTATTAGATCAGTCGCTAAATCCTTTGCAACGTTCTGTTGAATACCAAGAAATTCAGCTATTTTCCTGAATAAACGATTTAACCAATACTTCCACTTACTGATTTTAGTTTCATTTCTAAATATATCACTAGCTTCAATTCCAATAGCAGTAGTAAGAACTTCTTTGGCTAATAAACGGTCGGAAAGCGTAGGATTAATTTGCTTTGTTAAATCCCATAACATAGTGTCTTTAAGCTGTTCAATCCCTCGTTGCACCAAAGGGTCATTGAAGCCCAAAATATCAACGTATAGGTGTCCAAATTCGTGAAATACACTATCTCCAAATCTCTTTCTAGGGTCAATATTAATCCTAACTTTACCTTTACCATCGGGTTCGATAAAGTTACCACTCTCTTCATTAGTGACTTTTACACTAATATTATGTTTTTTAAAAGCAGATTGAAGTTTAGTTACTTTGAGTTGATAATTAGTATCACTGTCTTTAATTTGACGTTGCTCAAAGAACTTATCAATATAATCTTCTACTTCGTCAATCTCAGGAACAAACTCATTATTATGTACAAAGACTTTATAAGCGTTATCTTCGCCAATAGCGGAAACAAGTCTTTTCCACTCATTTGAGTTTTTATTTGGACATCTAACAGCCATTATTTACAATTTTTCTTACGTTCCTTAGCTTGTTCTTCTAGTGAAGGGTCATTAAAGTCAATACTTTGAGTAGTATTAAAAGTTACAACATAATTACTATCATCCCAACCTTCAATAATTAATCCTTTATATCCTCTCTGTTCAAGAAAACTAAAAAATAGTTCTTGATTTTTTAGGCCATCTTGACTATTATCGAGTATATCAAATCGCTTATTACTTTCAATAGAAAATTCATTAATGAGATTATAATAATCACCATTATCATTTGGAGTTGACCTTAAAAATCCTTCTGTATTAATTTCTAGTTCTCTAATTTTACTTCCATAATCTTTAGCTTCTTCTTTATTTAAAGTAAAATAATTATACTTTCGATCTTCTAAAGTATTGTAACCTTGATATACCGTCCTTAATCCGTCTGTATAATCTGAAATTGTAATATTATTATGATTTTTACTTAGTAAACTCTTACTTCTATTTTCAATTAAATTCCATGCACCTAAAGTCTCAATAGGAGCGTAAGTAGTTTCGTTTTCTGTTTCAGAAACTTTCTCGACAATTACAAAACCATTTTTAGCAACAGCACTAGGAGTTAAAACTTTAAGGAAAGTTTTACTTTGTAAAGCAGGGTCTTCTCGTTTAAGTTGACTTTCTTTAATTACAACTAGTCCATCTTTATTAACTATCCATCTAGCTCTACCTTTTTTAATCCTTGTCTCACCTTTACTGTCTACATAACTTTGAGTTCTTGCGGTCATAAGTAAGTCAGGATTATTTTGAAGAAATCTCTTAACAGTTAATCTATTAAGTACACCGTTATCATCTTTAGATAGTCTAGTATCATAAGATTTGTATAGATACTCTGAAAGTTGAAAGTTATCTATAAGAGTATCCACAGGAATAACCTTAGCAATAGAGTTCATACTATCAGAAAGACCATTAGAAAGAATACTTAGTTTAATAAGGTCAGTAGCGAAACTATTCTCAAATTCCCCTTTAGTAAAGAAAGATGCGAAACTCTCAATAAGGATATTTTCAATATATGAATTACGAGGGTCGATAAACTTAATGTATTTTATATCTTTACTTTCATCGTCCAGTTCAAGATAATTCAGAATATGTTTCTCATCAGCAACAATATCTGAATTTCTCTTTAAATACACTAATTTATCATAAGTAGAAAGTTGATTAAATTCATCAATTGAAAGATTATCATTTGCTAATAGTTCATTATTACTTTCAAGTCCTAGTATTCTCTTTTCATCCTCTAACGAAATTTGTAAGTTAGGGTTATCTTCTAAGAGTAACTTATTAACAAATATATCAAACTTGTTTTTAATACTATCAATAGCAGAAGTTTTATTAGGGTCTAGTTCACCAATTACTTCACTAAACGTAGCATAATAATCTTCTCTTTCACTTGGAAAAAAGTCTCTAAGTAATTCTTTAGCTCTTAAATTACTATATGTAAAATAAGCTTCAAGACTAGGATAAACAGACTTTTCACTCAATCCAAGTACACTAGGAAAAATAGCTTTTGTTAAGGGAACATCGTCAACAGTTACAAACTTACTAACTGAATTTTCTACAATAGTTCTCTCAATACTATCAGTTTTACTAAAGTCAGGACCAGCCCCAGCTTTATCTGTACGTAATGTTTGAGATAATTTTAGAAGTTCTTCACCTCTAGCATTATACTTAGCAAACATACTTATAAGTTTAATCTGGTCTATGTAGTATTGATAACGACTAGTAACAGTACTAGGTTGTTTATACTTAAACTTCATAAACTCCTTAAGTTCGCTTGTACTATAGAAATAATCAGTATCTTTATCTATACCAAAATACTTATTTACTTCAGTATCGTCTAGAAATAGATTTCCATACTTTTCAACCTTTTCAGTTAAATCAAGAACTTCATCAAACACACCTTCTTTTACTCCGGCTGTGTAAGCTCTTGCGTAATAAATACGTTTAGCATGATTTATAGCACCTCCAGTACTAACATTATTAGTCAGTCCATTATTATTCAAGTAATAATCAACAAGTTCTCTAATAGCAGGTTGATTTACAAGATAAGTAGCAAACTCTGTATCTCCACTTAACACAGAAATAAAACCATGTGCATTGCTTGTAAAACTATTAATATAAGGTGGAGGTGGATTTTTAACAGCATCAGCAAAAGCATCAATAAATTCACCAACCTTAAATGTAATATATTCACCACTTACATCTGTAAAACCACCATCGTTGGTATATCCAAATTTATCATAGGAAATATAAACATCATCTCCTTGAACTCTTACATCAGTATATTTCTTTTCAAGTGCAGATTGAGTAATTCCTAAATCTTTAAGACTATACTTAATAGTAACAGGTAAATTAGTTTTTGCTCTTACACTTTGAAGTACAGATAATGTACCACCAAGAGAAGCATACAGTTCAATACCTCTCTTACCTTTTAAAGCTCTAGAACGAAGCTTAAATGCGTCATTAGGATTAACAGGATTAAGGTTACTTAACTCATTAGTAATACTATTAATCTCACTTGCATATCGTTCAGTATTAGGGAAAGCAGCAGGCTCCAGTACTTCTTTTTGATGAATAGGATTAGATAGAATACTAATCATAATATCAAGTATCCTATTATCCCTAGATGCTGGAATTATTTTCTCATTTACAGGGAGACTGTCATATCTATTCTTAGGTATCTTCTTATAGAATTTCTTATCATCTTCGATATAAGCATAAACATCGTCAATTTCCTTTTGATACTGAGCTTGTCTCTCTTTATACTTATCAATCTCTTCTTTTCTAAGATTACCTAAAGCTTTATGATAATCAGCAAGCTTTCTACTAGCTATTTTATCAGCAATAGTGTTTCCACTTACAATAGATATGTCATTGATGTATCTATCAAGTAAAGCATTATAACGACTTTCAAAATCCTTTTCATATTTTTCTAGTTCGTTTTTAGCTTCTAAAAGGACTTCATTGTAATCTTTACCATTATAAAGAACCTTAAACATTTCAACAATTGTATTCTGTTCTTGGTCAAATTCTTTATCACTAGTAATAAATTTAATTTCAGCCTCAATTTGTTTAATTTCTTCAAGAAGCTCTAGTTTTTTAACTGCATACTCATCGTTGAGAGTTTGGAATTCTTCCTTACTAATACCAATTAAATCTCCAACTTCTTTCCATTTACTAGTAAACTCATCAATCTTAGCTTGGAATTTACCACGACTAATTGCTCTACCTTTTCTAATACTTTCAAGTCTTTCATACCAGTAGGATAAGTTATCATACATATTTCTACTATACTCTCGTCCTTCTTGAGTTTCCATAAAGTGTTCTAACCACTCTTGGTAGTTATTACCTTCACTTTTATATTGATAAGGAACAAGATTTCCTACACCATTACGGGTAAATGATTTAACAATAGTATATAGACTATCAATATCAAAGTCACTACCCATTCTCTCTATAATATCATCTGTTACAATGATTGTAGGTCCGATTTCTTTTGGCAACCACTTAACAACTTCAATTATAGCTGAACTGTGTTTTCCTGAGTATGGGATACGATAACCTATAAAAGTTCTGAGTTCTTTATCAATACTTTCAATTGGTATAGGAGTACCATTAGGATTATAAAATCTACTATCCCAAGGAGCAACAGCAGCTTGTAAAACCCAAGCACCGTCCTCATTCTTATATGACTTTAATTGATTAGACTTTTCTACATTATAGAAAAATGCATTACTACCTAAAACAGCATGAAATCCGGGCATCTTAATGTCCGTAACATTTTTACTGAAAGGCGAAGTTAATAGACTAAGTGCTTTTTTCTTATAAATTCCAAAAGATAGGGGAACTTTAAATCTAGTATGGTCTAACTTTTCAAGCCCCTTAAGAACATTATTATTAACATTACGTCTTACTCCTTCTTTATGAAGATAGTCAGCAAGTTCGTTAATTCCAAAGAAAGTTCTACTATCTTTTTCAATTCCTTCATAAGCACCAAGTTGTCTTGAGGTATCATCAGAGGCAACTTTAATCTTATCTACATTTAATTGTTGATATTCATCAAACAGTTCCTTACCAGTTACTTCTTTACCTCCTATTTTATACTTAGCATTTTGTGGAATATTACTAAATATAGACTTAGAAATTTGAACACCAAATTTATTAGAATGGTCTTCATGTTCAACAGGAGTTTCTTGTTGTAGCCTCCAGTTATCATTAGGAACAGTTCTAGGAACTATTTGATTTAACTTTTCTTTAGATAATTTACCATCTACAATAGGATTAGTAATTGAAGTTATACCAACTTTAATACCGCTTTCATATACTATTTCATCAGCTACGTCTTTTAGTAATTCAAGTTGAGTTCCTTTTGTAAGAGCGTCTATCAAAGGTAATACAGAATATTTGAATTGAACAGACATCATTCTATTTGTCTCTTCATCATATACTCTATCATACATGAACATTTTAATAGGACGTGTTACAGTCTCTATTTCTTGCAGTGTTAAGTTCTTACCACTATCAATCTTTTCAATAATAGTTTTAAACTCTTTATATTTACCAAAATCTTTAATAAGATTTTTATAAGTTTCCCAACTTAAATATCCTTGACCATCAGTAGTATTAAGAGTTTTATAACCTTGTAAAATTCTCTCAGCTTCTACTTTAGCTTTAGCATTTGTACTTAAACCCTTTAGCTTTTTAATGATAGGAGTAAGTGTTTTTACCATTTCATCATATACCATAGAAGGTATAATATAATCCGATAAAACAGCTACTGAACGAGTTCTTCCAAGATTAATCATAGAACTAATAAGACCAGGACTTCCAATTCCTTTCATACGCTTATTAGTGTCTTCACCAGACTTATACTCACTAGTTACACCTGAAAAAAAGTTTTGAGTTTCAACATTAGCAATATAATGATTAATAGTGTATTCAGTGACGAAATAGCTGAATTTCCCTTTAGGTGAAGAAGTAACTATATGCGGATAAGTTCCATCAATCTTATTCTTTAGAGGAAGTAGTGTAGTTCCAATTTCTTTAATCATATTAGCCATAGTAGACTGAATAGCTGTATTCAACACATCTTCACCAGTAGTAGTTACTTTAGTGTCTATCATTCCATAAGCAAAACTATCACTTAATAAAGTATTCAGTTGTGGTAGGTTATGGAATTTAAATACATTTCCAGTTACTTTACCATTTTCATAAACAACAGGTCTACCTTCAGCATCTCTATTTTTAAAATGATAATATTGTTGTAAACTGTTTAAATTTTCACTATTTACAACAGGATTACCTTCTTTATCAAGTACAATAACACCATTAGTATCATGCTTGAAGATAAATCTTTTAGCTTGTTTCATTCTAACTATTTCCTGTAATACAGTATTTTTTACTGCTTTAAATAGTTTAGAGTTTGGGTTTAGGTATAAAGAAGTATCAATATCATTACGCTCAATTCTAATTGGTTTTAGGTTTAGAACGTAAGATGTATTACTATCAGACAAAGGCATAACAGGAATATAAACTCTATTATGTTTTTTATCTGAACCTTCGATATAACTTAATACACTAAATAATGACCAATCTTCATCAGTCATTCCTTTATACTTAAATCCTAATTTTGTTACTTCATTTTTGAGACCATCGGTAGCTTCTACCATAAAGTTTTCAAAGAAAGCTCTATTCAATGTAGCGGCATTAGGATTATGTCCATCAACCATATTAAGCATACCGATTGTACTGTCATTCCATAACCAATTAGAAAAAGTATGCGAAGGGTCTTTAGCGACATTTCTAAGCCAACTAAGAAGCATATCCTCTGCTTCTTTATTGCTTTCAAGATAACCTGTAATTAAATCTTTTTTAGCTGAAAAGAAATTGGGAACTCGAACACTTTGTTCCATATTACCATCAACAGCATTGTAAGTATTTTCGGTTTTAGCAACTAAATACTTAGACATAACTTCAGCTACACTATTAATAACTCCATGACTAGTAAACTTTCCTTTTTTAATTGAAAAGTCTAGTACATTATTAAGTGGCTTAACAAATACATTATTAAGATGTTCAGACTTTTGATTGTCTGTAACTCTAGCAGCTTCAGAAGCTATAATATATTTAGGTACAACGATACCAATAGAATTGAAAGCTTTGTTGATGTTTTCTACTTTAGTAGGAATATCTTTACTTCTAAGTGCATTATTAATGTAAACAGATATATTATTAATCTGATTTTTACTATAATATTTAGAAGATATGTTTCTACTAATAGTATCTATCCAATTATTAGAAAACTCAAAATGTGGTTTTCTGTTTGATTTCCTAACTTTAGGTTTAATTTTATCACCATCTTCCGTAAATCTAATATGCATACTATCAATAGACTGCATTTTCATTTGAGAGAAGAACTCTTCTTGGATATGATCTTCATTAGTCTCAAGTATATTGTAAATCCGTACTAATGATGGGTCAGATTGCACCATGTCTTGTATTCTGTTCATCATATCAGTAACAGATACACTACTTGACAGTTTTGCTTTAAAGTTATTATAAACCGTATGAAAATCTAAAAACTCCACAATTCCTGTTAGTGTTCCTCTATCGGGAATTATATCTCCGTTGTTGTCATATATCATACGTGGACTAGTAAAAATCATAGTCCTTACATTATTACCTACTTTATTTGAGGTACTAATTGTAAAGTCCTCAACGGTACTAAAGGTGTCCTGTATCTTAAATCCTAGTTGATAAGTGATATAGTCCTTTGCCTTGTTCCAAATATCGGAATTATCGCGGGATATATCATTAATAATCCTACTTACAAGGTCAATTTTTCTTTCATTTCCCTTACCTTCTTTAAGTTTGGTAAGATGATTATTAAGACCACGAAGCACAATTTTCTCAAGACTATACTTATGACTACCGTCTTCAGCTTTAACTGTTATCTTACTTTGAGCAGTCTCATTAGCGATAAGACTTTCAGCTTGAGTAATTAACGAAGCTAGAACATTTACAGCGTGTGCTTCTTCTCTAGAGTTGAAATTAGATTGTTCATTTTCTTTATCAACAAATATATCAAAAGAACCGTGATAATCACCTAATACAGTTTCATTATAAGGTACAATCTCAGCTTGGTACTTGTTAAGAAGTTCTTCAAGTTCTTCGTAAGCTGTAATAGGATTAATATCATTTTTATTTTCTAGTCTTAAAAGACGTTGAACAAATTTGATAATAGACTTTAAAAGTTCAGTAAAGAAATTACCTTTTTCATAATTATTATCAATATAAAGTGTTTCAAGATGATTACTAAACGTTCTATTAGATAAAGCTTCTGCTAAAAACTCATCTTCATCAGTAAATCCATATTGATCTTTATTATTACTAGCTTTTAATGACCTATCATAAATAGATTTTACATCTTTGTAGAAATTATAAGCAAGCTTTTCTCCTACTGTTAGAGAAGTAAGTTTAATTATACCTTTTTCAATTCTTTCAGCTAAAACTTTACCACTATATAAAGAAGCGGCTGTTCCTCTATGTACGATTTCATGTGGTATGATAAGTTCATAAAGTCTTTTAGCTTGTTTAGAGTTACTAAATACAACAGGCCCATTAATTTGTATTGAATTATTATCAGCGTCATAAAAAGCTAATGAATAACTTCCATCACTCTTTTTAGTTCTAAAATAATCTAAACTATCAAGAATATGAACTTCAAAATCAGTATAACTAAGCAAGGTATCGAATAATGCGATACCACTAGGAGTTTTAAAGTTATCTCTAACTTTTTCTCTAATTATATAATCTTTAGAAGTAATAGTATGTTTTATACTATCTTTATGAATAGTTTTATCAAATTTAATCTTAGCTTCATTATAAGCAGAAGCTTTATCTTCTGCCATCATAAGAAGATTATCACCTAAATCCTTACCTTTAGTTTTAATAGATTTAGGAGTAGTATCCTCGGTATTTTCTTCACTTACGGGGGAAGGCTTCACATCACTACGTGTCATACTATCTAGAGTAACAACTAAAGGTCGTACTCCTTTTACAACAACATTTCCAATCTTTTTACCAGTGTGGTCTACTACATCAGCAATGTCACTTTTCAATACTCCATTCTCATGCAAGTATTGCATATAAGCATCTTCACCAGTATATTTCTTTTGAGTAACGGGGTCAGTATAAGAATTAAGTTTAAAATTCTTATAGTTGACATTACGAGGCATAGAAGCAAGAGCTTTTTGTAGAGTAACTCCTTTTTCTAGTTCTTCGATAGTACCAGTACCATCTTTTGATAATCCCCAGTTTGGACGTATCTTACCATCTTTAGTTCGAGTAAAAATAGTATATACATCGTTTCCACTTCTGAAACGAATAGTACCTTCAGTTGGAAATACTTTAAATAGAAGATTTTTATCGTCAGCGTTATTATTTAAAGCAATAACTTCATTAAGTTCATCTCTAAGCCTGTTTAACTCTGCGTCTCCTACTTCATTAGTTTCTTTTAATCTACGAACAATATTTCCAATAGTTTTATAAGCAAACTTATGTACATCTCTATTTTCTTCAAGAGTAGCACGATAAAGCGGAACAGGAATTACGTCATTATTAGCTGTATCTTCAACTATAAAATATTCTACACCATGACGATAACCCTCACTATCAGTAGGAGCAATTTTAATTTCACTCTTAGTTCTTGGGTCAACAAGTATTAAACGAGTAGCATCTGCCGGATTAAGTATCACAATTCTATAGTTAGGAGTCTCATAAGATTTATTTAGCGGGCTAACTACTACCTCATAAGTATTATTATCGTTATACTTACGCGCTTGTGCAATACTACCAGAAGTAATATTTCTTACATTAACCTTAACATTATCTTCTTTTCCTTCCTTTAAGTTGTATGCTAATTCGTCACGAATTATAGAAGAACCTTGTAAGTCATTAGTAATAGTTTCTTTCCACTTCTCAAGACTAAATGCTAGTTCACTATCAGTATTATAATCACCATAACTTAGAAGTTGGTATAAGTGATTAGGATTAGCATTTTTATTTTTAAGTACACTTTTAAGTAAATCAGAGTATTCATTAATAGAAAGATTTCCTTCTTTTAATCTACCTACTTCATCCTTAAATTTAACTAATTTGTTTTTATTTGAGAGAAGTTCATCAACTAATGCTATCTCATTATCAAGATATGAAGTTTTATTTAAAAATCCAATGTCAGTTCCTTTAACAGATATTTTAATTGGAGCATCTTTAATCCATTCTTTTACATCTGTATCACCTCTTTCTTTATAATCGTCATTAAGAGTATCAACACTAAGAACTACTTCAACATCTTTATCTACTTTATCCATTAAAGTTCTAAGAACTTCAGACTGTTTCTTAGTAAGTTTAATTTTATTACCTTTGTATGAGTCTTTAAGAACTTTAACTAAATCGTGAATATAGATATTAATACCGTTTCCTGCGTTATTAGATGTAGGAGTTTGGTCAGTATCAGTATCAGTAAATATGTCTCGTTTAAATGTATTAGGTACAGGATTATCAATAGTACCTTCTTCTTCAAAGGAAGAAGTATCTTCTACGTTTTCAACTTCCTCAATATTAAGATGTTTAGCTTGTAAACTCTTTAAATATCTATATTTAGGGTCATTTTTATCGGGTTCTTTAGTGTAACCTAAACTTTTAAGCGTAGCAGATATATAAGAGTCAAGTCTTTCAGTATCATTATCATTAATATATTTCTGAATTAAAGCATGAGATTTAAAATGACTTTTAGCATATTCTTTCTCATCACCTTCAATTCCTTTCAAATCTTCATCAGTAGGAATATATTGAGGTTCTCTTTCTTTCTTCTTAGTGACTTCTTTAACCTTTTCCTCTTTTTCTACTTTCTCCTTTCTTTCTTGCTCAACTTTAACCCTATCTCGATACTTATTAATAATATCTGCATCTTTTGGACTATTTTTAATAAGTTTGTCCAAGTCTTTATTAGTAAGTTCACCTTTTTCAGCTTTAGCTAGAATTTCTTTTTCTAGATTATTTCTTCTAATATTTTCATCTTCTTGTTCTTTCTCTTTACGTGCCTCTTCAAAAGCTTTTTTATTATTCTCTTCTATTTCATTATAAATAGAAGTTATAGTTTTACTAGCAGTTGGGTCAGTAAGTTCTTCGTACAATTTATTATAAAACTCACGTTGTGCTATTAACTTAGGAAGGTCAGTAGCTAATTCATCAATCTTATCAAGTTTTTCTTGTGAAACTCTACGTTGTTTTAACCAATTATTAAAAGCTTCTCCTTCATAATGATAAGTCTCACCTTCTTTCTCTTTAACCTTTACTTTTCCATCTTCAAATAATAAGTCAAATTTATCTATTCCAGTCATTGATGGAAAAGTAAAATCAAATTGACCATTAGTTAAATCACTAAGTTCATCATGAATTGCAGTTTCTCTTTTTTCACTATAATAAGCAGTAGCAGCAGCATTATAAGCAGCACCTTTAATAACATCGCTATGACCTTTCATAAGTTCTTGTGTACTTTGATAAATGTTATCTAATTTAAGTACACTTTCTTTAAGATTATCTATGAACTTATCTCTATCTTTTTCATCAAAGATTTGATTGTCAACACTTCCAAACTGTTGTTGAAAATCATCTATTGAAATTTTCTTAAAAGTATCTAAATCATTAAGTAAATCTCTAGTTCTTCCAAATTGTGCTCTATTAGCAACTAAGTCTGTAAGATTTTCCCATTGAGCATTTTTATAAGCAAATATATCGCCTTTTTCAGCAGCTTTTTTAAATTCTTCTTGTGTTCTGGTTGTATTAATAGCTGACTTAATATAAACTTGAAATACATCGTCAGCTACAATACTATTAAGATGTGCTGTTGCCATTTTAGCTTTAGCATCATCATACCCTTGTTCCCTAAAATATTCATAAACACCACCAGCAAGATTTACTCCATATTTACCACCAACAGAAGGAGCACCAAGAGCACCTACAATAAAACCTATAAGACCTTGTTCAAGTCCTTCTTTAGTAGTAAAAGCTTCAGTCATACCATAACCCATACTACTAAGAAATTCAGATACTTTACTTATATCTTTATTATTGTAATATTTTTCATAATAATCTTGAAGTCCTTTCTCTACTGTGTACTGAAATTCTTCTTGTGAAAACTCAGATACAGGATTTTTAAGTATTCCATATACTTTATCTCTAAGAGTTTTCTCAGTAACTTTATACCCTTTAGCAGTTCTAGTTACATTATTGATTGCATCTTTTTTTACCCCTCTAAGAAGAGTATTACCAAACTGAATGAAGTTAGAACCTGCTATAATAGGCAGGTTCATAGCAAATTGAGTATTACCTAAAGCTTCACCAAGTCTAGTAATTTCAGATAATTCTCTTTCATTAGGGTTTCGAAGATTAGTCCTTTTAAACTCTTCAATTTGACTATTAATAAAAGTTTTAGTACCCTCTCTAGCCTCAATTCCAGCTTCAGCAGAAGCAGAAGCACCTAAAATAGTAAATTCAGTAAAAGCATCATAAGCACCTAATGTAGCTGTTTCGGCGTTAGCTAAATTAATTCCAGCAATAGCACTTCTACCAGCAATATAAGGTTGTCTAAGTGCATTTTTAAGTCCATTAAACAATAAAGCTCTACCTCCTTTAAGAGCCGCACCTACACCAAGACCACCAAGAACTGCACCAGTTGTAAATCCTAATCCATTACCAACTTTATCAAACCAAAAATTAGCAGTACCTAAAGACTGAAACAAGTTCATATCTTGTTCAGCTTGTGTATAGTAGTTAGGATACTTTTCCTTTAGATAATCATTAAACGCATCAAGTTTACGTGTAGCATCATTATCATAAAAGTTTTTAAATTCACCAGTAGTTGCCCATAGAGGAATACCAATAAACAAATCGGCAGGAAGTTCTGCAACAGTAGTAGCGGTTCTACCTAGAAACTTAACAGCACCGTTTCCAGCTTTCTCCCAAAATCCTTGACGTTGAGCACGAAGTTCTTCGTTATCAGCACCAACTTTGGTAGTAAAATTAAACTTATCAAGATACTCTCCACTAAGTTCAGTTCCCTTACCACCAAATACTTTTAAATAATTAGGTATAGCGTTAGGGTTGTCAGGTAGATTTTCTCTACTGAAAACAGCCCGACTATTAGAACTAGAAGGGCTGTCAACAACACTAGGTAAATTTGACGATTTAAAAGGCATTATTTAAACACTTTATCTAGTATATCTTGAATAGTTACTTCACTTTGCTTTTTACCTTTCCAAGCATTATTTTTATGAATATCTTCAGTCCACTCTGGAACTTTATCAAGAGTAGTACTATAATCATAATCTAGGAAAGCAGGGAAAAGAACAGATAAGTAAAGGTCTTGTGGAGTATCAACTTTATCTTTATAAATATCAAGATAGTCTTTAACAACATCTAGTTGTTGAGTAGCACTCATATCACTTAATCGACTCTTCGTAAGACTACCATATTTAAAAGGATAATTTTCCTTAAGTCCTTTTATTCCTGTATTTGTAAACTGAATAAGACCAGTAGCACCACTTGTATTTATACTATCGGTTCTATTCTCTCCTCCAGTTTCAAAGTTAATAATCTTTTGTATAGCTTCTATTTCGTCAGGATTATAACTACTAAAGGTTTCCTCAATCATTTGAGGTGTAACTATTTTATCTTGACTTCCTGCTTTTTTCTCAACATTGTAAGCTTTTAAATAATAATCTTTAAGACTGTTATAAGAGTCAAATCCTACTCTTTCAGTTCCTTTATCAGTTGGTATTAAAGCCTCAAACTTTTGATTATCAACTTTACCGTCAGCGTTGATATTACTTATGTCAATTTCAATTTGATAATCTTCTCCTGTTTGTTCATTTTTAATACCAAATAAAGACCTACCAGTTGGACTGTCAAACGCTCTTTGTACTTGACCCAAGAATACATCATCCCTATACATATCTTCATTAGACCTAACTACAGTTTCAAGTAGTCCACTAGGGGCATCAATAAAGATAGGTTCAGTCAAGTCTCCATTTTCATCTTTAAATCTATAAGCTAATTTAGGAGTACCCTTAACTCTACCAAATCCCGCAAAATATGGAGTAAGGTCTTTATCCTCACCTCCAAGTCTAACTTTTTGATAAGTACCTTCGTCAGTAGTTTGAGTAGCATCAGTTACTTGATAACTACCTCCAAGTTCTCCATTTTCTACAGCATTATAGAAATGTTGCATTACTTTATCGTTGGTGTTTTTGTTTTCAAACCTTCTAAAACCAACAACTGTAATATTATCTTCACCTAACTTTTTAAGAACTTCTTTATAGTTCTGATATTTAGGAGTTTCTTCTTTAAAGTAACCTATATTTTCAGCAACAAATTTTCTCTTAAACTCTTCACCATCGGGAGCACTATTAATGAAAGCCCATTGAGACTCACTAGGCATAATATCTAAACTAGCATGTTTAGCTCTATAAGCTTTCATAAATGTAGATTTAAACTTATCAGGGCCAAGTTCAGCAACTATATTATCATAACTAAATGCTTTTTCTTCGGCTTCTGTAATACCAGCTTTTTCTCTAGCTTCTTTTTCAAATCTATTAATATCTTCCAAAGCTCTATTTTGCTGTTCAAGTTCCTTCTTAAGAGAAGTTATTTGAATAGGATATTTGTCAGGATGTACTAGATTTCCTTTACTATCATATAATGTGAACTTTCCAGTTCCATTTGTAGAAGGAAGTACACTAACACTATAAGACTGATTATTGTCTTTGTTAAATTTGTCAACACTTTCTTTAATAGTGTTCAGTTTATTAGCAATAGATAAGCCAGTATTCTTTTTACCTTCAACAAGTTTAGTAGGACTGTCAAATATTTGATTAGTTTCTTTTACGTTAAACTCACTAGCAAAAGGGTCAAGTTTATATTCATTGATTTTATCAGCTTGTTCTTTAGCTGTTTTCATAGCTTCGTCAAGCAACCAATCTTTTTGAATATTAGTCTTATAATCAAACTCAGTAAATCCAAATTTACTTCCAGCACGTTGAGCAGCACCTTGTTTAATTTGATTAGCTTTAGTTTCAGCTACTAGATATTTATTAATAGCTTCATCGGAAAGTTTAGTAGTTCCAGTAAGTTCTCCTTTGATATTGTCATACCAAACATCAAAATCTTTTCCAGTTAATCCAGTAGCTGCTTGAACTTCTTCTTTTGTGCCTTCAAGACCATAAGTGTCAATAACTCTTCGCATATCAAACCAAGCTTTAGCTTCGGGGTCACGAGATACAATTCCCATCATATCTCTTTCAATATCAGAAGCTTTTACTTGTTTTTGTGTTCCGTCAGTCATATATGCAATATAACCATCTTCAGTTCTTTGAACACCTTGAATTAAATCTTTAGATACGCCTAATTTATCAGCAGCATACCCCTTTCCAAACTCTTCAAATACCTTATCAATATTATAGTTTTCTTTAGGAGCATCATAAGGATTAAAATGACTTACATATTGACCAGTTTTATCATCGACATAATCATTAGCTAGATTTTGTCTTGCTATAGATAATAGTGTTCTTTTATCTGCATCTCCTAATTCAGTAGCGTCTAGTTGTTGAGCGTAAGCATCATAGGCAGCTTTATTTTTAAGAGCACCTATAAGCATAGGGTCAGTCCTAAATTCTTTTGCAATTTGTCTTACAGCCAAATCTGCATTTTCGTAATCACCACCCCTGTCAATAATGGCTTGATTACCTTCTCTAATTTTCTGTAAAGCAGCTTGTTTAGCGGGAGCGTTCTCACTAAGTACGTCAAGATTACTAGCCAATATATCTAATTGGTCATAATTATCTTTATTAGTAAGATACCTATTTTCTAATTCAGTAGCAACTGAATTATACAACGCAACGGGTTCGCCTTGATACTGTTGAGTAGGATTAGCGAAAGCCGAAATAGAAGTTCCGTAACGAGGCATTGATTTTCTTATTGAGGAATATTAGGAATTTTAGGCGGAGCAGGATATAATTGCATCATTTGTTCAGGTGTTTGACCTTTATATGTAATCAAAGCTTGTGCAACTTCTTCTTCCGTTGCATTAGGATTTGAAGTTACATATCGTTGAACAAAATCATTGTCAAATCTACTAAGAGTTCCAAAACGGTTTCTCAAAGAAGTTATCATACTAAGTGATTTTCTATCTACTTCAGCTTGATAACCTTCAGCACCCATTTGTTGGAAGTCAGCAGACATATTAGCAAAATTGGCATTTCTATCGGCCAACATTCCTAATTTATCTTCATACTTTGCACCTTTATATTGGTTAATAAGAGCATTATTAGCACGCTCTTGACTATTAACAAACATAGTATTTCTATTCCTCAAATCAGTCTCAACACGAGACTTATTACCCATAACTGTATTATGAACGTTAAGAGCATTAGCATTAGCCATAGCTTTAAAGGCCATAGCATCCTTAGAACTAGAAGTACCAGCTTCTATATTCCTAAACATATTAGCTCTACTGTCATTAATAACTTGTACTTGGTCTCCTACTTGCATCTTAGTATCAAGACTACGAACAGAAGCAAGTTCAGGCTTTGGAACATTTGGTCTGTTAGTTTCATTAATAAAGTTTGCAACATTATCAACAAATCTACCAGAAGTTCCTATATATTGTTGTGTTTTATTCCAATCTTCATCAGACATTCCATACAAAGCTTTAGGTTTATTAGCAGTTGGAACTGTAAAACCGTTTGTAGCTTTATATGCTTCCTGAGTATCGAAGAGATCATCAAGAGGATGTCTATTAGACATTTCCTCTTTTTGTAGAATTTCAAGTTCTCTTTCAGCAGTAGACTTAGCAAGATTATCAGTAGATTTAAGATTTGCTTCTATACTTTTACGCTTACTTTCAAGTCTCTTTCTTGTACTCTCATAATCAGCGGCTTGTTTCTTTGCTAAAGGGGAGTTCATCACTTCTTTAGCTATACCTGCAAACCCAAGTTCTTTACTAAGTATCTTACCATTACCATACATAACCTCACCTCCTTCAACCTCAGCAAGATTACCTTTAGAACTTATTACATCTACACCTCCCTGTGCATGAGTATTACCTTTTACTTCAGTAGTTCCTGTACCTTTTCCCAGTAAGTCAAGATAACCTCCAGCAACTGCCTTTACATCATACATTTTACCACCAAACTTAAAGTAACCTACACTATCATTACCTTGAGTTTGAACACCAGCAAGAGCAGCTTTATCAGCATCATATCTTGCTTTCCTTTGCATTTCTTGTTCCTCTCTCTTCTGTCTTTCCCAATCATCTCCTACTTTATTTGCAGTTGACATACCATATATCATGCCAATAATAGCACCAATACCATGACCAATTCCGGGATATATAGCACCACCTGCATCAGCGAACTCTCCAGCACTATTCCAAACATGACCAGAGCGTACTGTATCGTAACTTTCACCGCTTCTAGTGATAGCATCACCAACTAATTGTCCTATTGCCATGACTTATTAATTTCTATAGTGTCTATAATTAACTCCAACATTATTAACAAGAATTTCATTCCCATCAACATTGTCATATATAAATCGTACTACGATAAATTTACCAATAAATTTCGACTTCTTAAAGAAACTCTTATTAATATTTATATTAGACGTAATAACATTACCCCTATTGTCTAGAAAAGGAAGTGCAACATTATCTACTAAATCTCTAAACTTGCCATAATACCAAGAAGTTCTAAGTCTACTTTTTACTTCATTAAACCAAGTAGTGTTATTTGCAAGATTAACTATACCAGTACAATGATGGCTATCATATACCATAATATGTGTGAATGTTTTATCATGTAAGTCCACACCAGTAGCATTAAGAACTTCAGTTTCCCAATCAGTGCTCTCAAATACTTTTTCAACATCTCTCATATGATTAAAAACGATTTCAAAATAACTCTCATTAGGAGTATTATCAAAATACCTTGCAAACTTAGTCCTGTCATTAATCTTAAATATCTGTCCAGTATTAGTTACTGCGTATGTTCCATCTCTTAATGAGTACATCATAGTAGGATTATAAGTGTGTTCTCCAACCCATGCACCTTTTTGTGTATCAAGAGATAGTGTTCTATAATTTAATCCACTAACAGTAATTTGACACAGATTAATAATCATTCGGTTAAATTCATCGTCATATACAATAAACGCTCCTTGATTATTATAAGGATTGTCTAAAGTAGTAGAAGAAAGTTCACCGTTATCAAGAAAATATTCTTTATACCCAACATCACTTACAATACCTACTTTACCATCTTTTACATTAAATACTCTTCGTCTTTTTCGGTCGTAAACGAAATATCCTTGTGGAGTAACAAGACAACTAAACATATCGTTACATCCAATATATCCTTCATTACTATATGCGAGTTCAGCAGGCGGTCTATCGAACAAATCAGAAGCTTGTAAATAAGCTATAAGAGTATCAGTCTTAATTACGTCATTTACACTTGTATGAAATAACGCACCTTCCATTTGAATATAAGCGGTCAGATTTTGCCCCCTTATACACCAAATTTGGCCTCTATTTCGAGGCATTTCATAATAAGAACTAGCGTATATACTTCTCCAAGCAAGTGATTTATCTTCGTCTTGTTGTGGAACAGAAAGATATACTCTATAAGGTAATTTATTAATGTAAGTTAAGTATGGA
>ERZ869936.247-NODE-247-length-58815-cov-19.598230_pt1 | contig 58815 bp, 63 predicted proteins | sample MGYA00520876_ERZ869936 | MGnify/ENA primary metagenome ERZ869936 (study PRJEB32218, sample SAMN09650985) | biofilter metagenome | isolation source: enrty point of leading RO module | place: Saudi Arabia: Thuwal, RO plant located on Red Sea | collected 2016-02-17 ... | reverse complement strand
GACGAAGTCAGCCGGCAATCAAATCTGTCACACCCTCTCCATATCTTGATCGGGGAAAGGAGGACGCGATGTTGATCGATTGTGACCACTGTGCGATGCAGCACACCTCGGCGTGCGACGACTGTGTGGTGTCTGTATTGCTCCAGATCGGGCCTGTCGAGCTCAATGACGACGAGGTGGCGGCACTGGGCAACCTGGCCGACACCGGTCTCGTTCCACGGCTTCGCCTCGTCCCAACCGATAGGCAGGCGTCTTAGTCTCAGGGAGATCGCCGGGCGCTCGTTAATGTCCCGGCAATGGTCAAGGTCTATGCAGTCGCTCTCGCTCTGGGATTCATCGCTTTGATCGTGGTCGTGATGGGTGGGGCGCTTGCCGAGAATCTTGGCAGAACGGACCCGGGGGAGCGGATCGGCCCCTCAGGTCGGGCTGTCATCGGCGCAGTCACGGGGTTCGGCATCGGCGGGATGGGAGCCGAATTCTCACCTCTCGACTTCAGCTGGCAGGTGGCCTTCCTGATCGCGGTTTTGGCCGCCGCTTTGGGCATTGGCTGGGTTCGTTACTCCGACCGGCGGGGCGTTGAGAGTTGATCCTTGTCGTTTCTGACGTCCACGGGGCATTCGACGCTCTTGCGGGCATCGCGTCAACGGGAGAGACCCTCTTCGTTCTCGGCGATCTGGCCAACCTGACCGATTATCGGACCGGTGAAGGCGCCGTCGCCACCGCCCTCGGGATCGAGTTCGCCAAGGACACCGCGAAGGCGCGAGGCGAAGGCGACTTCGACGAGATGAGGCGCCTGTGGCGTTCGCATCCGGGTGACCTCGACCAAGTCAGGTCCAGCATCGAGGGCGCGATCGCAGATCAATACAAGCTCATGTCGCCGGTCCTCGAAGGCGTCGAGGGGTATGTGATACATGGGAACGTCGACCGCCCCAATCATTTGATCAAGGCGCTGCCATCGTCGTTCCGCTATGTCCATGGTGAGTGTGTCGAGATCGGTGGGCTCACCTTCGGATTCGCAGGTGGTGGCGTCGCCACTCCGCTTCAGGCACCAGGAGAAGTCACAGACGAGGAGATGGAGGAGACACTCGCCGGCCTCAACGACGTGGATGTCTTGTGCACGCACGTCGCCCCCGCAATCGACCCTCTGCGAACCGACGTCATCACCGGCCGCCAGGAACGCAGTTCCGACCCGATACTTCGGTTCATCCGCAAGACACAGCCGCGATTGCACCTCTTTGGGGATATCCACCAGCCGCAGGCCTCGCGATGGCGGATCGGAGCCACACGCTGCGTGAATGTTGGGTACTTTCGGGCAACGGGCCGTCCGTTCCGGCTCGATCCTGCAAGCCTGTAGAGAACGATCCGGCACTAGTCTCATCCATGAGATGACCGAAGGCACATTTCAAACCCTGGAGATAGACGTACCGGCCGAAGTCCTCTACGACACGGTTGCCGACATAGCCGGCTATCCGGAGTGGGCCACAGGTGTCAAGGAGGTCGAGGTCCTGGAGACCGACGATGCTGGGAACGTCATTCGGGCTCGTTTCGTGCTCGAGGGCTTTGTCAAGGAGATCGAGTACGTCCTCCGCTACACGCATGATCGTCCGAACTCACTGAGCTGGTCAGCGGAGGAGGGCGACGACGTCCGGATGCTCGAAGGCTCCTATTCATTCAACGAGGCCGATGGCGGGACCGAAGTGGTCTATGCGTTGACTGTCGAGCCGAATTTCACGATCCCGGGGTTCATCCGCCGTCAGGCCGAGAGGCAGATCATCACGACCGCACTCAAGGGCCTGCGCAAGAGGGTTACCGAGACCAGCGTCTGAATGAGAATCGTTCTCGTGACCGGCAAGGGGGGAGTCGGCAAGACCACGGTCGCCGCTGCCACTGCGCTGGCTGCCGCCGACGCCGGCTACCGGACGATGATCACCTCGACCGATCCGGCTCATTCCCTGTCCGACGCCCTGACCGTGCCTCTTGGCAGTGATCCGACACGGGTGCAGCCCAACCTCGATGGCCAGCAGATCGACACGCAGAGGCAACTGGACAAGTACTGGGGCTCGATCCGACGTCAACTCATGGATGTTCTCGACTGGGGTGGCGCAGGAGGCATCGAGTCGGAAGAATTCCTGATCTTCCCGGGCATGGACGAGCTGTTCGCGTTACTCGAAGTGAACCAGCATGCTCGCTCGGGCTCCTACGACGTTGTCGTGGTCGACTGTGCCCCAACCGCGGAAACACTGCGTTTGCTTTCTCTGCCTGAGGTCCTTTCCTGGTACTTCGACCGGGTCATGCCCACCGAGCGAAAGCTGATGAGGGCGGCCCGGCCGATCCTCTCACGCATCACCGACCTGCCGCTGCCCCGTGATGAAGTTTTCGGCGCTGCCCAGTCCGTGTTCGACTCCATCGAGGGCGTGAAGGAGCTGATGGGGTCACCGGAGGTGACGTCGGCCCGGCTGGTCGTCAATCCCGAGAAGATGGTCATCGATGAAGCCAGGCGCACTTACAGCTATCTGGGGCTTTTCGGTTACGGGGTTGACGGAGTGGTGGTCAACCGGGTTCTCCCCGACGACGTGACCGACCCCTACTTTGACCGCTGGCGCTCGATCCAGAAGGGTCACCTTGATGTCGTAGACGAGGCCTTTGCGGATCTGCCGCGAATGCGTCTCAGGCTCTTTGACGACGAGATGGTCGGGGTCGACAGACTCCGCCGGATGGCGATGGAGCTATACGAAGATCTCGACCCGATCGGAGATTTCCACGCCACGAGCCCATTCCGCATCAGCGACGCCGAGGGAGGTGTGACCATGGAGCTCGAGGTGCCCTTCGTCGAGAAGGCGGATCTCGACGTGTTCCGCAAGGGGAACGAGTTGTACGTACAGCTCGGCCCGTATCGCCGGTCATTTCTCCTTCCTGATGCTCTCCACCGACGTGAGGTGACGAGGGCACGACTCGACGGTGGAAGACTCTCGGTCTCGTTCTCCGACCCCGACAGCGCCACATGAGCGAACGTGACCAGCTCGTTGCAGCGCTGGGCCGCGCCGGGCGGCGGGCGATGATTCACTTGATCCAGGCTGCCATCGAAGGGGTCAAGGCTGTGGAGTCGGTGATCGACGAGATCGGGAGCATCGGTGAGAATGAAGCCGACAGAGACGGGGAAAGTCGAACGGAACGGATAGAAGTGGAATGACTGAGAACAGGCAGGAACGCGTTCGACCCGACGAGGTGGTTCCCCCGGAGCGCTCGCTGCAAGGGAGCAAGCTGATTCAGGACGCCGTCATGGTGATCCCGAACCTCGTCAAGCTCGTCGGTCGGCTAATGACCGACCCGCGTGTGCCCAGGCGCTCCAAGATCGCCCTCGGCGCGGCAGCTGCCTACGTGGCCAGCCCCGTGGACCTGATCCCCGAGGTGATTCCGGTGATCGGATGGGCGGATGACGTTGTCATTCTCCTCATGGCGATAGACAGCTTGATCAATCGGTCGGGCCCCGAGATAGTCGAGGAGCATTGGGACGGGCCCATCGATCTGCTCAGCCTGATCGAGGACATCCTGGCATTGACCCGGACCCTCGTTCCCAAACGCATCCGGTCGCTGTTCGATCGCATCGCCGGCTAGCCAGGAGTTGAGCCCCCAAAGGGCTACATTGAGTCGCCGATGGATTTCAGACGGATCGGGTCACTGCCCCCTTACGCCTTCGCCGAGGTCAATCGACGCAAGGCGGAGGTCAGAGCCTCCGGCACTGATGTCATCGATCTCGGTTTCGGGAATCCCGACATACCCTCGCCTGAAGTCGCCGTAGAAGTCCTTCAACAAGAGGCGGGCAACCCTTACAACCATCGCTACTCCCTCTCCAGAGGCATCGACGACCTGCGTGTGGCTCTGGCAAATCGGTACGAGCGCCGCTTCGGTGTGGTTCTCGATCCCGATACGGAAGTGATCGCGACCATCGGCGCCAAGGAGGGTCTCAGCCATCTGATGTGGGTGCTCCTACAGCCCGGTGATGCGGCCATCGTCCCTGACCCCTCATATCCCATCCACATCTACGCTCCCGTGATTGCCGGTGCCGAGGTGCGCCGTGCCCCGATCGGCTCCGAGGAGGACTACTTCGAGGTTGTGAACCGGATGTTCGCCAACTCCTGGCCCCGGCCGCGGGTGATCATCGTCAGCTTCCCTCACAACCCCACGACCAAGATCGTCGATCTCGGGTTCTTTGAAAGGCTTGTCGCTTTCGCGCATGAACACGAAGTCGTGCTCGTCCACGACTTCGCATATGCCGACATTTCCTTCGATGGCTATCGACCCCCTTCACTTCTGGAGGTCGACGGAGCGCGTGACGTCGGGGTTGAGCTGTACTCGCTCACCAAAGGGCACTCGATGGCGGGTTGGCGCGTTGGCTTCATGTCCGGAAACTCCGAGATCGTGGAAGCGCTGGCCAAGCTGAAGAGCTATCTCGACTACGGAACCTTCCAGCCGATCCAGGTTGCTGCTGCCGCGGCACTCAATCGAGGAGACCACTTCGTCGAGGAAGTGAACGATATCTACCGCGACCGCCGGGATCGACTGATCGACGGCTTGGGATCATGCGGCTGGAAAGTGACGCCTCCAAGAGGAACGATGTTCGTGTGGGCACGTCTTCCCGACTCCTACCTGGACATGGGCTCATTGGAGTTCTCCATCTACCTGCTCGAGAAGGCCGGGGTCGCAGTCAGCCCCGGGGTTGGCTTCGGTGATGCAGGAGAGGGATTCGTGCGTTTCGCTCTCGTAGAGGAGGCAAGCCGCGTCAGCGAGGCGGCCGAGCGCGTCGGGGAGGTCCTGGGCCGGCTCTGAGACGGCTATTCCGCTCGGTTTCGGTACCCTCAACTGAGCATGGCTTTTCCCGACGGCACCGCCGACTTCCGCAGCGACACCGTTACTCGTCCCACCCAGAGGATGCTCGAGGCGATGGCGTCGGCCCCGGTAGGCGACGACGTCTACCACGACGATCCCACGGTGAACCTCCTCGAAGAGGAATCCGCCGCCGTTGCCGGCAAGGAGGCGGCGATCTTCGTTCCGACAGGGACGATGGGCAACCAACTCGCCATCATGCTCCACACCAATCCGGGTGAAGAGATCCTCGCCAACGAGGCCAGCCATGTGCGCAGTATCGAGGCAGGAGCTCCCCAAGCTCTCTCTGGAGTGGGCTTCCGGACTGTTGCCGCGCCCAACGGGCTGATCATGCCTGAAGACGTGGATAAGGCCATGGATGCCGCCGGCTTCTTCCCGCGCATCGGTTTGATGGTGTGGGAGAACACACACAACATCTCGGGTGGCCGCGTCATCCCTTACGAGATCTTTGAGAAGACTTCGGCCACGGCGCGGGAACGAGGGCTGAGCATTCACATCGACGGAGCCCGCATCTTCAACGCTGTCGCGGCAACTGGCGTCGAGACCGACAAGTGGGCCGAGCACGGGGACACGATCCAGTTCTGTTTCTCCAAGGGCCTTGGAGCGCCAGTTGGGTCGATCGTCTGTGGGCCCAAAGACACCGTGGACGAGATCCGCTATCTCAGAAAGCGCCTGGGTGGCGGGATGCGTCAGGCCGGAGTGATCGCGGCCGCCGCCCGTGTCGCGCTCGCCGAGCGGGACCGGCTGGTGGAGGATCATGATCTCGCGTCAGAGCTGGCTCGGGGCCTCGCCGATCGCTTCCCCGGCTCGGTCAACGTCGATGACGTGGAGACCAACATGGTCCGGGTCAATCTCGATGGGCTTGGTATGAGCTGGTCAGAGGTCAATCAGCGCCTGGCCGCATCCGGAATCAAGGCCAACGCGCCGTTCGGGGGAGGCTGGCGTCTGGTGACCCATCGCGATGTGGACAGCGGGGACGTGAGTCGTCTGCTCGAGGCCCTGGGGTAACCCATCGACGGTTTGGCTAGTCGAAGAAGCCCAGTGAGGTACGCAGTTCTCTTTCCCGGCCAGGGCAGCCAATTCGTAGGCATGGGAGCGGACGTGTTCGAAGCCCATCGCGAGCTCCTGGGCTCGACGGCCAACCAGATCCTGGGCTGGTCCCTGGAGGAGATGTGCCTCGAAGGGCCGGCGGAGGAGCTCACGAGGACCGAGCACGCTCAGCCTGCGCTCTTTGCTGTGGCATATGCGACCTGGATCTCCTTCAGACAAAGAGTCGGCATCTCACCGTCGGTTGCAGCCGGCCACTCGCTCGGCGAGTACACCGCGCTGGCCGCCGCCGGGTCACTCACCTTCGAAGACGGCCTGAGACTCGTGGCCGAGAGAGGTCGATTCATGGCGGAGGCGGCTGACGCCGCGCCTTCGGGGATGGCCGCCCTGCTCGGGGCGGACCGTGCCACTGCCGATCTTGTTGTCCAAACGAGTGAGAGTCAGGGAGGGACTCTTCAAATAGCGAACCTCAACGCTCCAGGCCAAATCGTCGTGGCCGGCAGCGACGCCGACCTGGACTGGCTCGAGTCGAACGCCCGCGATCTCGGTGTGAGGCGCGCGGTGCGATTGAAGGTCGCCGGAGCGTTCCACTCGTCTTACATGTCATCCGCCGCAGACAAGCTCGCAAAAGTGATCGAGGGAGTGCAATTCTCGACTCCTGAATTCGACGTCGTCGCCAACGCTTCGGCGTCACCCCACGAGCCGGAGCAAATCGGCAACGCGCTAGTCGAGCAAGTGGTGTCGCCGGTGCAATTCGAAAGCTCGCTCGAGGCCATCGAGACATCGGGCGTCGACGTCTTCGTCCATATCGGCCCTGGTGACGTGACCGCCGGGCTCGCGAAACGGACCGTTCCGGACGCTCAGGTGTTTACCGTATCGAAGATGGACGACATCGACCCCGTGGCAGAGTCGCTGGGTACGATGGTGTGAAGCCGAGGTGAAGATGAACGCTGAGATAACCGGCTGGGGCAAGTGCATGCCCCCGAATGTCCTGACCAATAGCGATTTAGAGCAGATCGTCGATACCTCAGACGACTGGATCACCACCCGCACGGGGATCAAGGAGAGGCGCATCTCACACGTGGAAGCCTCCGACCTCGCCGCTGTGGCCGGCCAGCGCGCCCTGGCGGCGGCAGGAAAATCTGTCGACGACGTCGACTTGCTTCTCGTGGCGACGTGCTCCGGTGACACGATCATTCCTTCGACGGCTTCGCGAGTCCAGGACAAGATGGGGCTCACGAACGCCGCTGCGATGGACCTCAACGCGGCGTGCTCCGGTTTCGTCTACGGGCTCGTGACCGGTGCGAACATGATCAGGGGTGGCACCAACAAGACGGTTCTCCTCATCGGCACCGAGAAGCTGCACTACCTGATGAACACCACTGATCGCACGACCTGCGTCCTGTTCGGGGATGGGGCGGGCGCGGTGGTCCTCGAGCCGTCAGAGGAAGGCATAGGCCTTCTCGGCTCCGACCTGGGGATGGACGGCTCGGCCGGCAAGTACCTCCATGTACCGGCCGACGGCACCCAAGGTGAGATCGGAAGGCGTGCCCCTGAGCAGTGCGGCATCGCCATGGACGGCCAGGAGGTCTTTCGTCGTGCCGTGACGATGATGGCGGAGAGCTCGCTCCTGGCGATACAGAAGTCTGGACTCGATCTGGAGGACGTCGACATCCTCATCCCGCATCAGGCCAATGTCCGAATCATCGACGCCACGGCGCGCAGGCTGGGCGTCGACAGCGCACGCGTATTCGTGAACATACAGTCTTATGGCAACACCTCGGCCGCGACTATTCCCGTAGCTCTCACCGAGGCTTTGGAGCAGGGACAGATCGAGCCAGGGAGCATCGTTGCCTTCACGGCTTTCGGGGGCGGACTGAGCTGGGGCTCGGCCATCGTCCGTTGGGGCGAGCGAGTCACGCCCATCGCCACCAGTGACGCGGAACTGCCCCCCGCTGACAAGACGACCATGGAGATCCTGCAGGCCAACCTCGACTTCTTCGGGGAGAAGTCGGCTTGACATCCACTGAGCGGAGAGTCGCCCTGGTTACGGGTGGCTCGAGGGGAATAGGCAGGGCCATCGCGACCCGATTGGCTGCCGCCGGACATCAGGTCGCCGTGAACTTCTCTTCGAGCTCGGCGGCAGCCGACGATGTCGTGGCCGACATCCAGGACGCCGGTGGCGAGGCAATCGCGGTCCAGGCCGATGTATCGAGCTCGTCTGCCGTCGAGGCGCTGTTCGACGAGGTCTCTTCCAAGCTCGGGCCGGTTGCCATCCTCGTGAACAACGCGGGCATAACGCGAGACAACCTCCTCTTGCGTATGAGCGTGGAGGACTTCGAGGCCGTTATCGACACCAATCTGCGATCGACCTTCCTCTGCACCAAGGCAGCCTTGAGAGGGATGCTCCGGGCGAAGTGGGGCCGGGTGATTTCCATCGCATCGGTGGCCGGGATCTCGGGGAACCCGGGACAAGCCAACTACGCGGCTTCCAAAGCGGGGATGATCGCCTTCTCGAAGTCTGTTGCGAAGGAAGTCGGATCGCGCGGGATAACAGCCAATGTGGTGGCGCCTGGCTTCATCGAGACGGACATGACAGACGGCCTCGCGGAAGATGTGAAGGAATCCGCCGCCGATTCGATCTCGCTGGGTCGTTTCGGCCGGCCGGACGAGGTTGCCGCAACGGTGGCCTTCCTCGCTTCAGAAGACAGCAGCTACATAACCGGGCAGGTATTGGCGGTAGACGGCGGGATAACTCTCTAAGTTCTATCCCAACTGTCACACAGATAGGAGAACCATGGACAGGAATGAAGTATCGGAGAAGCTAACCGGCGTTCTCGTATCCGAATTGGGCCTCGACGGCGACAAGATCAACGACGATGCCCACTTCGAGGAGGACCTCGACGTCGACAGTCTCGGTGTCGTCGAGCTGCTCATGGCTCTCGAAGATGAGTTCGGAGTGAAGATCCCCGATGAGGAGGCCGAGTCGATCATGACGGTCGGTCAGGCCGTCGATCTGGTTCACGGCAAGCTCAATAGCTGACGCTCATCACACTTCGCATCCGGGTCCGGGCGGCTCTTCGCCGCGCGCTTGAGCTTCTCGCCACTCGCTGAGGCTCCGGTACACCAAGACCAAGACGAGCAACATCCCCGCGGTGACGACCAGGAATGAGCCGAGCGAGACGAGCGCCGACCATCCATAGCAATGCGTGATTGCGCCCGGCGGGTCGGATGTGGTGCAGCTGAGGTCGGTCACGAACCAGCCCAGCAGACCTGCGAGCACGCCCACGATGAGCGATGGGATGGCGATCCAAGGATTCGGTAGCCGCCTCGCCCCGGTTTCTCGTTTGTCCCCGCGGCTCACTTGCGGCGTCCCCGCTCGTCGATTTGCGCGCCCTCGAGGATTTCTTTCGGCACGAGCTCGGGCGGGATTGGATAGGTGCTCCCGCGCTCGACGGGAGGACGGAAAGCCACGGACACCTCTCTCGACCACGCCACGTATGTGATTGCGAAGGCAAGCGCGACGGCAGTCACGCTGTGTGGCAGGGGCATCAGCAATGCTGCTCCGATGGCAACGAACGGCACACCGAGCCGAACGGCGACCAAGCCCCCCCGGACCGTCCGGCTGTATAGGAAGGAGAGCATCGGGATCACAGCGGCAAACACGACCACTGCGATGTTGGGCTCGTAGGGGACCACGCCCATAGCCAGTGGGGTGGCCAGTCCGATCAGGATCACTAGCACCGCCTCTACAGGAGGCCCCGTTGCGGAGGGGAGCCGCCTGGCCAGCGGAGCCCGGGTCGGACCGAGGAGCACTATCAGCCCCGTTGTGGTCGCGGCCAGCCCGACCAACGACACCCAGTCGAGGGCACGGAACAGCGACACCATGAGTGTGGTTCCCAGCACAACGACCAAAGTCCACTTCGCCCAGCGTCCCCCGACGAGCACCAGGCCAACAGTGCCGACGGTCCCGAGGAGGAGCCAGCCGATTCCGATCAGAGCAATGGAAGCCGGCTCGTAGTCACCCGGCTCGACGATGATTGCCGCCACCCAGACCAGCACAGCGACGATCGGTATCGCAGAGAGGGGATTCGGCTTCACCCAGGCATTGTCGCACAGGTGTCCTCAGGAGCGCGAGCCGGGGCTTCAGGCGGGGGTTGGTGGGTCCGGTTGGGACGAGTCGCTCCGCACGGCTCGTAGGTCGGCATGCTCGCCGAATCCTGGAGTGTCACCTGGCGCCCACATTGTCTGCTCCACCCAGGTCGCCCCTGGGCGGAGAGTGACCACAGCGCCGTGACCCGGCTTGTCCTCATGCAGGCCACTGAGGGGTGCACCGATCAGCCGGAGGCGGGCCGCCTGGATGGGATCCTGGTGGGAGACTATGACCACGTCGCCGTGTGGATGCTCTTCGTCGAGCCTCCTTGCCACTGCGGCCATGCGGTCGGCGAGATCATCTAGCGACTCTTTGGCGAAGTCCAGGCTCTCTGGATGCTCTAGATATGCCTCCAATTCGCCGGGGAATGCCCCGGGGATCTCGTTCCAGGAGTGACCCCGCCATCGGTCGATCGTTCCCCACTCGGTCAGGTCGGGATCGACCTTCACCGGCACGCCGGACCTGGCTGCTATCTCTTCGGCGGTGCGGAGTGACCTCTCGAGCGGTGATGACCAGATTGAGACCACTGCACGCGGTCCGAGATAGCGGCCCACCTTCCTTGCCTGCTCGACGCCGAGCGTGGAGAGGCCGAAATTGGGGAGGCTTCCGTAGACGACGTTGTCGGGATTGGTCACTTCGCCGTGACGAACCAGATGAACGAGTGCTGACATCGCCAGTCAGTTTGGCCGGTCGAGCAGCAAGTGCGAAGTATCTTCGGTCTCACATGTGGGCAGAGAGCATTCTTCATGTCGACATGGACTCGTTCTTCGTCGAGGTCGAGCGCCTGTCACATCCGGACCTGCGAGGGCGTCCCGTCGCAGTGGGAGGAACCGGCGCACGCGGCGTGATCGCGTCGGCGTCCTATGAGGCACGGAGCAGCGGAGTCTCTTCGGCACAACCAACCTCTGTGGCACTTCGTCTCTGCCCCGAGTTGGTGGTGGTGTCCCCGTCACATGGTCTTTACGGTGATGTGTCCGCCCGTGTGTTCGCGATTTTCAACCGGTTCACACCCAGGGTCGAGGGGCTGAGCCTCGACGAGGCCTTTCTCGACGTGGGCGGGCTGAGGCATCACTTCGGCTCCGCCGTCGCCGTGGGGGAGGAGATCCGCAATGTGATTCGGGATGAGGAAGGGCTCCCTGCATCTGTGGGTGTCGCATCGACCAAGTTCCTTGCGAAACTCGCGTCGAAGGCAGCAAAGCCCGACGGCATAAAGCGAATTGCGAAGGCCACCGAGCTCGAGTTCCTCCACTCCTTGCCCGTCTCTGAGCTCTGGGGTGTCGGGCCCGCAACCCTCGCCGGGCTGAAGCGGCTCGGGATCGAATCGGTTGGTGACCTGGCTGGGGTCCCGGTGGAGACATTGGAGTCGAGTCTCGGACGGTCACAGGGAGCACACCTTCACTCGCTGGCCAATGGCCGCGACGACCGTCGGGTCGAGCCCGATACCGGTGCCAGGCAGATCTCGGTAGAAGAGACCTACGCAGAGGACCTTCAGGGTCGGGATCTCGTCGAGTCGGCCGTGATGGCGCATGCGCAGCGCCTGGCCACGCGGCTTCGCCGATCGGGTAGGAAGCCGCGCACCATCTCTCTCAAGGTTCGATATGACGATTTCTCGACGATCACAAGGTCGCGCACAGTCCCGTTCGGCGTGGACACCGCCAGGGAGATCTTCCTCGTCGCCAGAGAGCTGCTCGGCCAAGTCCCGGCTGATCGCCCGGTGAGGCTCCTCGGGATCGCCGGCTCCTCTTTCGAGGAAGGCGAGCCGGATCAGAGACTCTTCGAACAAGACGAGCAGTGGAGCCGGGTCGGCAGGGCCCTCGGGGATGTCGAGGATCGGTTCGGGACCGGCAAAGTCACCCCGGCCAGGCTGATGGAGTGGCGCGCGCAAAGCGAAGATTCGATGGACGACTGACTCACGACCCGGTGTAGAGTTGTCGACAACAGGGAATATGAGAGTCATCAAATGCCCCTAGACGATCGGGAACAGAAGATCCTCGCCGAGATCGAGCGTCAGTTCTACGAAGAGGACCCGGAGCTGGCCCGGGCCGTGCAGAACATCGACAAGAGCTCGGCGATCAAGGTGCGGCTTGCGGTGCTTGGAGCGCTGGTCGGGTTGGCCGTGGTCCTCGTTTTCTTCGCCCAGAACACGATTCTGGCACTGGTGGGTTTTGCGTTGCTGGTGGCCTCTGCAACCGTTCTCGTACCGGTTATTCGCGAGCGGTTGGTCCCTGGCGAGACAGCGGACGACGAGCCCGATCAGGTCACCTGACAGCGCCGATTCTCCGTCCTTCGTCTTCGATCCAGACCAGCTAAGGTTGCGACCCCGTGACGTTCCGCCCCCGGGGCTTGTGGGAACGCCGGTGAAGGTTTTGAGTCTGGCCTGATGAGCCAGTGACAGTTTTAGGAAGGGAAGCGTGGAGCAGGCATTCACGGCCGAGCAGGCATGTCGGCTGACCAATTGCACACACCATCAATTGCGGTATTGGGATCGGGTTGGATTGATGAAGCCCTCGATTCAGGAGAGCGGGGGACGACCCGGGGTGAGGAGGCTCTACTCCTTTCGGGATCTGGTTGCCCTACGTGTGATTCGCAGCCTCTTGGACAACGGTATGTCTCTTCAGCGGGTCCGGAGGGCGTGGGACTATCTGCGTCGCGAAGGTGAGATGGAGGACCACCTCTCCGAGGTCAAGCTCGTGACCGATGGACAGTCGATCTTCCGGGTGAGCTCGGACGAAGGCGAGATACTCGACGCGCTCCGCGAAGGCCAGTTGTCGTTCTTCGTCGCAATCGACCAGATCGCCCGAGAGGTCGAGGAAGACGTCACGAGATTCGAGCTCGACAAGGAGCGTTTCCTGACGATGCTGCGGCGGGTGGAAGACGACATCGCAGAGGAGCGGCGCGCCTCGGGCTAGACCTCAACGTCTCCTGAGCAGTGAGCCGGGATTGAATCTGGCACGCATCCTGCGGCCGCCTTCGTACTTGAGCCGCATCCAGTTCTCCACAGCGAGGAAGTCGTCTTCATTGCCGCGGTTCGCTTGACCGCCGTAAATGGTGGCTCCGTATGCCGTCGCGACAGGAACGAGCGAGCGATCGGTTTCGAGAGCAAACTCCACGGGTGTCTTGTGCTCGGGCACTGCCTCACCGAGGTCGCTGAGCTGGTCGACGATCTCGTCCCATGCCGCAGTGATATCCCCGTTTCGGATCTCCCGGAGCCTGCGGCGGCGCCGGAAGCTCTTGACCGTCGGGATCAGAGCGGCGACAAGCGCCAGGGCCGGGAACACGAGGATCCAGACCGGTATCGAGCCGTCCGAGCCGGCTCCTGCTGCACCCAGGTCGGTCTCGTCGAGGCCGAAGATCGGCGCATCGTCGCCGAACCCGGGCTGATCGATCGTCTGCGGGCCGTCGAGAGGCTCGGCTACATACTCGGTTGGATCGAACCCGGCGGTGTAGCTCTCAGGGAGGGCCCCGTCTGATCGCGGAGTCGGGTCGAAGCGAACCCAGCCGAAACCGTCCATCCACATCTCCACCCAGGCGTGGGCGTTGCGATCGCGCACCACTATCGCCGGCGTGCCGTCTGCTTGGGTGATGCTCTCACCCGGTGTGAATCCCATCACGACCCGGCTCGGGATGTTCAGCGCCCGCCCCAGCACGGCCATCGAAGCGGCGAACTGCTCGCAGTAACCGGTGCGGTAGTCCACGCTCTCATCATTGGTCAACCACTCTTCGAGCTGCAGCCTGGAGTGGCCTGGTGTGACCTCGAGGGAGTAGTTGAAGGTCCCGCTGTCCCGGAACCAATGCTGGAGCAGGGTGGCCGCCTCGAAGTCCGTTCGTGCGCCTTCGGTTTGCTGGCGGGCCAATGCGTAGATGCCCGATGAGATGTTGTCGGGCAGCTCGAGATAGGTCCCGATGTCGTTCGGCCTGGGGACGTCCCGGTCGACGACGACGGGCGTGACGTCGTAAGCCCCGGCGTCTCTCGCCTCGGCGAAGAGAGGCGTGAGGTTGCCATCGGGTCCTGTGGCCAAAGCGTTGAAGTCGGCTTGCTCCAACGGGTAGGTGGCTTCGACCTGATACGTCATGCCCTCATCCAGTTGAGATTGGATGACGAGAGAGCCGTCATTTGTCACCTGGAACTGGCTGAGGTTCTCGGTGTCACTCTGCAGCGCTTGGGCGACGCCGGCCGTAGGGGCGAGCGGGCCCCTGAGCTTCTCTATTCGGATCCGCTGGGTGAAAGTGACCGCGGTGCCGGCATATTCGTGCTCCGGATTGCCGCCTGCGCTGGACGGTGAGTATCGCTCGAGGCTGACGTCGCCCGGCAGCCACGACTCCCCGTTGTAATCGCTAAGCGTCTCGAGCCGCCAGTAGATCTGTTCGGGAGGTGGTGCGTTCTCGTCAACGGTCACCAAGAACAGCTCGGCGTTAGTTCGCGAGATCAGGCTTCTCTGCAGAGAGACGCTGCGATCGAAGCGGATGCCACCCGTACCCGGTCCATATCCGCCACCGGCGCGCCACTCGATTGCACCGGTCTCGTCGATCGCATTCGAGGCAGACGCAACGAGGGCGAATGAAGAGACGGCGACAACGGCTGCCATGGCCAGGGCGAAGCTGTTGCCGTGTCGGGCAAGAGGTCGTCCGTCGGAGTCACGGACGCGCCCGGCTGAGGTGCGGCGATCGTTGGCGATGGCCGCTATGGCAAGGGCAAAGACGGCCGCAGCCAGCCCCATCCAGCCGCGTCCGCCCGGGACCCGATCGATGACGGCGAATTGGAGGTACATAGCTATCGAAGGCAGTGACATGGCAGCGACCGGGCCGCCGGAAGCGCCCCAAACGAACAGCGCTCCGATGGCCCACATGACTATTGCGAGGATGGCGACGAGACCGGAGCTCGGGTACACGGGCGATGCCGCATAGCGCATGATGTCGAACGACTCGCTCATCTCTGTGATCAGAGCGCCTGGTGTCGCCGTCCCAGGAAAGAACCCGGCCACGAGGCTCTGGGGCACTGCGATTCGTAGGAAGAGAAGGAACCCGGCGGCAGCGAATATCCAGCCCATGAGGGAGCGAGAGGTCGTTGTCTGCGAGAGCAGCCACCAGACCACACCGCCGAGGAAGGCCGCTGCTATCAGAATGAGATGCCACGCAGGGGCTCCGTCACCCGACTCCAACAGTCGCCCGAGTCGGGCCACCATCAGGACGAAAGCAGCAAGCCCTGCTACACGGCTGAGTGTGTCACTGACCATGTCTTCTTCATTCCGTTCAACCATGCGGGCGCCCAGGGCTCGTCGGGAGCGACCGAAACCGTCGTGACACCGAGCCGGTGGAATCCGACCAGTGTCTGAGACGTGCTGGCAGATGCCGACATCAAGACTGTGGTGGGGTAGTCGCGTGCCAGAAGCTGCTGCACCGAGAGAAGGGAGCGGTCTGCAACCCCGGTGACAATGATCAGAGCGCCACCACCGCCCTTTTGCCTGATCCGTGTGGCAACAGCCTCGATGTCGATCGCAGGGTCGGGTTGGACGAGAGCGAGCCGCTCCATCGCAGACCTGTAGCGGGCGGCATCGATCGGGTCGGCGTCGCCGGCCCAGAGGTCGGCATCGAAACCCGAGGACACCAGATGAGTGACAATGGTGGCTGCTCCGGAGACGGCTTTCTCGAACGCCAGATTGGACTCATAGCTGTCGGCACGGACATCGAGCAGGACGAGCGCACGTGATTGCCATGGCGTCTCCAGCTGCCTGATCATCAACTCATCCGTTCGGGCGGAGGAAGGCCAGTGCACTCGGCGGAGGTCATCGCCGCGTTGGTACTCCCGTAGTGTGTAGAAGTCCTCGCCGCCTCTCCTCGAGTGCTCGGGCCTCGAAGCCTGCATTGCTGGATCCTGGCCACGGACTATCGGGAAGCTCGTCAAGTCTTCCACCTTGGGGTAGACCACGATCCGGTCTACCGGGCCTGTCGCCACTCTCGTTGAGGCGAGAGAGAAGGGGTCCGAGATTCGGATTTCAGTCGGCCCAACCCTGTAGACGCCACGGGGTCGACAGGTCACCCGATAGGTGGCCGTGGTGTGCTCGCCTCCGTCGATCCTCGCACACTCGAATGTTGCAGTCCCCAGGTTGTTGATGTTGTCGTCGATGGTCAGGTTGCCGGCGGCTCGCCTTCCTTCGTTTGTGACGAGGAGAGTGATCGTTGTCGTGTCGCCGTCATGAACGGTCGCCGAGCCCAGCCTGCGCCCGATGTCGAGCTTCGGTTTGCGGAGTCGCACGTAGGCCAGTCCGCCCGCCTGGAGGAGAAGCACGAATATCGCCGCCAGGAGTAGCTCGCTGTCGCCGAAGGCGTACCAGAGTATGAGCAGCGCCACCCCGCTGCCGGTGAGAGCCCAGCCGCGGACCGTGGGCATCAGGTGGCGAGTCGAGAAGTCGTGCCCGGCACCCTCAGCCGATTCATGACCTCTTCGATTATCTCGGTGAGGGTCTCACCGCGCATTTGCGCCTCTGGCCGCAACGACATGCGGTGCTCGAGGACCGGGCCGGCCAGGGCCTTGATGTCGTCTGGCGTGACATACTCGCGACCTTGCGCAGCTGCTCTGGCTCGCGACAGGCGTTGCAGGAAGAGTGCAGAGCGGGGCGACGCACCCAGCAGGATGTCGGTGTGATTCCTGGTTCCTTCCACCAGATCGACGATGTAGGTCTTCACCGACTGGGAAACACTCACTCCACGAGCTATCGAGATCATCTCGCCGATTTCGCCCGTTGTCGCCACCGGCTCGAGGTCGAGGAAGGTAGAGCGGACACCGTGCGTGTCCATCATCTCCAGCTCCTTCTGCCTGCTCGGGTAGCCGATGACCACCCGCATCATGAACCGGTCGAGCTGGGCTTCTGGAAGCGGATATGTGCCTTCGTGCTCGAGGGGGTTTTGAGTCGCCACGACCATGAACGGGATCCCCAGCTCTCGGGTCATCCCGTCTGATGTCACTTGGCGCTCCTCCATGGCCTCGAGAAGAGCGGATTGAGTCTTGGGGCTCGCCCGGTTGATCTCGTCGCCAACGACGATGTTGGCGAAGATGGGTCCTGGTTTGAACTCGAACTCGCTCCTGTTGCGATCCCATACCGACACACCGGTGACATCGGAAGGAAGCAGGTCGGGTGTGAATTGGATTCTGTTGAACGCTCCGTCGATGCTCCGTGCCAGTGACTTGGCCAGTTGTGTCTTGCCGACACCGGGAACGTCTTCGACGAGCACATGGCCCTCGGCGACCAACGCCATCACGACAAGCTCGATGACTTCACGCTTCCCCTGGATCACCGTCTCGACGTTGTTGGCGATCCGATGGAAACGCTCGCCAAAGAGCTCGATTTGCTGTGGGCTGGCCTCGATCAAGGATATCTCCCGATTCTTGCGGATCCCCCTGGACTTTACTGACAAATTCGGGCTGTGGGAGTTAGAGTGTTCGTGGGGAATGGCTATCGAACTGTGAGTTGGATCGTGGGAACGGGAAGAACCGTGGGCGTCCTGGCTCGGAGGCCTCGCTTGTTGTGGGAGGCCATTCGCGCCGCCTTTTCTGTCCGTGCTCATCGTGGGCTGCGTCCTTCCGCCGATTATCTCCACTGGAGAGTTCATACCGCCTACGGCGATCACATGTCGCAGACAACGTCAGACGACTTGATCGAGTTCCTGCGTTGGAGGCGGATGATGCGGGTGACCGCTTGACACCTGGTCTCATCACGCGTCTTCAGGACATTCCCGGGGTCGAGGCCGTAGCTGTCGACCTGGCTTCGGGCGCCGGAGGCATCAATCTGCGGATCAGCCGTGAAGCCGACGAGAGCAAGGTGCTGCAGGAAGTCCACGAGCTGCTCGTCGCTTATGGCGTTCGCGGGCTCGTTCGGCCAAAGGTCACGTTGGGCCAGCGGCACAAGGCGGCAGACCCCGGAATTCATGTCGCCATCTCACCTCTCGAAGAGGGAGCCCGGATTCAGGTAACGGCCGGGGAGGTTCAGTCCTCGCGCCAGGTCGCTGCGACGCCCGCGGCCATCGCTCAAGGTCTTGCCGATGCATGGAGCCAGGTCCTTGGTCGAATTCCCCAAGAGGTCGTCTCCGTCATCGTGAGTGACACTGGTGGGCTCACGGTTGTGGTCAGCGACGGCGAGAACGAGAGACGCGGAGTCGGCGATGTGGCCGAAGGCTGGACCAACGCGCTGATTCTGGCCGTAGGGTCAGCCCTGGGCATCTTGGGGTCCGATGGGGCCGAACAGGACGATATGGCTCGGACTGCTTGGTAACGTCTTAGTCGACGAAGACGTCAACCATGTCAAGAGTTCTCGTTTTGAACGCCAGCTACGAGCCGCTCTCCGTCGTGAGCGCGAGGAGGGGAGTGGTGCTCGTCCTCAGAGAGAAGGCCATCGTCGTGGCGGGTCGGGAAGAGATCTGGACTTCCGCCGAAGGGGCAGCCGTCGATGTTCCTTCCGTTGTGAAGCTCGTCAGATACGTCAAGGTCCCGTATCGCAGGTCGGTGCCGGTGTCGCGTCGTGCTGTGTTCGGGCGGGATGGCAACAGATGCCAGTACTGCGGTGGGCCGGCTGAGTCGATCGACCATGTCTTGCCACGCTCCAAGGGGGGTCAGCATTCCTGGGACAACGTTGTCGCTTGCTGTCGCTCCTGCAATGTCCGCAAGGGAGACCGCACTCCGATAGAGGCGGGCCTGAAGCTCACGGAGCGACCTGCGCCGCCGAGACGATTTGGTTGGATCTACGCCTCGACCGGCTACCAGCTCGATCCGGCGTGGCAGCCCTACCTACTCCAGGAATCCGCCTAACCCCTTCCACCGGGCGGTCGTCCAAGCACTGAGCCCTGTCGATCGCGTTCCTTAGGAATGTCGTATCACATGTGATACCCACGGCGTACGGAAAGGACGTGGTGTGCTCGCCCGGGCGCCTCGGGTGACTCGACGCTGAGCTCGGCGAGCTCCTCACTGCTGCCTGATCTCACCGTCCGCCTTTCCCGCACTCCGATCGTCTGAGCCCGGTCGCGCCCCTCGGGGATCCAATTGAGCAGGCTGGGGCACAAAGGGTTGACATGTGGGGCATAGTGGGCCATAGTGTCACGCACGGGCACCGAGATGGAGCTCGAGGACAGGACGGACGGACGGAAGAGTTGAAGTGTTCCTTGGCGAGTACTTCCACAGCCTCGATGAGAAGGGAAGGGTCGTGATGCCCTCGTCTTTTCGCGAGTCGCTGAAGGCGGGCTGCGTGGTCATCAAGGGCCAGGACGGTCAGCTGCTCATCTACGCCCCTGACGAGTTCCAGAAGAAGGCCCAAGAGGTCCTGGCCGAGAAGCCGCGCGACAAGTCGGGCCGACGCTTCACCAGGACGGTCTTCGCTGGAGCCGACGCGGTGGATCTGACGGCTGGCGGGAGGGTCAACCTGAAGAGTGACCTCCGCGAGTTCGCAGAACTGGCGCCCAGCACCGAAGTTGTCGTGCTTGGAGTCCTCGACCACATCGAGGTGTGGAACAAAGACAAGTACCTCGCTGACCGCGAGGCCGGCGACGAGATGTATCTGGAAGAAGATGAGGAGGACTAACTCGAACGATGCGCGGCTGGCTTCTTGCCAGCCCCCCGGACACCAATGGAAGGCCCCTGACTCCGCCCGCTTCCCATTTGGTACCAGCGCCCGGGGGGCTGGCAATGAGCCAGAACCGTACGCCGAACGCAGAGGAGTTTCACCAACCCGCTTTGGCGGACGAGGTGATCGCCTTGCTAGCCCCGGTGATTCCGGGCGTGGTGATAGACGCCACGTTCGGCGGCGGCGGCCATAGCAGGCGGATGTTGGATGAGTTTGGAGATCAGGTGACAGTCATCGGAATCGATCGTGACCCCGCAGCGGTGGCCAATGGAGCCACGATCGGGGTGCCTGTGGTCGAAGCGAACTTCACCGACCTGGCCGAGGTCGTTCAGCAAGCAGACGTTCGGCCTGCAGCGGTCTTGTTCGACTTCGGGGTCTCATCGCATCAGCTCGATGAGCCCGAGCGTGGCTTCTCCTATAGAAGAGTCGGTCCGCTCGACATGAGGATGGGACCCGATGCCAGGCGCACCGCATCGCAGATCGTCAACGAGTGGTCGATCGAAGAGCTCACACGGATCATCCGGGAATATGGCGAGGAGCGACAAGCGCGTCGGATCGCAAGGGCGATCCTGGAAGCAAGACCGATCGCAACGACGGGTGAGCTTGCGGACGCAATCGCCCGGGCCATGCCCGCAGCGCGACGTCGAGTGGGCCATCCGGCCAGACGAACTTTCCAGGCGATTCGAATTGCCGTGAACTCGGAACTCGAGGCGATCGAGCTCGGCCTCGACGCAGCCATCGACTCTGTGGGCGTTGGCGGTCGGGTGGTGGCAATCAGCTATCACTCGCTCGAGGATCGGATCGTCAAGCGCCGGTTCGCTCGCGGTGCCGAAGGTTGCACTTGCCCACCCGACCTTCCGGTGTGCGGATGCGACAACACGACGGATCTCCGAATCCTGACTCGCAAGCCGATCCGGGCGAGCGAGGAGGAGGTCCTGGCCAACAAGAGGGCGCGATCGGCCCTCCTGAGGGCCGTCGAGAAGCTCGATGATGGGAAGTTGGCGGCATGAGCGCCCGCCCGCAGCCGGCTCCAGACCCGCGCCAGCGCCTGAGGGTTCTGCGTGGCAAGAAGATCCGCAAACCCACGATCGCTCCTTGGATGATCATGGTCATCGTGGGCATCACTGCATTCCTCGGCCTCGTCTTCGCCAGGACTTCGTTGGACAACTCAGCTTTCGAGCTCGCCGAGCTCAACGCCGCTATCACCCAACAGGCAGAGATCAACCGAGAACTGAGGATCGAGATCGCCCGACTCGAGAACCCGGCCCGGATCGCTCCTTTGGCCGAGGAGATGGGCCTCGTGATCCCGGCGGAGACGCATCAGCTTCTCGTTGACCTCGATCGCGATGCTCCGCATCTGGTCCAGTCGAATCAGGAGGACACGCAGTGACATGGCTACGCGCTGGAGCCAGGCTCATGAGCGGAACTAATCGTTCCGGTTGTGGGGAGCTCCGGCTGAGGTTCTGAGGTGGCCACCGTCACGGCCGGCCGCCAATTCAACCCGCTGAAGCTGAGGCTGGCCCTGATCGGGATCATCCTCCTCATGGCCTGGGGCGTCGTGGCATGGCGCCTGGTTCAGGTTCAAGTAGTGACGGCACCGGAGATCGCGGAGAGAGGCCTGCAGCAACGTCTGGTCAGCCGCGAGCTGCCTCCCCAGAGGGGCAAGATATTCGACCGAAATGGAGACCTCCTGGCGATGACGGTCGAGGCTGAGAGCCTGTATGCGGTGCCGGGCCAGGTCGAGGAGCCCCTCTGGGTTGCCCAGCAATTCGGGACACTGCTCGGCGTCGATCCCGACGTTCTCTATGACCGACTCACCTCTGACAAGGACTTTGTGTACATAAAGAGGCAGGTGGATGGCGACGTGGCCGACGAGTTGCTCGCTCTCGGGGTCCGCGGGGTGTACTCACTGCCGGAGTCCACTCGCGTGTATCCCGCAGGTGAGGTGGCGAGTCACGTGGTCGGATTCGTGAATATCGACGGGGTCGGGCAAGAGGGCTTGGAGATCATCTACGAAGACGCTTTGCGCGGGATCCCTGGCCAGGAGCTGTTCGAGAGAGACAAAGACGGCGTGCCCATCCCCCAGGGCATGAATGACATCATCCCCGCGGTGCCAGGTGTCGACCTGAACACCACTATCGATCTGCCGTTGCAGTATCAGGCGCAGCAGGCCTGCGAGGACATGGTGGCGGAGGCCGAGGCCGAGGCATGCTGGGTCGTTGCAATCGAGGTCGAGACCGGTGCTGTGCTGGCGATGACGGGCGCCCCGGCCTTCGACCCGAACACGAAACTCACCGTCGATGGCGAGCCCTTTTCCAACTTCAACGTCCGGGGAATCTACGAGCCTGGCTCCACCCAGAAACTGATCACATTCGCCGCCGCGTTGGAGGAGCAGACCGTCGAAGTAGGCACTGTCTTCCCCAACGTCGCTGACGTCCTCGAGCTGAGAGAGGGCGCTTGTGAATTCGACGACGACGAAGTTCACGGGTGTTATCGGGACTTCGATGAGCACGAGACCGTCGACATGACGGTTCAGCAGATCTTCACACAGTCCTCGAATGTGGGAACGATCCGCGTCGCCGAGACGCTAGGCGAAGAACGGCTGGTGGAATACATTCAGGCATTCGGGCTCGGGACCTCGACGGGGGTCGACTACGGCGCAGAGGCCTCTGGCATCCTCAACTTTGCCGCCGGGTGTGAGACATGCTGGGCGTCGGGTGCGATTGGATACTCCGTCGCCGTGACCCCGCTCCAGATGGCCGCCGCATATGCAGCCATCGGCAATGACGGTGTTTGGACCACTCCGCACATCGTTTCGTCAACCATTGACGCCCAAGGGCAAACTGAAGTGGCCTCCCTGGAAACAAGGGTCATCGTGTCGGAGCAGACAGCCCGGCTGATGCGGGAGCTGCTCGCCGGCGTTGTCGAGAGCGGCACCGGTCAGAGCGGTCAGGTCGATGGCTATCGCGTCGGTGGGAAGACCGGCACGGCCAACAAGCTCGGTGAGGATGGGCGGTACACGGAGGAGACGAGGGCGAGCTTCGTCGGCATGGCCCCAATCGATGATCCAAAAGTGGTTGTGGCGGTCGTGATAGACGCTCCCTCGCACGAGTACCGGACAGGCGGGGCTTCGGCAGCTCCGGTGTTCTCCAGAGTCATGGAGCATGCCCTTCACCGGCTGGGAGTGACTCCCGATGGGATCGAGTAGGTCGCTCGGTGAGCTCGGTGAGGTCGTAGAAGGGGATGTCATTGGAGATCCTGAAACTGATATTCATGACGTCACCCACGATTCTCGTGAGGCTGGCCCGGGCACGCTATTCGTCGCGATCGTTGGCCAGACCCACGATGGCCACGATTACATCGATCAAGCGCTCAGTGCAGGAGCGAGCGCGGTCTGCGTCGAACGGCCGGGAAACCGGGGAATCCCCGAGCTCGTCGTCCGAGACACGCGAGCGGCACTTGGCCAGCTAGCGGCCGAAGTGCACGGTCACCCCTCGAGGTCTCTTGCGGTGGTAGGTGTCACCGGCACCAATGGAAAGACCACGGTCACTCATTACGTCGAAGCCCTTCTCAACGGGGCCGGGGTTCGCACCGGGTTGATCGGCACGATCGCCAGCAGGGTCGGTGACGAGCTGCTGCCCTCCGTCCGGACGACGCCAGAGGCCTCCGACTTCCAACGCATGCTGGCCCAGATGCGCCAGTCGGGCGCCGAAAGCGTTGCGGTCGAAGTCTCGTCTCACGCATTGGCCCTCAACAGGATCGATGCCACCAGGTTCGCTGTAGCGGCCTTCACGAACCTCTCCCAGGATCATCTCGACTTCCACGGGTCGATGACGGCATATCGCGAGGCAAAGGAACGCCTATTCAGCGAGTTCGACGTCGGGACCGCGGTGCTCAACATCGATGATCCCGTCGGTTCTGCAATCGCCGGATGGTTCGAAGGCGACGTGGTGACGGTAGGGGCCGGAGGGCACTTCGCTGCCGAAGAGATAGAGCCTGTGCCTGGCGGCACCGGATTCACGCTTCGAGCACCAGGGGGCACATACGAGGTGATCGCCCCGGTGTTCGGCAGTTTCAACGTCTCCAACCTGGCTGTCGCCATTGCCTGTGCCTCCCTGGTAGGGCCTTCCGTGCGCGACCTCGTTCCATTGCTGGAGGATCTCCGAGCCGTTCCCGGTCGATTCGAGATCGTCTCCCAGGAGGACGAGCCGTTGGTGGTTGTCGACTACGCCCATACTCCCGACGGCATCCGCATGGCGGTGGCGACCGGACGGGAGTTCGCTTCAGGTCGTGTGATAGTGGTCTTTGGTGCGGGAGGAGACAGGGACTCTGCGAAGCGACCACTGATGGGCCGGGCCGCATCGGGGGCCGATCGCGTGTTCGTGACCAGTGACAACCCACGCAGCGAAGACCCGGACGCGATCATCGACCAGGTCACATCGGGTATCACCGCGGACCACGCACGCGAGGCGGATCGACGAAAGGCGATCAACAGCGCCATTGCTGAAGCCGGGCCTGGCGATGTCGTTCTCATTTTGGGCAAAGGCCACGAATCCGGTCAGGAGAGGGCTGGCGAGACCGTGCCCTTCGACGATCGGGAGGTGGCCAGGACGGCTCTGGATGTTTTGCGGAAGTCCGCCAATTTCGGGACTAATTCAGGGAGCATAGAGACGTGATCTCACTGCTAATCGGGGCAGCCGTGGCCCTCGCCGTCTCCATATTCGGGACACGTTTTGCAATCGGGTATTTCCGCAAGAGATCGATAGGCCAGTTCATCCAGGAAGAGATTGCGGGCATGCATGCCCACAAGCAAGGCACGCCGACCATGGGCGGGATCGTCTTCGTCTCGGCGGCGATCATCGGCTATCTGCTCTCCCACGTTCGAGTGTGGACACCATCGGGCTTTCAGTTCCAGTTCCTGCCGTTTGGCGCCGGCGGGCTTCTGGCCGTGCTCGCCCTCGGCGGCATGGCCCTCGTCGGGCTCGCCGACGACTGGATCAAGTACTCCAACCGGCGGAGCCTCGGCCTCTCCAAGGCCACCAAGTTCGGAGGCCAGCTCGCCATCGCGGCTCTCTTTGCTTGGGGAGCCACAGAGGCCGGCGTCGTAACAGAGGTGTCTTTCGTCCGTCCACTCGGGATTGACCTTGGCGTGTTCTTCGTCGTCTGGGTGCTTCTGATGCTCACCGGCGCAGCTAACGGCGTGAACCTCGCCGACGGGATGGATGGGCTAGCCGGCGGCTCTTCTGCGTTGGTCGTCGCCTCGTACACGGTCATTGCCTTTTGGCAGTTCAGGAATCCTGCGATCTACGACGGCGTGAACCCCTTGGAGCTCGCGATCATCTCCGCCTCGATGTTCGGGGCGATCCTCGGTTTCTTGTGGTGGAACGCGCCTCCGGCCAAGATCATCATGGGGGATGTCGGATCCCAGGGTATTGGGGGGCTGCTCGCTGCCCTGGCTCTGTTGACCAACACCCACCTGCTCCTGGTGATCCTCGGTGGTATCTACGTCGCCGAGACCCTCTCCGTGATCCTCCAGGTCGCCAGCTTCAAGACCACAGGCAGGCGGATCTTCAGGATGTCCCCGTTGCACTTCCACTTCGACCTCGGTGGATGGCCCGAGACGACAGTGGTCATTCGCTTCTGGATTCTGACCGGTATCGGTGTAGCGCTGGGGCTCGGGCTGTTCTACGCAGACTTCCTGCGCCTCGAGGGCATCCTGTGAGACGCGTCCTCGTCCTCGGTGCGGGCGTGTCCGGGCTGGCGGCAGGCAGGCTTGCAGCCCGACAGGGGATGAGCGCGACCCTTTATGACCGGGAGCCTTCCCCGGAGGCATTCGCCTCGGGGCTGGGGCTCGCATCCGGACCGTGGGATCATCTCCTCCTCAACGGAGTCGACCTCGTGGTCGCTTCTCCCGGGTTCGCCGAACGGTCGCTTCCGGTGGTCGAGTCGATCGAGGCGGGGGTTCCCATATGGAGCGAGATCGAGTTCGCCTCTTCCTTCACCGACACGCCGATGCTTGCCATCACAGGGACGAACGGCAAGACCACCGTCACCGAAGCCACGTCGATGATGCTCAGCAAGGCCGGGCTCGATGCACCCGCGACCGGGAACATTGGTGAGCCGCTCTCCGATCACGTCGAGGAGCCGCACGATGTGCTGGTCGTCGAGACCTCGAGCTTCCAGCTTCGGTTCGTCGAGAAGTTCCACCCGATCGCTGCTGCAGTCACCAATGTGGCTGTGGATCACCTCGATTGGCACGGCTCTGCTATGGCCTATGCCGAGGCGAAGAAGAACATCTACAAGAACCAGACAGCCGACGACCTCATCGTTTACGACGCCGACGACGAGGGGGCCAGCGACCTGGTCTCCGATGCACCCAGCGAGAGATTTCCAGTTTCGGGCCGTCGGCTGCCTGAGGGAGGCGGGGGAGTAGATGGCGGTTCGCTCGTCGTCGGAGGTCTCAAGATCGATCTGACCATGCTCGAGCCGGCTGATCCGGTGCACCTCACAAATCTCGCGATGGCAGCCACACTCGCCATCTGGATGGGAGCCGACCCCGACGCTGTCACAGAGGCGGCCGTCGCTTTTCGACCAGGCGCGCACCGACGTCAGCTCGTGCTGGAGGCCGATGGGGTGCGATGGGTCGATGACTCGAAGGCTACGAATCCTCACGCTGCGCTCGCATCGATCAGGTCCCACGACAGCGTCATTCTCATCGCCGGCGGCCTGGCCAAGGGCACAGACGTGCGGCCGCTGGCCAACGAGCCAAATGTGAGCCTGGTTCTGGGAATCGGTGAGGCCGGCCCGGATCTTGTCGAGGAGGCCGGCGATATCGGGGTCCTCGCCGAGACACTGGAGAACGCAGTCCGCATCGCCGGCGCCCGAGCCGTTCCGGGGACCACGGTGTTGCTGGCGCCCGGTTGCGCAAGCTTCGATCAATTCCAGTCGTACGGCGACCGCGGAGACCGGTTCCAGCAGTTGGTGAAGAACTTGAACATGGAGGAGACCGTCAAGTGACATCGAACGTGACGTCGATCAGCCGCGTCCGGGCTGCCGCCCGTGACAAGGCGGAGCGAGCCAAAGTCAACAACAGGGCAGCGACGGCGTTGCTCGTGGTCGCCGTCGTGCTGATCGTGATCGGCCTCGGATCGACTCAGTCGGCTTCCTCCGTCGTCGGCATCGATCAGGCCGCAGACCGGTTTTACTTCTTCAAGAAGCAGCTGCTCGGTGTGGGCATCGGCACGCTGGCGCTCCTGATCACGAGCAGAATCGACTACCGGATCTACCGGAAGCTTGCGACGCCCTTTCTCATCTTGTGCGTTGGGCTGCTCATCGCCGTCCCCTATGTGAGCCCGACCATCGGAGGCGCGCAGCGTTGGATTCCTCTGGCCGGCTTCAATCTCCAGCCTTCCGAGCTGGCCAAGCTCGCCGTCGTTCTAACCCTGGCGCTGGTTCTGGACCGAAAGGCGCGGCTCCTGGGCCGGTTCTGGCACTTCTTCGTCCCGGTGGTTGCCATCGTCGGTTCAGTCGGCTTCCTGATGATGAGACAACCCGACCTCGGCACCCTGATCGTGATCGGCGCCGCTGCGATGGCCGTGGTGATGACAAGCGCCACACCTTTTCGGTATGTGGTCCTCACCACGACCGCCTCCGCGAGCGCAGCGACGATGCTCGCGTTCAGCGAGTCGTATCGGCTGCGGAGACTCGACGGCTTTCTCGATCCCTGGGGGACCGCCTCGGATCAGGGGTATCAGCTGGTTCAGAGCTACTACGCCCTCTCGAACGGTGGGCTCTTCGGGGTTGGCCTGGGGGCGAGCCGCGCCCGGTGGTTCTATCTGCCCAACGCCCACACCGACTTCATCTTCGCCATCATCGGTGAGGAGACCGGCTTGATTGGCTCGCTCACGGTCGTAGCGCTCTTCACCGTTCTCGCCTTCGCCGGCTGGATCGTCGCGCTGCGCGCCCCCGACTCGTTCGGGCGCATGGTTGCCGCCGGCATCACCGTCTGGCTCTCGCTTCAGGCTCTGGTCAACATCGGTGGGGTCCTCGGGCTGCTGCCCATCACGGGGATCGCCTTGCCCTTTGTCTCCTTTGGGAGCGCCGCTCTCATCGTCTCGATGGCAGCACTGGGCATACTCGTGAACATCGCGCAACAAGGCGTGCCTGCCATCCGAAAGTGAGCTTCATGATCGCCGCCGCAGGCACCGGGGGTCATGTGTTTCCGGGCTTGGCAGTTGCCGAAGCACTTGTGGCGGCGGGCATCGAGCGCGCCGAAATCGTTTGCGTCGGGGGGGACAGGATCGAATCTCGTACCTACCCCGAGCACGGCTTTCCTTTTCTGGAGCTGGAGTTGAAGGGTCTCAAGAGGAGCCTCCACCCGTCGAATCTCTCGCTGCCCTTGTTGGTCCTCCGGGCCCGCCGAAGGATCACAGCGGAGATCGAGTCGAGGAGCGTTCGGGCGGTGATAGCGATGGGCGGCTACGTCACCATCCCAACCGGAATGGCGGCTTCAAAGAGCGACGCGTCGTTCTTCGTCGCCGAGCAGAATGCCGGCGCCGGTCTCGCCAACCGGATCGCGAGCCGTTGGGCTGATCGTGTGTTCGTGTCCTTCCCGAACACCACAGGTCTTCCGATGGGGGAGTGGGTGGGCAATCCGGTCCGAGATGACATCGCCCGCTTCGACCGGGCAGCTCTGCGCGAGGAGGCTCTCGACCACTACGGACTGAAGGCTGAGATCCCGACCCTTGGCGTCTTCGGCGGATCGTTGGGAGCTCGCGCTATCAACGTAGCCATCGCCAGCCTGGCCGCCGGGTGGCAGGGCCCGCCGTTTCAGATGGTGCAGTTGGTCGGCCGCGCCCATGAGAACACCTATGCCGACGCCCCCGCCGCCGACAATGTCTACGTCGCCCGTCGAGGTTTCGAGCCGCGGATGGATCTTTTCTTTGCTGCGATCGACCTCGTCGTCGCTCGTGCCGGAGGATCGGTGGCGGAGATAACCGCCACAGGTACCCCGGCGATACTCGTCCCTGGCGAGTTCGGATCGAGCGGTCACCAAGGCGCGAATGCCTCCTTTCTCGAGCAGGCGGGAGCCGGGATCGTGCTTCGGGAGGAAGGGTTGCCGGCGCTTGCAGACCTCGTCCGGCAATTGCTGTTCGACCCGATCGCTCTGGAGAACATGGCTGAGGCGGCTCGGGCCATCGCCCGTCCCGATGCCGCAAACCTGATAGCGGGGGCCATGATTGAGGCCGCATCATGAAGCTCGGGTACGACCGGATACACATCGTTGGCGCTGGGGGATCGGGGATGAGCGCGATCGCGAAGGTGTTGGTCGGTATGGGACATGCCGTCTCGGGTTCGGACTTGCGCGGCGACACGACGCTCAGTCGTCTCGGCGACTTCGGTGTAGAGGCTTACGCCGGGAGCAGGCCGGATGTGGCTCGCGAGGCCGACCTCGTGGTGGCCTCGTCAGCCGTCCCCGAACGCGATGCCGAGCTGCTTGCCGCAGCTGCCTCCGGAGTCCCGGTGTGGAGGAGACCTCGTTTGCTCGGAGCGATCACCTCGGCTCTCCCGGCGATCGGAGCAACGGGAACACATGGCAAGACCACGACCACCGCTCTGCTGATAACGGCAGTGCGTGGATTGGGCCTCGACCCGTCTTTCATCGTTGGCGGCGACATCGCCAATCTGGCGACCAACGGTCACTATGGCTCCTCGAACATGCTGATCGTGGAGGCAGATGAGGCGTTTCGCACGTTCGAGCACCTGAACCTGACAGGTCTCGTCGTGACCAATGTCGAACCGGAGCATCTCGAGCACTTTGGCTCCGAAGCCGAGATGAGGCGATCGTTCGTGACCGTCGCAGCGGCAGTGGACGGCCCTGTGGTTGCTTGTGCCGACGATCAGGGCTCGGCCGATTTGGCAAGGCAAACGGCATCGGTCACCTACGGCCGGTCGCCGGAGTCGGACTGGACGGTGACGGAGCTGACTCCGCTCCCCGGCGGCAGCAGATTCAACCTTCAGAGAGGCGGGGAGGCATACGAAGTCGTGTTGAACCGACCGGGTTCACACATCGCGGTCAACGCAGCCGGTGCTCTGGCGTTGATCGGGGAGATGGGCATGGATGTGGGCCTCGCTGCTGAGGCCCTGGAAGGTTTCACGGGTGTGAGTCGTCGGTGGGAGCTGCGCGGCACCGTGGCCGGTGTCACGCTCATCGACGACTACGCCCATCACCCGACCGAGGTCGCCGCCAGTCTGAACACCGCCCGCGAGGCGCACCCCGGCCGCGTGTGGGCGGTCTTTCAACCTCACCTCTACACCAGGACGGAGCGATTCTCGGACGAGTTCGGAGAGGCCCTTGCCAAGGCTGATCGTGCAGTAGTCACTGACGTCTATGGCTCCCGGGAAGCGCCCATTCCTGGCATCAATGGAGAGCTGGTCGTAGAAGCGGTGCGCTCCCACGGTGGATCGGCCGAGTATGTCGCCCATCGAGTTGACCTTGCGCCATTTCTCGCCGAGCGTGTGGAGGCAGGCGATCTCGTAGTCACCATGGGGGCTGGCGACGTGACTCTGGTGCCAACGGAGCTGGCCCGACTACTGGCCGGGAGGGAGCTATGAGTCTCGACCGACTGTCGAAGTCTGGGCTCATAGAAGAGAACGTTGCGCTAGGGCCCTTGACTACGTACAAAGCCGGTGGGCCCTCCCGATTCTTCTCGGCACCAAACAGCGTGGATGAGCTGGAGGAGTTGGCCGGGCTCATCAGGGGCCATGAGCTCGATGTGCTCGTCCTGGGAAGAGGCTCGAACCTGCTCGTCTCCGACGATGGGTTCGATGGGATCACCATTCAGATGGCGCAGGGCTTCGATGGCATCGAATACGAGGGCCTCCGCGTCACAGCAGGCGCCGGGGCCACCTTGCCACGGGTCGCGCGGGGGAGTGTGGACGCCGGCATCGCAGGTCTCGAGTTCTTCGTGGGTGTGCCGGGCTCGGTCGGCGGGGCAGTGCGACAGAACGCCGGCTGTTTCGGTGTTGAGACTCGAGACCGCATGGTGGAAGCCACACTGATCGACCTCGGCAAAGGAGCGCGCTTCACCGCGGGCCCGGACGATCTCGACATGAGTTATCGCCACAGCAACGTGCAAAGTGACTGGATCGTGGTGTCGGCTGTGTTCGAAGGGACCGGGGCAGACGTTTCCAACAGCCGGGAGGAGCTGAAGCGAATCACCCGATGGCGCAAGGATCATCAACCTGGGGGAACCCTGAATGCGGGCAGTGTCTTCAAGAATCCTGAGGGGACCTCGGCGGGCGCGCTGATCGACGCTGCCGGCCTCAAAGGTTTGAAAATGGGAGAGGTATCGGTATCGGAGAAGCACGCGAACTTCTTCGTCGCCTCCAAGTCGGCCAAGAGCTCGGATGTCAGGAGGCTCGTCTTCCACGTTCGAGACCTGGTGGAGGCCAGGATGGGGGTCCGTCTGGAGCCGGAGATACAGATGGTTGGTTTCGATGATGACGATTGACCCCCGCCTCGCCGACAGGAGACGCGAGGTCGCTGAGGATCGCGCTCGCAGGAACATCAATCGCCTGCTCAAGCTGCTGGTCTTGCTCGGCGTGCTCGGCGCACTCGTGTGGCTCATGCTTTCGCCTACATTCAGCCTGCAGACTCTGCGTGTAACCGGAGTGCACTCCAGTGACACGGAAGCCGTGATCGAGGAACATCAACTCGTCATCGGTCGACCAATGATCTTCATCCGCACTGGATCAGTCGAATCCGACCTTCTCGAGGATCCCTGGGTCAAGAGCGCCGAGGTGCGGCTCGACTGGCCGACGACCGTGGTCGTGAGCATCGAAGAGAGATCACCGGAAGCCTGGGTCGAGACGGCAGGAGGATGGGAACAACGATCTGTGGATGGCGTGGCGCTTCCCGGGCTCGAGGGGCCGGATGACACGATGGGCCGAATTGTGCTTCCGGATGTGCCCCATGAGACGGCGCATGTCGATCTCTCTGTTCTCGGGGCACTGGAGTTCCTGGATGCGCTGCCAATTGCTCTCAGCTCCGCCGCGGTGGTGGAGAGACGAGGCGAAGAGCTCTGGGCGATAGTTGGGGGATTCGATGTCCGCCTGGGTCGTCCCACCGACATGACCGACAAGGCCCTGAGTCTCGCCGCCTTGCTCGGAGAGGACCTACCCGCCGGCTCGGTGATCAACATGACGGCGCCGACGAATCCTGCGGTAGCTCCCCCGGCCTCGGAGGAGGAAGCCGCTGATGACGACGAGGGAACTGCGGAAGGTGGAGGCGAAAACGATGGTGACGGAAACGATGACGGCGAACCTTAAACCTGAACTAAAGGCTTAGACATTGGGGGTTTACTATGTCCGCGGACAAGTGTAAACCTCTAGTTCAAGGTTCACATTGACGGAGGTTTCATGAGCAATTCGACGGCGGGCTATCTGGCCGTGATAAAAGTTGTAGGGATCGGCGGAGGTGGCGTCAACGCCATCAACCGGATGGTGGAATCCGGTGTTCGCGGTGTCGAGTTCATCGCGTTGAATACCGATGCCCAGGCGCTGCTCATGAGTGATGCAGACGTGAAGCTCGACATCGGGCGCGAGGTAACCCGGGGTCTCGGTGCCGGCGCCAACCCCGAGATCGGCCGAGCGGCTGCTGAGGAGCATCGCGCCGAGCTCGAGGAGGTTCTCAAGGGCTCGGACATGGTGTTCATCACTGCAGGCGAGGGGGGCGGCACGGGAACCGGCGGAGCGCCGATCGTGGCCGAGGTCGCCAGGTCGGTTGGAGCCTTGACCGTCGGTGTCGTCACCCGCCCGTTCGGCTTCGAGGGAAGGCGACGGGCCCTCCATGCCGAGCAGGGCATCGAGGCGCTCAAAGATTCGGTGGACACCCTGATCGTGATACCGAATGACCGTCTGCTCGATGTAGGCGATCCGGATGCCCCGATGTCTGACACATTCCGTCTCGCCGACGAGGTACTCATGAGTGGCGTCACCGGGATCACTGATGTGATCACCACCCCTGGGTTGATCAACGTCGACTTTGCCGATGTGCGCACGATCATGGCGGATGCCGGTGCGGCGGTAATGGGGATCGGAAGAGCGACGGGTGAGAATCGGGCGACACAGTCGGCCGAGCGAGCCATCTCCTCGCCGATGCTGGAGAGCTCGATGGATGGAGCCAAAGGCGTGCTGCTGTCCGTCTCCGGCCCGACGTCGATGACGTTGCATGAAGCGACAGAAGCGGCGCGCGTCGTCTCCGATCACGCCGACAGCGAGGCCGAGTTCATATTCGGCGCCATCGTCGACGATGCCCTCGGTGAGGAGATGAAGGTAACGGTCATCGCAGCGGGATTCGACCGGCGCAGGCCGAGCAAGGGGCTCACCTCTACTCGCCAAAGCCAACCCTTCGGTAGCTCGACGTCGACCGACAACGACGACCTGGACATTCCCAACTTCGTTCAGGGATGATCCGTCCGCCCTCGTGGGCCGGGACAGCCGCTTTCAGTGAGTCGGCGGATGGAGACCTGCGGGCCGACCATGGTGCGAGAAGCTCGTTCTCGGCCCGGTTGGGCATCGCGAGGGAGTGGGCTTTCGTGGAACAGGTGCATGGCGCCCGCGTCGTCCAGGCCAAAGAGCCGGGGGATCAGGGCCCGGCCGATGGCATTTGGACCGCGGAAGGAGGCTGTCCCGTTGCGATCTTCACCGCTGATTGCTTCGCTGTCGTGATGCAGTCGGACACCGCGGTTGGCATCGCCCACGCGGGCTGGCGGGGAGCATCGGCTGGCGTGGTGTCGGGTCTCAGGCGCTCGATGGCGGATGCGGGCCACGATCCGGAAACCGCGCTGATCGGGCCGGGCATTGGGCCCTGCTGTTTCGAGGTCGGCCTCGAAGTCCAAGAGAAGTTCCCGGAGAACCTGGCGCGCACGACATGGGGCACGCCCTCGGTCGATCTGGTCGAGGCCATCACAGGAGAGCTGGAGGGTCTGCGGGTGTGGGCGGTGGAGGCTTGCACCATGCACGGCGAGGGCTGGTTCAGCCACCGCGGCGATGGCACTCCGCGTCGAATGGCAGCTGTGGCATGGCTCTGAGCGGGTTCCACGAGGTCATCGAGCGTGCCGGCGCAGCCGCCGAGCGCGTTGATCGAAGCCGGGACGAGATCACCCTCGTGGCAGTCTCCAAGGGGAGAACGGTCGATCAGATCAGGGAACTGTACGAGCTCGGCCATCGCGATTTTGGCGAGAATCGAGCAGCGGAGATGGCTGAAAAGGTTCCTCAGCTGCCCGAAGACATACGATGGCATTACGTCGGGATGCTGCAATCGAACAAGGCGAGGTTGGTTCGCGACCAAACCCATCTACTCCATTCGATGGATCGGGTTTCCCTCGCCAAATCCTGGTTGAAAGGCATCGGTGAGCCTCCTCCTGTGATGCTTCAAGTGAACGTGGGGCGTGAGGAGCAAAAGGGCGGGGCTCTACCCGAGGATGTGTCGACGCTCGCGGCCCGTTTTGTGGCCATGGGCTTGGAAGTCCGGGGCCTCATGGCCATACCGCCCCTCGGAGAGAGTGCCGAAGAGAGCCGTCCCTACTTCTCCGCTCTCAGGGAGCTCCGGGATGAGCTGAGAGTCGAGCTCCCGACGGTCGACGGTCTCTCCATGGGCATGACGAATGACTTCGAGGTCGCGATCGAGGAGGGTGCTTCGTTCATAAGGGTGGGACGGGCTATCTTTGAATCAACCGTTGACAGGGATTGATCTGAATGTCATCACTTTTTTCCAAAGCGCTCGTGTACCTCGGGTTGGTCGATGAGGACCAGGGCGACTACGAGCCGGGTGAGGCCCCAAGCGCCGCATCCGCCACCAATGACGGCCCCGAGGCACGCCGGGTGGAGCCCCGCAGGGTCGACCCGTTTGAGACTGAGCGTCGGGTCGAGCCTCCGCCAACGGCGAGGGCGGCCAACGTGGCGCAGCGCCGTGACTCCGCGTCGAGGGTGCCTTCCGCGGGGCCAATGGTTCGTCCGGTGGAGATACAATCCGACGTCCTCCTTGTAGAGGAATTTGCAGATGCCAGGGCTCTGGCTGACCGAATCCGGGATCGGACACCGGTCGTGCTCGACATGCGCGGAATCGATTCCTCTCTGGTTCGGCGGATCGTCGATTTCTCTTCTGGGCTCATATACGCCTTGGACGGTTCGATGCGAAAGGTGGGCGATGGGCTCGTCCTGGTGCTCCCGCCACGTGTCACCCTCAGCCGGGATGAGAGGCGCCGTCTTGCCTCCCTCGGTGCCTACGAGCTCGACGACATCGAAGACTGATTTTGCTCGACATCATCATCTTCCTGCTGCAGATCTATTTGTACGCAGTTATCGCCTGGATCATCCTGTCTTGGATCCGCGTGTCCCCGGATCACCCCGTGGCCAAGCTCTCGGTGCTCCTCGACCGGATCATTTACCCGGTTCTCCTTCCCCTCCGCCGGGTCATACCTCCGCTGCGACTTGGCGGCGGCCTGCTCGATCTATCACCGATCGTGCTCATAATCGGCATCCAGATACTCATCTCGATCCTCAATTGAGAGCAAAAGCTCGGTGGGATTGACCTGCGTGAATCCACCCATCACTTATTCTGGCCAGGATCTCAAGGAGGCCTGATGACGCTGACACCGTCGGACATTGAACAGAAGACTTTCTCGACCGCCCTCCGCGGCTACAACCTCGACGAGGTCGACGACTTCCTCGACGAGGTCGTGCGTTCGATGCGCAAGCTTCACGACGAGCTCGACGCAGCACGCACCGAGCTCGAGGCCAAGCCCACCCAGCCCGCCCCCGCACCCGAGCCCGCACGTGTCGTCGAGCCGACGCCATCGCCTGTCGTAGAGCCTCCGCCTCCTCCCGTCGTCGACGAGTCGGCTGTCGGTAAGGCGCTCATCGCCGCTCAGGAAACGGCGGATCGCATCGTGACCGATGCAAGGGCTGAGGCAGATCGAATATTGCTCGAGGCGCAGAGCGAGGCCGACTCCTTCGAGGAGACTCGCTTGCAGCGCAAGGCTGAGGCCGAACAGGAGATCAAGCGTATCGACGGGCTCGTGGAGAGGGTCAAGGGTGAGCTCGCCGGGTTGTCGGCAGCGGTGGGGACCAATCTCGACGACATGAGCGCTGCCATCGATGGTGCGGAGTCCGAGTTGGAGGAGATGGGCCCGGACGCGACGTCTGAGGAGTCCGGCGACGATGATTCGGAAGAGGAGGAGGACGCCGACGCGGACTCATCCGCCCCGGCGACGGCCGGGGCAGAGGTCACATCGTCACCTGAGGCGGACGACACCACCGAAACCGCTTCCGGCCAGGACGAGGCCGGAAACGGGGACGCTGACGAGTACTTCATCTTCCCGGAAGACGGCGACGACTCCGAAGACGACGAAGATTCCGAAGACGAAGAGAGTCGCTGAGCTATTCCGCCCTGTCGCCTATGACCGAGATGGCGATGCGGAGCTCGTGCCCTTCGATATCAACCGCTGAACCGTCCGTGTGCAGGTCAGATGAGAAGGAGTCGGCGAGAACCTCCTGACTGATGCGCTGACGATGCTCGTCGAGGGCCTCCGTCACGATGCCGTCGGACGCCGACCACTGGACCTCGATGCGGTCGGTGACATCGAGATCCATCTCCCGCCGCATCCGCTGGATGTGGCTGATCGCCTCTCGAGCCATGCCCTCCCGAAAGAGCTCGTCGGTGATCTTCGTGTCGAGCGCCACGGCAAAGCCATCCCCGGTCTCCACGAGAGTCTCCGCTTTTGGCGTCCTCTCAACGATGATGTCGTCCCGTCCGATCTGGCGGCCGTCGAGATCTATCGACTCTCCCTCGCTGATTCTGATGACATCACCTTCGTCCAACGCTTCGATGAGGGACGCATAATGCCGCATTTCGCTGCCCAGCTCGGGCCCCAGCTTCCTGAAGTTCGCCTTCGCCTTGAGTGTCACGAGGTTGGTCTCGTCGGAGCTCGTCATCACATCTTTGACATTCAGTTCCTCGACGATCACATCGGCGTGCTCTGACACCGCACGCGCGATTTCTTCCCTGCGCGTCGACACTGTGATGCTCGCCAGCGGTTGGCGGACGCGGTGACCCTCCTTTTTTCGAAGGTTCCTGCCCAACCTGACCACCTCTCGAACTATCGCCATCGACTCCTCCAAATCGGAGTCGATCATGTCCTTGTTGGCGCGTGGATAGTCGCGATGATGCACGCTGCGCACCGAGTTCGGATCGTGCCGGGCCACGAGGTCCTGATAGATGTGCTCGGTGATGAATGGGAGAACGGGGGCCAGCGCGTCGTTGAACGTGGTGAGCACCTCGTAGAGCGTTGCGAAAGCAGCGAGTTTGTCGACGTCGCTCTCTCCGGACTCGCCTCGCGCGGCCCAGAATCGGCGGCGCGATCTTCGGATATACCAGTTGGTGAGGTGATCGATGAATCCGAGGACGGGCGGCACGACGTTGTAGAGGTAATAGCCCTCCATCTCGGCGTTGACGTCGGCGATCAGGCTTTGGAGCATCGACAAGATCCAGCGATCCATCTCCGGTCGATCGGCGGGCGGAGGGGCACCCTCTAGATCGGCGAGGCTGATCCCGTCTGCCTCGGCATATGTGGTGAAGAAGCTGTACGTGTTCCAGAGGGGGAGCAGCACGGTCCTGACCACCTCGGCGACACCTTCCTCGCTGAAGCGCAATGGCTCCGCCTTCAGCACCGGCGAGTTGATGAGAAACGCACGCAGGGCGTCGGCCCCGAACTCGGTGAATATCGTGCTCGGGTCGGGATAGTTCTTCAGGCTCTTCGACATCTTCCGGCCGTCTTCGGCGAGGATGAGCCCGTTGACGACGCAATTCTCGAAGGCGGGCTGATCGAACAGGGCCGTGGAGAGGATCATCAGCGTGTAGAACCAACCACGCGTCTGGTCGAGCCCCTCGGCGATGAACTTGGCAGGGAACGTCGACTCGAAGCGCTCCTTGTTCTCGAACGGATAGTGCATCTGGCCATAGGGCATGGAGCCCGACTCGAACCAGCAGTCGAGAACCTCAGGGACGCGAACCATCGCACCGCCACATTCGGGGCAGTCCCAACCGATCTCATCGATGACGTGCTTGTGGAGATCGGTTGGTCGCTGGCCACTCAGCTCCTCCAACTCGTCGAGAGAGCCGATGGCATGTCTGTGCTCGCAGCCTGTGCACTCCCAAACCGGGATGCACGAGCCCCAGTACCTGTTGCGGCTGATGGCCCAGTCACGTGCGTTCTCCAGCCAGTTCCCGAAACGGCGCTCCCCGACGTAGTCGGGGACCCAGTGGATCGTCTTGTTGAGCTCGGCGATTCGGTCGCGAAAGGTCTCAACGGCGACGAACCACGTAGGTATCGCCTTGTAGATCAGTGGGGTGCCGGTGCGATAACAGAATGGATAGGAGTGGGTGATGCGCTCCGACCTGATCAGCTTTCCGGACTCTTCGAGAAGGTCGACGAGAGTCGCGTCGGCCACTTTGATGTTTTGCCCGGCAACATCGGTCACTTCTTCGGTGAAGTTGCCGTTCGCGTCGACCGGGTCGACCAGGACGTCGAGGCCGGCGTTCTGTAACGCAAAGAAGTCCGCCTCTCCGTATGCCGGTGCCATATGCACCAGCCCGGTTCCCTCATCGGTGCTCGTGTCCGGCGATGAGATGATGCGGAAGGCGCCGTGGTCCCGCTGCTCGCCGAAGTAGTCGAAGGGGGGCTCGTAGGAGACGCCCAGCAAGTCGGAGCCGTTTGCCGTCGACACCACGCTTGACTCCTCGAGGATGCTCGATGCGAGGTTCGCCGCGACCCAGTAGTGGTCTCCACCGTGGGCCACCCTGGCGTACTCGATGTCGTCGCCGATCGCTATGGCGAGGTTTGCGGGCAGCGTCCACGGCGTCGTCGTCCAGATCAGGAAATAGTCGCCCTCTTCAACCGGGCCTCGCGACTCGACGGCAGGGAGGCGAACCGTGATCGATGGGTCCTCAGTGTCCCGGTAGTCGAGGTTGGCTTCGAAATTGGATAGTGGGGTTGTCGCTCCATACGAATAGGGGAGTACCTGCCGGTCCTGGTAGACGAGCCCCTTGTCCCACAACTGCTTGAAGACCCACCACACGGTCTCCATGAACTCGGGATCCATGGTCTTGTAGTCGTTCTCAAAGTCGACCCACCGGCCGATCCTCTCGGTGAGGACTTCCCAGTTCTCGGTATTCGCCTGGACTTCTAGCCGGCACGCCTCGTTGAATCGGCCGATGCCGTACTCCTGGATCTGCAAAGGTCCGGATATCCCGAGCTTCTTCTCGACTTCCATCTCGACAGGGAGACCGTGTGTGTCCCAGCCGAATCGACGCTCGACCCTGTAGCCCCGCATCGTCCAATAACGGGGCACGACGTCTTTGATGACACCGGCGAGGAGATTCCCGTAATGAGGGCTTCCGGTTGGGAACGGCGGTCCGTCGTAGAAGACGTACTCATTGTCCGCCGGGCGTCGACGGATCGACTCGACGAAGGCATCGGTCTCGCGCCAGAGACGCAGCACATCTCGCTCCATTGCCGGGATGTCCACGTCCGGCGTGACCCTGGTGAAGGCAGGTTTAGTCTCGGACAACTGGCATTCTCATTCGGAAGGGGTCAGGAATGGTAGGCGCTCCGCGCCAGTTTTCAGATGCGTGATGACCAAGGACCGGTTCGCCCGGCCGTTGACGGAGTCGAGCTCCGGATATGGGTTGTAACTGGTGCCTCGAAAGACGAAATCGTGGGCATCCATGGCGACCGTGTCAAGGTTCGCGTCGCCGCCGCTGCGGAGTCCGGAAGGGCAAACGCTGCCGTTTGTGATCTTCTGTCGGGGGTAATAGGGGCGCCTGTGCGGATTGTCAGCGGGCATCGGTCGAGGGGGAAGCTCGTTTTGGCCGAAGGAGTTGACGTCGAGGCGGTGCGTGGGAATCTGGGCCGCTAGCCGCACGTTATTGGTAGGGTTCCCGTCCTTTAACGAGGTAGGCAGATGGCGAGAAAGCTAGCAAAGTCGACAATGAGCCGTTTCAAGAAGCGGCTTGTCGAGGAGCGCGACCACCTAGAGACGATGGTCGCCAACTATGAGCGTGAGCGCGAAGAGGCCAGGATGACGGAGAGCTCGGCCGACCGCAGTCCTGATCCTGGCAACGCCGAGGCGGGGTCGATGAAGTCGGAGCTCGAGAAGGAGCTCTCCATCGAGTTGAACCTGATCGACCTCCGCTCCAAGGTGGACAACGCGCTTGCCCGCATCGAGGACGGCACCTACGGCACTTGCGAGAGATGCGGCGAGGCAATCCCCGTCGCACGTCTCGATGCACTCCCATACACGACCCTCTGTGTGGACTGCGCCCGCCTGAGGTGAGCCGCCGCTACCTCCTTGCTGGAGGGATCGCGGCCGTCGTAGTTGCCCTCGACCTGTTCACGAAACGGCTGGCGGCGCTGAACTTCGTTGAGGATCGTGTTGTCGTCATCCCCGATTTCCTGGAGTTCACCTATCACGAGAACCCTGGTGCCGCCTTCTCTCTGTTTCAAAGTGGAGGCGAGATCATCGGCGTCGTTGTGATAATCATCCTCGGAGTGGTGCTCTGGTCACTGCGGACCGAGCGCCCGACGACCGAAGTCGTCGTGTTCGGTCTGATCATCGGTGGTGCGGTCGGGAATCTCGCCGACAGGGTGTTCCGCGGGCCCGGTCTGCTCGATGGTCGTGTCATCGATTGGATCGATCTGTGGTGGATCCCGACCTTCAATGTCGCCGACATGGCCGTGACGATCGCCGTATCCGTGCTAGTCATTCACTCGTGGGTGACAAACTGAACATCGAAGTCCCCGTCGATCTCGATGGGGAGCGGCTCGACAAGGTTCTTGCCGACCTGCTCGATGTGAGCAGGTCGGTGGCCCGTGGCCTGTTCGATGGTGGTGTAGAGGTCGACGGTGCGCAGGCGAAGCCCAACACGAGGGTGTCGCGGGGTTCGATCGTGTCCAGCCCCGAGCCTCCCGAGCGACAGGAGCTCCAGCCGGAGCCTGTGGATTTCGGCGTCCTGTTCGAGGACGACCACGTCCTGGTCGTAGACAAGCCTCCCGGCGTGGTCGTTCACCCGGGCTCCGGTCGATCCGGCGGAACACTGGCCGCCGGTTTGCTCGACCGCTATCCGTCGATAGCCGGTGTCGGGGCTCCGGGGCGCTGGGGCCTGGTGCATCGACTCGACAAGGACACTTCCGGGGCGTTGCTGGTTGCCCTGTCCGCGGCCGCTCATGAGACGCTGTCTGCTGCCATTAAGGCCCGCCAGGTTCAACGCGAGTATGTCGCATTGGTGCGTGGAACACTGAAACCGCCAACCGGAACGATCGAGGCGCCCATCGGTCGCGACAGCCACTCACCTACTCGTCGAGCGGTCACCCGAGATGGGAAGTGGGCCCGTACCCACTATCAAGTGACCAGAAACTTCGAGGCAACCGACACTTCGCTCGTTCGCGTGCGACTCGAAACGGGTCGGACCCACCAGATCAGGGTTCATTTCGCCGCCATCGGCCATCCCGTGGTCGGCGATCAGGCCTACGGCGGCGGGACCTCTCCGGTCGAGTCTCCAAGGGTGTTCCTCCATGCTGCGAAGCTCACCTTCGAGCACCCCATGAAAGCCGAGGAGATCGTCGTCGAGTCTCCATTGCCAGACGATCTCGCCAAGGTCCTCGGCCGAATCGAAGCTGCCGAAGGTGCCTAAGTCGGCCATGGCTCTACCGTTGCGCTCGTGACCAACGAATCGGCCACTGCCGCCCCGACCTGCTACCGGCATCCAGACCGCAATACCTTGCTCTCCTGCACGAGGTGCGGCAGACCCATCTGCTCAGACTGCTCGGTTGATGCAGCCGTCGGCCAGCGCTGCGTGGAGTGTGTTCGGGAGGAAGGCGCGCAGAAGGTGATTCCGACCGGTCCCAGACGGACCGTCAGCTCGACAGCGCCAGTGACAGTGTCGCTCGTCGCGATTGCCGTGGGGCTGTTCGTCCTCGGCCAGCTCGGCTTCTATGACCAGCTCATCGCACTATTCGCTCAGGTCAACTTGGCGGTCGCCGAGGGTGAGTGGTGGCGGATCTTCAGCGCTGCGTTGCTTCATGCGAACTTCACTCACATCCTCTTCAACATGTGGGCGCTGTGGGTCCTCGGCCCGCAGATCGAGCGCGGAGTCGGGACCGGTCCCTACCTCGCCCTCTACATCGCCTCGGCTGGAATCGGAGGTGCGCTCGCCTTCCACCTCGGCGGTCCATTCGATGTCGGAGTCGGAGCCTCAGGTGCGATATTCGGGCTCTTTGGCGTGTGGCTCAATTGGGGTGTACGGCGCAGAAACACCGCCCAGGGGAGAGCAATCCTGTCCCAGATGGGCTTTCTCCTCCTGATCAATGCTGCGATCCCATTCCTCATCCCGAATATCAGCTGGCAGGCACACCTGGGCGGGCTCGTCGCGGGGTTCGTCATCAGCGAGGCCTGGTCGAGAATCAGGGGACCTCAGACCAACCTGTATCGCACCCTGACCGGTGTGGTGGTGGCCCTCATCGCCATAATCTCGGTGCTCTGAAGGGAGCGCGAAAATCGGTCGAATGACCGCGATGGCTATCGCCAGCCTGCCTGCTATGTTCGAGAAACTACAGCCGTGTAAGTAGTCGGAAAGCCCAAGTGTCATTCGCCCACCTCCATCTGCATACCGAGTACTCGATGCTCGACGGCGCGGCACGCATCGAAGACGTCGTCAGAGTCGCTGCGGAGGATGGTCAACCTGCCATCGGCATCACGGACCATGGCGTCATGTACGGCGTTGTCGACTTCGTCAAAGCCGCACAGAAGCACGGGGTAAAGCCGGTGATCGGCTTGGAGGCCTATTTCACCGACGGGAGTCGCTTCGATCGACCGGTCGGCGATGCCAACAAGCGCTTCCATATGAATCTTCTCGCCGAGAACGATCAGGGCTACCGCAACCTCCTGCAGCTGAGCTCCAAGGCTTACCTCGAGGGCTATTACTACAAGCCCAGGATGGACTGGGACCTGCTCAACGAGCACGCCAAAGGGGTGATCGCCACTTCCGGCTGCCTGGGTGGTCTCGTCCCCCAACTCCTCGCGCCCGATGCAGGCGAAGAAGGCAACAAGGGCCAGGTGAGGGATTTCGATGCTGCGCTCGCCGCGGCCGGGCGATTCCAGGACGTATTCGGCAAGGACAATTTCTTCATCGAGATTCAAGACCACGGGATGGATGCGCAGCGGCGCGTGATGCCGGACTTGATCGAGATCTCAAAGCGCATCGGTGCACCTCTTCTGGCCACCAACGATGCCCATTACACGAGACGATCCGAGCGAGATGCGCATGACGTTCTCCTTTGCATCCAAACCGGCTCACTGCGAAACGATCCGGCTCGCCTCCGTTTCGAGGGCAGCGAGCACTACCTGAAGACAGCCGCTGAGATGCGATCCCTTTTCCCCGAAGACAGCTATCCGGGTGCATGTGAGAACACTCTGCGCATCGCCGAGCGCTGCGAAGTCGAGTTCGAGTTCGGCAAGATCCTCCTGCCTCACTTCCCCGTGCCTGCCGGTGAGACGGAGGTCACCTTTCTGCGTCACCTCGTCGAGACGGGAATCAGAGAACGGTACGGGCCGACTCCGGGGGCAGATGTCTGGGAGCGGGTAGAGCACGAGCTCAAGATCATCGAGGAGATGCAGTTCCCTGCGTACTTCATCATCGTCTGGGATCTGATGCGCTATGCCAGGGAGAAGCAAATTCGCGTCGGCCCGGGTCGTGGCTCTGCGGCCGGCTCCATCGTTTCTTATGCCTTGCGGATCACGGACATCGATCCCCTGCAATATGGGCTCATCTTCGAGAGGTTCCTCAATCCCGGTCGGCGGCAGATGCCCGATATCGACATGGACTTCGATGAGAGGTATCGCGGTGAGATGATCCAATACGCCACCGAGAAGTACGGCTCCGATCGCGTAGCCCAGATAATCACCTTCTCCACGATCAAAGGGAAGCAAGCGATCAGGGATGCGGCCCGTGTCCTGGGGCATCCGTACGGTCTAGGTGACCGCATCGCCAAGGAGATGCCTGCCTCCATCCTGGGGAAGGATCCGACTCTGACCCAAATCCTCGAGCCGCCTGGCCCGGATGCCGAAAGCGAGGTCCGCGACTGGTACGCAAACGCCCAAGGGCTGAGGACGCTGATCGAGAGCGACCCTGCTGCTGCGGAGATCGTCGAGGCCGCCAGGGGTTTGGAGGGTCTCAGGCGCCAGGACAGCATCCATGCGGCGGCCGTCGTGATCGCACCCGAGCCGCTGACCAACATCGTCCCCATCCAGCAAAAGGGACCAGACGCCGAAGTCGTCACCCAATACGAGATGCATGGTGTCGAGGAGTTGGGTCTGCTCAAGATGGACTTCCTCGGGTTGCGCAACCTCTCGATCATCGAACGTTGCCTCGAGTTGGTCGAGGAGACCACGGGGGCCCGGCCTGACATAGACAACATCCCCCTGGACGACGCCAAGACATTCGAGCTGCTCCAGGCAGCCGACACCATCGGCGTGTTTCAGCTGGAGGGTACGGCGATGAGGGCCCTGATCCGGTCCCTGCAGCCGGACTCTTTCAACGACGTCATTGCGCTCGTCGCCCTGTACCGCCCCGGGCCCATGGGGGCGAAGATGCACACCCTCTACGCCGACCGCAAGAACGGGAGAGTTCAGATCGAGGACCTCCATCCGGAGGTGACCGACATACTCGCCGACACCTACCAAATCATGGTGTATCAGGAGCAGGTGATGCAGGTCGCCCAGAAGATGGCCGGATACTCGATGGCTGATGCTGAGCAGTTCCGCAAGGCGATGGGCAAGAAGATCAAGTCGGTCATGGCGGCCGAGGAGGAGAAGTTTGTCGCCGGCTGTGTCTCACAGGGCCACGACGAGAGGGTCGGGCGAGAGCTGTTCGAGCTGATCGGCCACTTCGCCGGCTACGGGTTCAACAAGTCGCACAGCGCAGGGTACGGCTACGTCGCTTATCAGACCGCGTATCTCAAGGCTCATCACCGGGCCGAGTACATGGCAGCACTGCTGACCGCAACCAAATCGAACAAAGATCGCACTGCGGTCTACCTCAACGACTGCCGGCAAAGCTCGATCGAAGTGCTCGTTCCGGATGTGAACGAATCCGACTCCGACTTCACCGTGCGAGATGGTCGTATCAGGTTCGGGCTCTCGGCCATCAGGAACGTTGGTGAGGCGGCCGTGGAGAAGATCGTCGAAGCACGTGGCGAGGGGCCCTTCGAGTCGTTCGTGGACTTCGTCAACAGGGTCGACCCGTCGGCCTTGAACAAGAGGGCTGTGGAGTCGCTCATCAAGGCAGGCGCATTCGACGGGCTCGGGGAGCCACGAAAAGGCCTGATGTTGGTGCACGAGATAATCCTCGACACGATTCTCGAGAGACGTCGCAATGAGGACATGGGCCAATTCTCACTCTTCGCCGACGGTGGCAGCGAGGCCTCGACGGGCTCATTCGAGATACCGGATCAGCAGTGGGCACAGAAGATCCGCCTCGGCTTCGAGAAGGAAATGCTGGGTCTCTACGTGTCCGATCATCCTCTCCTCGCCGTGGGTCCCTCACTGGTCGCCTCGACCACCGTCGGTTTGCCCGATCTGCCGGATCAGCCCGACAAGGCCAAAGCCACCATCGGGGGCATCGTCGGGGCGATAACGAGACGATGGACCAAGAACGGCGATCCGATGATTTTCTTCCAACTGGAGGGGCTGGAGGGGTCTGTGGAGTGCCTCGCCTTCCCTCGGACCGTCAAGGAATGCGGCCACTTGATCGTGGAAGACGCGGTTCTGATCGTCGCCGGGAACGTCGACAACCGAGGCGATGACGTCAAGTTCGTAGCCCGAGAGATCAAAGAGCTGGAGATTCGCGACGACTCGACCGTGCGGTTGAGAGTCCCGGCAGCTCGTCTGACGCCCGAGGTCGTGACAAACCTCAAGGCCATACTCGCCAATCACCCAGGCCCGGCCGGTGTGTTTCTCCACATGACCAACAATGGCTCCGAGAAGGTCATGAAGCTGAGCGACTCACACAAGGTGGAGCCACGGTCGGCGCTTCTGGCCGAGCTCAAGGAGCTGCTCGGACCAAGCGCCATCATCTAGCGCCTGAGGGCGAGTCTCCTCGTGGCTACCTCGATCAGCGTCGCGGAGCGACCGTGCTTCCGGCCGAGAAAGTAGGCGCCGACGGCCGCTCCTACTGAGAGCGCCCCCGCAGAGCTGAATGCAACGGCGCGCTTGGTCTTGCGTGCAAAGATCACCACGGGCCAGCCGCGTTCGTGGGCGATTCTGTCGAGAGCGCCATCCGGGTTGACCGCCACCGGGTGGCCGACGAGCTCCATCATCGGAAGATCGGATATCGAGTCCGAATAGGCGTAGCAACGCTCGAGGTCGTAGCCCCGATCAGAGGCAATCTTCTCGATCGCCACAGCCTTGCCGGTGCCGTACATGAACGGTCCGTCGAGCTTGCCCGTGTAATGGCCATCAACGACTTCTCCACGCGTTCCTAGGCCACCGGTCATTCCCAGCGACACTGCGAGGGGCTCGACGACGACAGTTGGTGACGCCGACACGATCCAGGTGTCCCGGCCTGCCTCCTTGTGCATCTTGAGCAGCTTCTTCGACTCGGGCCGAACCTGAGATACGAGGCGGGGGAGGACCCCTGTGCCGAGCGCGTCGAGGGCGTCGACCGAGGCTCCCTCGATTCGAGACAAGAACTCGGCTTTCGTCTCATCGGAGGCCTCGCCCTGATCACCGAGAATCATGAACGTGATACCAGATAGAGCCCATCCGAGGACGTCTTTGTTGTCGGCAAGGCCTTGTCTCCAGGCCTCCATCCCGATCGGAAGCGCAGACGCTCCTGCGATCAGGGTGCGGTCGAGGTCGAAGAAGGCGGCAGAGTTGGTCACGCCCCCATTTTACGTTTGGGCTCGAGTTTCAGGGAGCGTGCCGTCAGTTCTTCGGTTTCTGCGAGCAGGCCGGCGAGGCCGTCGAGATCGGTCGGAGGCTCTGCGACCCAGGGGATTGTGGCGACAACCGCCTTGTGTACAGCGCCGAACTCGGCTCGGGCATCGCTCTGCCTGAGGCTCTCTGAGGCCCAGCGCGCCAGATTCTCCACGAGCTTGGTGTCCGTGTCGTCGGGAGGTTCGAACCCGATCCACTCCTGTGGCAGAGACCGGTTGAAGATGACCGCGGCCGGGACACTGCCGACCTCGGGCAAGTCGCGATAGAAGCGCGCCGCCTCGGTGATAGGGGCGGGATCGGCCGTTGTGACGACGAGTGTTTTCGCCCTGCTGAGTAGGGCTTCGATCTGTCGTCCCCGATCGGCTACGCCGTCGTAGGTTGTTCTGAGATCCAACAGGAACTCTGCGACTCGCTCCAGGAGGTTCGAGCCGAGCACGGAGTCGGCGATCCGAAGCACAGGCTTGGCTGCTGTTCTGTAGAAGAAGCGGCGGCCGGGCAAAGGGCCCCCCGTGAGCCATCGGAGCAACCGGCCTCCGACCAGGTCGGCCATGTCGGCGGGTGCTGTGAAGAAGTCGATACCACCGGCCGATGGGGGAGTGTCGACCACCACGACGTCCCAGGCGCCGGCCTCCACGAAGGTCGCGGCCTGGTCCGCAGCAGCGTAGGACTGCGAGGCCGGGAAATGCTGGCTGGCGGCCAGGAAGAACTCATTGTTCACCAGTCTCGCTGCGACGTCAGGGTCGGCGTGCCTGATCGCAACCGATCTCCAGGACTGGGTGGAGTCGAGCATCGCTGCCCAGAGGTTCGGCTCGTCGGGATGGGGGAAAGGCTCGGAGCCGAGCTCGTCGCCGAGCCCCAATGCCGATGCCAGCCTCCGAGCCGGGTCGACCGTGAGGACCAACGTCCTGAGCCCGGCACGCGCCAGTGAGACCCCGATCGCAGCAGAAACCGTGGTCTTGCCCACGCCACCGGCTCCGGTCACCAGCACAGCTTCGGTCACAGGGACTCCTCGAGCGCGTCAGACAGGCGGGCGGCCACCTCCGTCGGTGTCAAGAGCCCAAAGAGATAGGGCAGCTCGACGTGGGGTGGCAGTTCCGACAGCCATTTCTGCTGTTCGACGTAAACCGAGCGATGGTGGATCGCGGCATCTCTCACCGGCCCCCGCCCCTTGGCCGCAGTGGCGAGCTCGGGAACGACGCGATTGGTGATGACCATGGGCTCCGGCACGAGCTCGTTCGTCTCTAGCCACGCGAGGGTCTGACGGGTCTCCGTCGTGGGCAACTCCTCAGCCAGGCTCACGATGACCATCTCCGTCGAATCCGGGTCGCGCAGGGTCTCGCCCATCCAGGCCGCCTGCCGTTCGATGCGTCCGGTTGGCACCAGCTCAGATATCGACCTGGGAGCCCGAAGATACGAACCGATCTGACCGGTCGGTGGGGCATCCGCGATCACCAAGTCCCATTTCCTCTCCCGCACCTCCCAAAGCACCTTCCCGATCGAGATGATCTCTCGCACAGCGGGAGCAGCCGTGGCGAGTGCGTCAAAAGCCCGCGCCACTCTCGAGAAGCGATTCAGCCCTTTGAGCGAGAGCTGGAGTGTGAGGTATTCGATGAGCGAATCGGAACGAATGAGCCGCATCGCGTGCAAGTCGGGCCGCACCTCAATTGGGTCGAAAACGAGGTCGCGCACGCCGAGATGCGCGGCAAGCCCGGCGGACTCACCCATATCTATGACGAGAACGCGCTTGCCTTGCCGAGTCGCCAGCTGTGCGAGGCCGGCGGAAACCGCCGACTTACCGACTCCACCTTTGCCCGATACGACGAGGAGCCGCTTGTCGAGCACGATCAGTCCGGGTTTTTGAGGGGAATCGTGAGGACCAGGTTGCCGTCTTCCACGGCCCAAGAAGCCTTCGAGATCAGGACGTAGTCGGTGTAGTCGATCTCTGCTTGCTTCACGAACTTCTTCCGTTCCTCGCCGGCGACGGGCGGAAGGGGCCGGTCTTTGACAGCCTGGGCGCGCTGGGCGTAACGCTCGATCATCTGGTCGACGTCAAATTGAGCCATGTTCGGGACACTAACGCTCTTGCTTGCGCTTTTCGCTCTTGCGCTCAGACTCCAGGCGCTCCAGCTCGACATCCGAGTAGTCGACGTATGTCATCGCATCGGCGATGAGCCGATGACCGGCCACCTCCCGAATCGCTTTGTGCATCTCCTGGGCGACCCAGCGATATGCAGGATGGCCCGCAGGCTGCGAGCGCAGCTCGATCAGGTGGAAGGCCTGCCGGGGATTCATCTCCATCACGAAGCGGACGTTGTAGGCGAACGGCACGACATATTGGGCCACATCGGCGCCGAGATCGGCTCTCACTCGCTCATAGAGCTCACCCGAGTCGTCCATGATCGACTCCCAGCGACTGCGTAGGCCGAGCTCCTCGATTTCGGCTGGAGTGTCGTAGCCGAGCCTCGTCCCAAAACGCTGCCACTCAATGGTCATGAGCCGGTGCCGCTGCAGGTCACGGAAGGCCCCGATGTCGCAGGTCACGTCGAACCTATAAGTGGTTCGCTCCATCGGCCTGCCTGGCCGGTGCCGTCGGTTGCGTCTCTTTCCCACCAAAGCAGCCAGGATCTGCGCACGCTCGGCCTGCGACATGTTTCGGGCGAGTTCCTGAAGGACGTCGTCCGGCAGCTCGGAGACCGAGTACAGCGCGGCTGCAGCGATCTTGACTTCGGCGTCCGGCACCCAGTCGGTCAGAGTCACGGATCGTCCCTTATCCGTTGGGGTGCCCAGATCCTCCGACAAGCCTTCGAGGTCGTCGCGCACATTTGCGAGATACTGCGACCACTTGACTCCTCGGTCGGGGAGATCGACGCGTGTGAGAAAAGACGGGATGATCTTGCGCAACTCGGTCAACATCATCTGGCCGTAGTCACGCACTTCCTCGAGCGGGCTTGCCTGCATGCGCACGAGCGCCATCTCGTATGCCTGGCCGGTTGCGTAGATGCCGACGTTCGACGTGGTGGCCACAGGGAGCAATCCGCGCACGGTGTCGCAGGCCTTGGCGCGGATGGTCGCGTTGTAGACCATGTTGGAGTCAGACTCCGACTTGGGATGGCGCTCACGAAAGACATCGATCATGCCGGAAACCATCTCCGAGTACTCGTCGAAGACATGCTCCATATGAGAGCGATACTCAGAGGCGTGCTTGCTTCTCTCGATCTCCGGGGGAGTGAAGTAGCGATAGCTGTCGCCGAGCCTGGCGTCGTACTTGATGTACCGGGTCGACTGTTCGAGATAGGCCGCCAGCCGGCCCCACTCGAGTACCTTTGTGAGCAGGTTCGAGGCCTGCTCACAGGCCAGGTGAGCTCCGCCGAGCTGGGCAACCGAGTCGTCGCCGTATTCGAAGAACACTCTCTTGTAGAGATCTTCGGCCCGCTTCGTCGATAGGAGTGGGTCGTCCTCGATATTGAGGGCGATCGACTCGATCCCGGCCTCGGGATCGTTCAGGAACTCGTCGAGGAGGAGGCGCCGTAGCGACTTGGCCGACCGCGAGTATCTGGCGAAGAGAGCGCCTTTGACGACTTCCGGAAGGTTGATGAGCCCGAACACTGGGAGGTCGGTGTTGGTGACGAAGCGGCGCAGAACTGCCTGCTCCGCCTCGGTGAACTCTTCCTGGTGGTAGGTCGTCACGGATTGGCGATTGTACGAGGAAATGGAACCGGACCCGGTTACCGTCTCGTTGTCGTGTATATGTGGCTCATTCGAATCGCCATCGTCGCCCTGGTGCTGGCGGCAGTCGGGATTGCTGTGGTCCCGATTCTCGTGATGCTCGACCTGCTCAACGGGGGCTCGGGATGGGGGCTTTGCCCGGGTGGGCTCGAAGCGTGTGACAAGCCATACACGACCCCTTTCGAGTTCTTGATAGTGCTCATCCTCGGCCTGTTTCTCGTGATTCTCGCCATCAGGCTCGTCGCCCGGCTTGCTCGTCGGCTACAGGCCGAGTCGTACCAGGTCAATGAGCAGGAGTCACAGCTTCGGCGCGGGTAGTGGCCGGGTCCTTCTGCCTCTTGATGACAACCACTATTGCGACGACGATCAACGCCGCGCCCAGCCAACCGGCCAGGTCGAGCCGCTCGTCGAGCACGACCCAGGCCGTGGCTACCCCGAAGGCAGGCTCGGCGGCTAGCACCACAGCCGTAGTCGATGCCCCGACCACGGTCTGAGCCCACGCCTGGAGGACGTAGGCACCGACGCTGACTCCGATGCCAGTGATGAGGATCGCCGGCCAGACCGTTTCCGGAGGGAGCGAGTACCCGTCCAGCAGGCCTGTGAGCAGGAACGATGCGATCGCCACCGTCGTGAGCTGCACCGCAGTGAACGGGATGACTGGGTGTTTCGGTGCCAGCACCGAAAGGGCCACGACATGTAGTGCAAAGGCGACGGCGCAGCCCAAAGTGAGAAGGTCTCCCGGCGAGAGGCTGAGGTCGTCTAGCCCGGTCACGAGAGCCAGACCGACGAAGGCAACTGCAGCGGCGCCAACCGACCACGGTGAGGGGGCGTATCGGTGAAACGCTGCGGCCAAGAACGGCGTCAGCACGACGAACAAGCCTGTGATCAGAGCCGAGTTGGTAGCGCTCGTTAGGGCCAATCCGGCGGTTTGCAGCGAATAGCCGGCGAAGAGAGCGGCGCCGGCAATCGTCCCATCGCGCCAGATCGCTCCTCCTTTCGGAACAGCAATGACGATCAACAGGAGCGCGCCGATCATGAATCGCCATGCCACGAAGCCAATGGGAGCGATCGTCTCTACCGCCGACTTGACGACCACGAAGGTGGCGCCGAAAAGGAAGGATGCGAGCACGAGTGCGGCAATCGCCCTGGTTTCGCGTCTGAGTCGCATGAGAAGGCAAGAGACTAGGAGCGGCCGGGAACGTAGCATGCGCCGTCATGCCGGGACCAAAAGCCGACGGCTCCGTTCCTACCCCTGCCGAGCGCGGCAAGGCGCGAGCGGTCCTCAACCGACTCAGAGGTCGCTATCCGAACATCGAGACAGCCCTCGACTACGAGAACGCTTGGCAGCTATTGGTCGTGACGGTCCTTTCGGCCCAGACGACGGACGAGAACGTCAACAAGGTGGCGCCATCTCTGTTTGCGGCGTACCCGAATCCAGAGTCACTTGCCGACGCCAACCCCGAGGACGTGGAGCAGATCGTCTTCTCCACCGGTTTCTACAGACAGAAGACGAAATCGATCATCAAGCTGTCGCAAGCTGTGGTGGAGCTATTCGACAATGAGGTGCCAGCAGACCTCGACGAGTTGGTCAAGCTCCCGGGCGTTGGAAGGAAGACGGCGAGCGTTGTGCTGGCTGAAGTCTGGGATGTGCCGGCAATTGCCGTCGACACTCATGTGAATCGGGTCGCACGCCGGCTCGGCCTGACGACCGAGTCCGATGCGGTGAAGATAGAGAAAGACCTCATGGCCCTCTATCCGAAGGCGAGCTGGTCGGGCATCTCGATGCGATTCATCCAGTTCGGCAGGGACACATGCGATGCGCGCCGGCCCGACTGTGGTCATTGCGAGCTCTTCAAGTTGTGCGAGTGGCCGGATCGCTTTGAGGTGGCCGCGGCGGCTGAGAAGTGAACCGCGACATTCTCAAGCTGGCCGTCCCGGCCCTGGGAGCCCTGGCCATCGATCCGCTCTTGACGCTTGCCGACACAGCATTTGTTGCCCGTCTCGGAGTCAACGAGCTCGCCGCTCTCGGCGTCGACACGGCAATCCTCGGGTTCGCCTTCTTCGGCTTCAACTTCCTTGCATACGTGACAACTCCGCTGGTGGCCCAGGCACTTGGCCGGGACGACCGGTTGGGCGCCCGGCGTTGGGTCGGGGATGCTTTGACCCTCGCCGTCGGTCTTGGGGTGCTGGCGACGCTGGTCCTGCTCGTCTTAGCTCCCTGGTTCGTCCAGATCATGGGTGCCGGCGCGGAAGTGTCTGGCCCCGCGGTGTCGTACCTGCGGATTCGCGCTCTTGCTGCACCGGCGGTCCTCGTCGTCCTCGCCGGGCACGGGGCGTTTCGGGGGTATCACGACACGAGGACGCCGCTGGTCGTGGCTGCGGTCGTCAACGGAATCAACCTGATTCTCGACCCGCTTCTCATCTTCACGGTCGGGTGGGGCCTTCAAGGCGCCGCAGTGGCCACAGTGCTCGCCCAGTGGGTCGGTGCCGCCGTGTTCATGAGGCTGCTCCTGGCGCGCGAGATGGTGGCCAGGCCGGAGTCGTTTGCCTCAGCCGTGCCGTCACTCCTCAAGCTCGGCCGCAATGGCCTCCTCGTGACGACCCGCACTGCGGCCCTCCTCGTCGCATTCACGGTTGCGGCTGCCCAGGCAACCCGTCTCGGCCCGGCCTCGATTGCGGCACATCAGGTAGTCGTCCAGGTCTGGCTCCTCGCTTCGATGGCGGCCGATGCTTTCGCAATCGCCGGTCAGGTGATGGTTGGGGACGCCGTCGGGAGGCGGGACGAGCCGGGAATTCACTCCGTCACCGCCAGGCTGATGACATGGGGGGCAGGCGTTGGCGTCCTCCTCTTGGCGGCTTTTTGGTTGGGTCGCGGGCTTCTCGACTCGCTCGCGGCCGATCCAACGGTGGGAGCGCTATCCGTGGAGGCCGGTGGTGTGGCTGCTGTCATGCAGCCCATAGCCGCCCCCCTATTCGTGGCCGACGGGATCTTCCTCGGGCTATTGGCGTTGGGGGTGCTCGTCGCCTCGACCGCCTCGGGCTCCGCTGTTGCGTTGGTGCTCATCTTCGCAACGGACCTCGGGCATTCGTTGACGGGGATCTGGTGGGCCCTCTTTGCGATGGTTGCCACGAGAATCGCCGTCTTCGCCCTCGCTTACCGCCGGTCGGTGATTGGAGCGCTCAAGTCCTGACCCTTTGTCTCAGGGAGTGTGAGCGTCAGGCCGGCGGCGACGAGCATCCCGATACCGAGGAACGTCACCGATCGTGAAAGCCCGAAGCGCTCGATGGTGAATATGCCGCTGATCAGGCCGGTAGCTGAGCCGACGATGGCGAGGTTGGCCGCTGCTGTAGTCGCACTGGAGCGGAGACGGGTGGGGAACAACTCGGCGCGATGACTCCCGCCCGCAGGCACGAAGGCAAATGTGCCGAAAGAGCTCACGACTACGGCTCCGACGATCAGTGGCACCGAGGCCGTGTTGTACAACACGATGCCACCGGACAACGCGAGCAGCAGACTGAGAACAGTGGTGAGTCTCCGACCCCAGCTGTCGGCGAGATGGCCTCCCACGAAGAAGCCAATCCCACCAAATGTGCCGCCCACCAGGCTCACGAGCACCGTGTCTCCCGTCGTGAGCCCGACACCCTCGATCAGCCGCTCTGTGGAGAAGGCGAGAGCAACCGATGAGAAGGCGCTGGCCAGGAATCCGACCAGCCCCACTACCCAGAAAACGCGGGAGTGCGGCCCACTGACCAGCTCTCTCCAGTGTCCGTCGTGCGGGGAGCGCTCGAAGAGCTCGCTCTCCGGGACTTTCTTGATCAGGAGAGGCATCGCCAGAACGCCCACCGCTATGAGGAGATGCGGGATGCGCCAGGCCTCACCGCCCCCATCCGCCAGTGGCAGCGTCATCAAGGCAATGCCGGCGCCAAGGGACACAGCCGCCCCGTAGAACGAGATCGAGTAGGCGCGGATGTCGGAGGGCACACGCTCGGCGATGATGACGACCGAGAGGCCACTCACGGCTGCGGTGCCAACTCGAAGCAGTGCTTGCGCCATGCCGAATTGCCAGGCGTCGACGACCAGCCCGGCGAGCGTCCCACCGACGAGGACCAACGTGAGCGCCCAGAGGAACGGCCTTCGTCTCCCGATGTGGTCTCCCAGCCAGCCGATCGGCAAAGCCCCGAATGCGGCCAGTCGGGCGAATCCCAGGAGGAGACTCATCTCACCTTCGCTCAATCCGAGGCCGACCCTCGTGAAAGGGAGTGTGGCCGTTGCCTGCGATTGGGCGAACCCCTGGAGGAGCCCCGCGAGCCACATGACGGCCACAAAGCGACGCGCTTGGCTGTCGAACCTGCCAACCGGCAGCAGCGGCTCGAGGAGTCTGCGCAGTCGGGTCGGCATCCTGGACAGCGTAGGGGCGGATACCCGACATTTACCTCGGCTGAACCCTCTCTATGGGAACATCGAGACTGGCCCCCTCGTTATAGCCAGCGTCATATGTTCGAAAACGTCGATTCAGCCGCGTACATAATTCAGCTCTTCATCGCGTTCGGAGCGGGGATCATCTCCTTCGTCTCTCCCTGCGTCCTGCCGCTGTTGCCCGGCTATCTGTCGATGATGTCCGGTTACTCCACGGCTGAGATCCAAGGTGGCCGCATATCGACAGGCCGGATGTCGCGAGTCATCCTCTTGTTCATCGCCGGGTTCACGGTCGTCTTCGCCATTCTCGGGGCAGCGGCGGCCAGTCTCGGCAACGTCATCACCCGCAACCTCGGCACGCTCGAGACGGTCGCCGGAGCGCTGATCATCGCCTTCGGTCTTCTCATGGCGGCGATGGCCGTCTCGAATCGCGGTTTCCTCGCGACGCTTAGCCAGGATCGGCGCGTTGACGTCAGGCCGTCCCGACTCGGGAAATGGGCGCCACCGGTCATGGGTGCTGCTTTTGCGTTCGGCTGGACACCCTGCATCGGGCCAGTACTCACCGTGATCCTCGCCACCGCAGGAACTCAGGGGACTGTCGCCCAGGGCGTGTTGCTATTGGTCGTCTACTCGCTTGGGCTCGGTGTTCCCTTTCTCCTTGCGGGTCTGGGGATGTTCAAGTTCTTCGGGAAGCTCAAGCCGTACCTACGGGGAATCAACATCGCTTCCGGTCTTCTGCTGGCTGCATTCGGCGTGCTCATGGTCACAGGGAATGTCGGCGACCTATCCGCCGTCATCGTGGAATGGTTCGAGTCGGTTCCCTTCCTGAGGGAGTTATCGTCGGTGTGATGACAGCCCGAATCGCCCCGGCACCGGAGCTGGTCTGGTTTCGTGGGCCCGACACGATCAGATTCCTCAACGACTTGATCAGCCAGGAGATCGGTCACCTCGAGCCAGGCACTGTCGCTCGGTCGCTCCTTCTCGGTCCACAGGGCAAGATGGATTTCATCCTGTGGGTGCTCCGTGGTGAAGACGAAGTGGGTCTTGTGACCGAAGACGGCAGGGGAGAGGAGCTCGCCAATCGACTCGGTCGCTACAAGATCCGGGTCGAAGTCGAAGTCGTGCCCGAACTTTCGGAGGTCTATCTCGTTGTGGGAGACCCAACCGTGCCAGCCGGGCAGTGGGAGAGAACAGATGGGCTCGTCAGGGCCGACCTGTCCTGGCCAGGATTGCCGAGAGAGCTGCGAGTGGGGGCGGATGTCTCCGGTCTGGCTGAAATCGATCCCGGTGAGTATGCCGCAGCGAGGATCGAGGCGGGCATCCCTGTGATGGGAGTCGACGTCGACGAGAAGACCATTCCCCAGGAGACAGCTCTGGTGCCCGAGACCATCTCATTCGAGAAAGGTTGCTTCTTGGGTCAGGAGCTCGTCGCTCGACTCGACTCACGCGGAGGCCGGGTCAACCAGCATCTCCGGATACTCGAGTTCGATGAGCCTGTTCCCACAGGCGCGACTCTGAAGGCTGGCGACCGAGAGGTGGGCACTGTCACCACATCGTCGGGCAGTCTGGGACTGGCTTTGGTCTGGCGGGAAGTCGAGCCTGGAGACCGGATCGACGCAGGAGGGGTAGCCGCCACAGTGAGAGCCGTTCCACAGAAATCTGAGAGCACCTTCACCGGCTCTTAACAACCGTAAGGCAGACTGGGCCGGTGTCTGGACCAACTCGTTCGGTGCTTCTCGTTGAGGACGACGACTCGATCGCGGACATGCTGCGCGGCTTTTTCGAGCGTGACGGCTTTCGCTTTCTTCACGCGCTGACGGGAGAGGAAGCCATCGAGCGCCTTCGCCTCCGGCCCGTTTCCGTGGTGCTACTCGACCTCAACCTTTCGGGCATCGATGGTGTCGAGACCTGCCGCCGGATGCGGGAGTTCACCCAAGTGCCGGTCCTGATGTTGACGGCGCGTGACAGCGAGATCGACAAGGTTCTGGGTCTGGAGATGGGGGCCGACGACTACATCACCAAGCCGTTCTCACCGCGCGAGCTCATGGCGCGGGTCAAAGCAGTCCTGCGACGGTCCGAGGAGCCCATCCAGAAGCCGAGGATCATCGAGATCGGCGGCTTCGAGATCGACGGGGGCAAGCGGAACGTTGTCACACCCGAGGGCGAAAAGCTGACTCCGACCGCACGTGAGTTCGACCTCCTCTGGTTCCTTGCCGAGAACCAGGGCATCGCTCTCAGCCGGAGCCAGATCCTGGAGTCGGTGTGGGGTTACGAATACTTTGGCGAAACCCGGACTGTCGACGTGCACATCAGACAGCTTCGCAAGAAGATCGAGGGAATCCCGATCGAGACGGTATGGGGAGTCGGCTATCGGCTCGGTGACTGAATGAGGCGCAGGCTCTTCTGGTCGATAGCGGGAGTCTCGATTGCGATGGGATCACTGGTGCTCATTGCTGCCCTTCTCTCTTCGCAGCGAGCCGCAGTCGATGCGACCCAGCGCGAGCTCGACCGGGCCGCAACGTCAGTCGTCACCCTGATCGAAGAGGCTGTTGCGCAGGGGGAGACGCGACCTGCCGCCATCGCCGAATTGATCGCCCTGCTGGGTGAAGACCGGTTCGTCTCGCTACTGGCACGGCTCCAGAGCGCCGCCGGGGGTTCGGAGCTCTCTTTTGGCGCGGTCGCACCCAACGGGGAGAGTGTGACCAACGGTCCCCTGTTCGAGCGACTCGACATCGATCTCGCCACGGTGATGCCGGGCCAGAGCTACTTCTATGAGACGGCCGACGAGATGGTCGTGATCCGAGGCAACACCATCCAGCTCCAGAACGTCGAGCTCGTATTCGTGGTTGGGCTGGCCCGGAGCACTCCGGTGGTGGAGCTGGCGGATCGCACCGGATCGGTGGTCGCCATCTTTCTCATGATGATCCTGGTGTCGGCGATCGTGGCCCGCCTTCTCTCGGACAGCATCCTGCGCAGGCTCGAGCCACTGGCGGATGCCTCCCGGAGCCTGGCATCAGGTGACCTGAGCACACGGGTGCCCGACCTCGGAGATCCGGAGCTCAACGACCTGGTGGAATCCTTCAACGAGATGGCCGAAGAGCTCGGAGCCAGCAGGGTGCGCGAGCGCGAGTTCCTGCTTGGTGTCGGTCATGACCTGCGGACGCCGCTGACGACTATCGCCGGCTACGCCGAAGCGTTGGAATCGGGAGACGTGGATGATGACGAGGTCCGACGGATCGGCAGTGTGTTGGGTGTCCAGAGCCGGCAACTGAGCCGATTGATCGAGGACATCACCCTTCTGGCCAGACTGGAACAGCCCGAGTTCGATCTTCGATACGAAGAGGTCGATCTGCCCGCCCACGTCCGTGAGGTAGTCGAGGGCTTCCGGCGTCGCTCCGAGGAGTTGAGCGTCGACTTGGTGATTGAGACCGACTCATCGCCTCCAGTCGAGACCGATCCCGATCGCGTTGCCCAGATCGCCTTCAACCTCGTCGAGAACGCTCTTCGCTTCACTCCTGCGAATGGGTCGGTCACAGTGCGTGTGGGCCCGATGGAAGGGTCGGCGGTGAAACTCGAGGTCGAGGACACAGGCTCGGGCATCAATGCGGAGGATCTGCCCAAGATCTTCGACCGTCACTTCGTCGCCGGACAGCGTCACATTCGCAACGAAGGGACCGGCCTCGGCCTGTCGATCGTCGAAGGCCTGACCGAGCGTCTCGGTGGTTCCGTGGCCGCTCGGTCCGCCAAGGGAGAAGGGACAACGATCACGGTGGTGATCCCTGACCACCGCAGTGCCGCCGGCACCGACTAGAAGTCGATGCGCATGACGAAGCGTCGCTTCGTCGGATGACTCAGCTCGGTGAAGCCGGCGTTTGCGAAGACGCTGCGGCTGCCGACGCGCAACTCATCCCAGGTGATGTCGACAC
>ERZ869936.246-NODE-246-length-59122-cov-7.816666_pt1 | contig 59122 bp, 44 predicted proteins | sample MGYA00520876_ERZ869936 | MGnify/ENA primary metagenome ERZ869936 (study PRJEB32218, sample SAMN09650985) | biofilter metagenome | isolation source: enrty point of leading RO module | place: Saudi Arabia: Thuwal, RO plant located on Red Sea | collected 2016-02-17 ... | reverse complement strand
AGTTGCCGAATGCGCCGGCCAGGATCGGAATGATCACGAAAAAGATCAGCACCGTGACGTGCATGGTGAACAGCATGGTGTAGAACTCGGGCGATATCTGGCCGCCCTCGCCCGAAAACAGCATCTTTCCGATCACGGGCATGTCGGCCCAGGGCCAGGCCAACTGCCAGCGAATGCCAAGCGCCAGCAATCCGCCGACCAAGAACCAGATCAGCGTCGAGAACAGGAACTGGATCCCGATCACCTTGTGGTCTTTGGAGAACACATAGGTGGTCAGGAAGCTGCCGGAATGCCCATGTGCATGGGCATGGTCGTCATCGTGTGCGTGTGCACCTGCCGTCGTGGAACTCATTCACCAACCCCTTCCGCGGCCAATTGCGGATCTTGCGTGGCCTTTTGTTCTTCGTTTTTCTCGGCGAGCCACTTGTCGAAGTCCTCGCGTGATTCGACCGTCAAACGCCCCTTCATCTTGTAGTGACCCCAGCCGCACAACTCGGCACAGACCAGGTCGTAGGTGCCGGTCTGTGTGCAGCGGAACCAAACCGGAATCTTCATGCCCGGCACGGCGTCTTGCTTGACCCGCGCGTTGGGCAGGAAAAAGCTGTGCAGCACGTCGGCACTTTTCAGCTCGAGCAGGATTTCTTCGTTGACCGGCAAGTGCAGGTCGTTGACCACGAAAATATCGTCGTCGTCGCCCAGCACGCCTTCGGCCTTGAGCCCCGGATATCGAAGCCGCCACTCGAACTGCCGGGCGGTGACTTCCAGCATGGGCCGCATGTCGTCGGCCGTGCCGTAGATTCCGTCGGGCCCGGCCGCCGGGTTGCGAATCTTGGAATTCGCCCAGGCGTTCATTTGATAGATGGCGATAAACAGCAGCACGGCCGCGGGGATGATCGTCCATACGATTTCCAGGCTGTGACTGCCGTGGGTGAACTTCACCGGGGCAGATGCCTTGCCGTCGTACCGCCAAAGGAACCAAAACAGCACGACTTCAGTCACCACGAACACGGCCCCGGTCAACCACAGAATGAAATAGAACAAGTGGTCGATCGTATGCCCGTTCTGCGAGATGTCGCGCGGCAGCCACAGGTTGTACCAGGGCGAGACGACAAACACCGCCACACCCAAAATCGGCACCAGCAAGAACACGATGCTCCAAAACTTACCCACGACTATTTCTCCAAACGTGCGGCGATGCGGCCGGGCGGAAGGTGCCCCGGCGGAAATCGTCCTCAGTATTTTGCCTGGCCTACCAGCGGATGCTGTTCGGGCGGATGGTCGGTTGCCGCCTCGTACGGGAGCGACATGACGTAGTCGACGATGTTCCAGATCTCGTCCGAAGTAAGCGTTCCGGTGGCGCCCGGTGTGGCGGGACCGACGCCCGGCATCGGCGCGCCGTTGATGCCCGCATACAGCCGGCGATACACGTCGACCGGGCGGCGCCCGCCGCGATAGACGTTCTGTCGCAGGTTGCGCGGAATGGCGCGGCGCGGCGGCAACGCGTCGGTTTCCAGTACGCGGCTGTCAAATGCCACGCGGTTTCGGATTTCGGCCCGTTGTTCGGAATCCATTTCCGTATCGTTCGCCAGCGACTGCTGCTCGCGCTGGATCGCATCGGCCATTTCCACCAGCGGTTTGTTCCAATCGTCGTAGTCGGTGGTTTGTCCGTCGCCCAGTGCGCCCGGCCCGTGACACTTCACGCAGTTGGCCTTCGTGCCGTAGAACAACTCGCGGCCCTGGGCGATGGACTGGGCCAGCGCGATCTCGGGCTTCGGCTCCGGGTTGATGATGCTGTCGGGCGCGCTGGTCCAACTTTCGGCGATCGGCGTAAGGATCTCGTCGACGAGCACATCGCGCGACGTGTCCAGTTCGTCCCCTTCGCTCAGATCGGCCAGCGCGTTGATCAGCGAGATCTCGGTCTGGCCGCGGATGCTGAGGTATTTGACGTACTCGACCAAGGCTTCAATCTGTGAGTCGGGCAATAGGCCAAATGCCGGCATCGCGGTGCCCTGCACGCCCTCGCGCACGATCCGCTCCAAGTCGATCTCGGTCGGCTTGGCGGCCCGTTCGGTCGACTTAAACTTAAACTTGCCTTGGCGGTAGTCGCGAGGATAGGGGTTGAGGATTAACGCCGTAGGGCCCATGCCGCCGCCGGTGGTGCCGTGACAATGAGCACAGTGCCGGCGATACAAGCCGCCTTCTTTGCCGAACTGATCACTGCGCACTGGTCCGGCCGCCAGCGCAACCTTAGCCGCGTCCAAGCCGGTTTCGGGCAGCACGAACGGATCGTCGGGCGTTCCGTACATGGCCGTCAGCACGTTGGCAATGGTCTGTTGCTGCTCTTCGGGGATTTGCGCTCGCGCGATTTCGACCATGTTCAGCCGAAACGGCGGAGAGCCGGCCTGGCCGCATCCGGCAAGCAACGTAAGACCCACGAGAAGTGTCGAGAGTCGCAAGGTGTCCCAGATTGTTCTGTTCATGAGAACTCGCGGCGCCGCGACGATTGCGCGGCGAACTGAATTCGGTTGCCTATGGGTTTCGGGTAATTCGTCGGTTTGGCGGGCGAAGCGGCCGATTCGGTCGCTGTCGTGCCCGGCCGTTTCATGCGCGGTTGTTAGTTAAGTGCCGACGCGGGGACTTCGACCTCCAGGTCGGTCGTCTGGTCCTGATCGAGCTTGATCTTGAAGCGGCCCTTGCCGGTCCACTTGAGGTCCTTACGATCCAGCACCAGCGCCTTGCCGGGGCCCGTGCCGCGTTCGTGCCACACTTGAAATTCCACGTCCTCGCCGGCGGGCAAGTTCGGGATCTCGAACGTGCCGTCGGGCTTGGTCACGGCAAAGTACTTGTCCTTCCGCGGCAGCATGTAGGCCCGCATCCAAGGATGAATGCTGCACGAAACGTCGGCCGGCATGGCCTCTTCGGCCGTGGGGACATACGGCACCGCCTGGTTGACGGCCAGCGTTTGGTTGAATGGCACGCCTTTGCGCGGGTCGATCTTCGTGTTGTGGCCGATCGGATCGCTATTCTTGATTTCGAGCGGTTGGCCGACCTGCAGCGCGACCACGTGCGACAGGAACATGCAGTTCTTCTGGTCGAAGACGACCGGTTCGACATCGCCCTCGGTCGGCTTGGCCGAATCGTGAACCCGCTTCGCCCGGGCGTAGATGACCACGTTGGCTAGCCCACCGTCGGAGTTGACCACTAGCGAGTTGTCCATCAACTGTCCCTCACGACCGCAGACTTCGGTGTCTTTGTCCACCTTCAGCGGCGACGGCGAAGGCGGCGTGCCGGTGAACTTGAACTTGCCACGCAGCGTTCCCCAGCCGGTGCCGGTTGACTTCGCGTCCGCCGTGGCTCCCCCGCCGGACGAACCGCTCAGCAAGTTCTCGCGGATGTCCAGCGCGACTTCCGTCTGCGGCGCCGGACCCGCGGCCACCGAGCGACCGCAGCCGGACATCGCCAGCGACAGCAGCGCCACGCCCATCAGTAACGCGGCAAACGAGATCTTTGGCATGAGATAATCCCCAAGTTGGCGGTTTGTTTGGGCGGTTCGCCCTACTTATTAAAAACCGAGGAACTGACCGTGATATCACCAAGGTCGTTCTCACCTGGCTTCAATTTGATCTTGAATCGGCCGCGATTGTTCGCCTTGCCGCCGTTGTACGACGCGTTCTTGAGATAGCCTGAGTTCTCTTGCCAGAGGCCAAACTCGAGTTCCTTGCCAGCCGGCAGGTCCTTGATGACGAACTTGCCGTCGGCATCGCTCACCGCGGCGTAGGGATCCTGGCGGACCACCAGGTAGGCCTTCATCCACGGATGAATGTTGCAGCCCACCGGCACGGGCACGGCTTCGGCCGCTTCGAATTTGTAAACCACCGGTTCGCCACCGGCAGGCAGAATCGGGTTGATGCCCGGATTGAGGATCGGATCGATCTTGCTGTTGTGGCCGACCGGGTCCGAATTCGAAAGCGCGACTTCCTGGCCGGTCATCACGACCGACACGTGCGGTTCGAAGCGGCAATTCTTGTTGTCCACGACGACCTTCTCGGCCGCTGCGTCGGCATAGCTGGGCGCGACTTCGACGTCCTTGGTGCGGAGCATGATGACCGCATTCTGAATGCCTCCGTCCGAGCTGACGATGAGTTCCTCATCCGGAATCTCGTGCTTGCCGCAGACTTCCACGTCTTTGGTCGGCTCGATCGGCTTGGTTTCCGGCGGGTTGCCGTCGTAGACGATGCGGCCGGTCAACGTGGCCCAGCCACCTTCTTCCGCCGTGCCGGTCGTTTCTTCGGCGGAGGCTTCCTCGGTCGACTCTTCGGTGGCTTCGGCGTCGGACGCCTGCTTGTCCTCGGTGGCCGAGCCCAGGTCGACTTCCGGAGCGCTGACGCGCTTCGTAGCGCCCGGAGGCGGACTGGCCGACCCGCCGCACCCCGTCAGGGCGACGGCCGTCAGCAGGAGCAGGGCTTGGTAGAGCACAGGGCGGAGGATGGTCATGGTGGTTTTTCTCCCTTCGAATTGTTTATTGCGCGGCGCCGGCGGCAGTTTCGTCCGACGGCACATCTGCTGCGTCGGCCGCGTCGGCCGCGGCGGGCGCCGCCTGTTTTACGAGCGGCTTGATCGACGTCTTGCTCTCGGTGTAACGGTCGAAATTCATCAGCAGGTCGACCACTCCGTCGAGTTGCTCAAGGGGCGTGCCCTTGTAGAGATCCTGGCTGACGCCTTTGTCGGGCGGAATGTTCACCGGCATGCCCGTATAGGGCAGGATGCGTTTCGGATTGGCGACCCAATCGAGCGTCCATTGGGGCCGAATCCGCTCGAACACGCGATCGAGCTGCGGCGCTTTGGCCCGGTCGCTTCCTTCCGGAACGAAGTCGCCAACGAGGTGGCACTTCACACAGTAGTTGTTGTCGACCACGATCTTCATCGCGTCGTCGAGCCGATTGGGATGATCGGCGGCTGCCGACGCCAGGTGCGACTCGGTGGTGCGCGGATCGAAGTCGTACGGATAGTCGGCCCCGTCGATCGCGGCAAAATAGTTGACCAACTTTCGCGTATCGTCGGGCGACAGGTTGAACTTGGGCATCCGCAGCACGGCGGCCGGGCGGATGGGGTAAGGATCCAGCAGGAATTGATAGAGCCAGTTCGGCTGCACTTTCGTTCCCTCGCCCACCAGCGGCGGCGGCAGCCAGCCCCAGGCTTCTTCCGCCTTGGCGGCCGGATTCACAGCCTTTTCGGCGGTTACCACGGCCGGATACGCAAAGTCGGCCAGGAAGCCGCCCTTGGCCGCATAACGCTTCGTGATCCGCGCTTCGGGCACTAGCAAGTTCTGCAGTCCGGCTTGCCGTGCTTGGCCATTGAGCAACACGCTCTGCCACGGCACGAACGAATAATACGCCGGCGTTTCGGTATCGTCGGCCGGAATCGGCGCGCCGTCTTCGTCCAGCCGCAGGATCGACCCGTCTTCGTTGACGGCCGGTTTGCCGATTAGCGTGGCGTGCATCAGGCCGGCGGGGTTCTTTTCGAGCGACGCTTCGATTTCCTCGGGCGTGAAGTGCGGTTGCAGGAACTCGTAGTCGGGAATGTTCGGCGCGTCGGGGAAGTCGTCGGCCGCGTACTCGATTTCCCAGCGGTCCATCTCGAAGGCGTGGCAGCCCGTGCAGTTGAACTTCTTGATGACCTCGGAGCCCTGCACGATGGCGTCACGCTTGGGCGTGCCTTGGTAGACGTATTGCGGCGGGGGCGGTTCGGAGACCAGGCCCAAGACGAAGGTGATGATCGCTTCGCGCTGCTCGTCGTCGAGCGCCGTGAACCGCGGCATCCGCAGCCGTTCGTTGTACGTCTTGTTCTGCGTCTTTTCGTAGTCGTAGCTGCGCGGCTCGCGGAGCTTTTGCCAGATGAAGCCTTCGCGCTGGTGATTGAACAACTTCTCCATGAAGTAGCCGGTCGTGGGATCCAAGTCCTCGAAGTTTTGGTGCGTGGACCCGTACTGCCCGACGTCGGATTCTTCGATTTCCGCGTCGCTCACGTCGCCGCTGGTGTGCGGTTCCAGGCGACCCGGCTTACCGTGGCCGTGCTTCAGGTATTCGACGATCTGCTCGAACGCCAAACGGTCGGGCGCTTTGCGGCCCCAATCGGCCAGTCCGGTCCCGATCGGCTTGGCGTCCTCGAAGCCCGGAATGTCGTGGCAGCCGTAGCAGCCGTACTTGCTGATCGTTCGGCGCCCGACGTACTGCATCTGTTTTTCGACGCGGTTTTCGTCGGTCAACTTGCCCAACAGCGCGATTTCGTCCCCCTTCAGCTCGCTGCGGCGCTCCTCGGGGATGCCTTCCTGCAAGTACTTCTCGGCCTGCCGGCGGGTGAAGGCGTTTTGCAAGTGCTCAAGCGCCAGGTCGTACAGGGCCGACTTTTCTTCGTCGTCCAGTTCGCGCGACGGGATGTTCGCGGGCTTCCAGTCTTCGGTGGCCGTCATCAGGTAGGCCGTGATATCGGCCGCCGGATCGGTCATCTGCCCGTCGGCGCCCTCGACTGGCTCAAGCAGCAAGTTGGGCATGAACGTGCGGGCGTGATACTGGTTCGGATTCTTCAGCCAAGTGTAAAGCCACTTGGCGCCGTCCGGATCGCCCTTGTGCGCGAGCTTCGCACCGATCCGCGACAAGTCCGGACCCTGGTTCATCGTGGCTTTGGGAAAGTCCGCTTCTTGGTGGCATGCCAAGCAGCCTCGCACTTCGAACAAGTGCTTGCCGCGTTCGGCCGATGGTTCGGCGTTGACCGACGACGGCGGATCGACGTATTCGAACGGCTGACTGTTGGCCAACAGATATTCGACCGACGCGCGAATCTCGATCGGCTCGTAACGCTCGGACTGTTCCAAACTGTCGCCGCCCAGGTGGCTGTGCAGGCCGAAGAACTGCGGCATTTTGGTCGAAGGCCGGAAGTCGCTCGGCTTGCGAATCCACGAGTACAAGAAGTCGAACGAATCCTTGCTGGCAACGTACCGCAGGCTCGGACCGACGCGACGCAGCTTGCCGGGTGTATCCAACTCGTCGAGCAAACCGATCAGCTTCTTGGCTTGGATCGCGTCGCCGGGCAACTCCTCCTGCGCCAAGAGCGAACCGGTCAATCGCCGACGCACGACGTCGTTCGACGGGTGATGCGACAGTTCCTCGGCCCATTGCTGCTGCTCGGGCGTCAATCCGCCGTTGGCGATCAGGCCCAGCGCGGCCGAAGAATAGGGCGGCTCGAGCCGCATGTCGGGCCCGATCCGCTTGTTCGGCCCGTCGTACCCGTTGATCTCGTGACAGCCGTAACAGCCGAAGTCCTGGATCAACTCGAAGCCTTGCACCAGCTTCGGCGCCGGCGGATCGGGGAACCGTTCGCTGGGCTCCAGTTCCGTCACGTTGTGATGGCACTTCAAGCACAGACTTTCGGAGAAACGATTGGGCATCATCGGATAGATCCAATGATGATTGTCGAACCAGCCGTACTCGCGCCGCCAGCGCCGCTCTTGAAACACGTCGTTGGGACTATGCGACGCCCATTTGAAGGCCGTCGCACTGCCCTGCCCGTCGTGGCAAATCGTGCAGCCGACCTCGTCCTTCTTGTGCGGGCTGAGCGAACCGACGAACAAATCGAGCCGCGGATGGCTGGCGAACGGATGCGGCAATCCGCGACGCACCGAAAGCGTGATCGGCTGGCCCCAGTTCGGCGTTTCCAGCAAGTCACTGAAGATTTGCCCGCGGCTAAGAACCTGCGAGCCGTTGACCTCTTCGATCACGTCACCCATCTCGAGTCCGGCTCGGGCACCGGACGTGTCGGGACGCACGACAGCCACCATCGGCTCGTCAGCGCCGAGCAGCCCCGTGGCGGCGAATTGCAATCCGTAAGTCTCCTCCAGGACCCGCGCATAATATTCGGCGCGGTCGTCGTCCGACATTTCGGCCAGCGACGCATCGGACAGAGCCGCGGGTCGCTCGTCGGGTGTTTGCAGCGTAAGCGTGAGGCGGTGTTCCGACTCATAGCGTGGCTTGGTCGCCGAGCCGGGGGCCGATTCGGCAATCGCCTGGTGGCAAGTCACGCAGCGATCGAATCGGGCAATGTCGCCCACGTCGCCAAAGTTGTAGTTGATCGTCAGCTTCGGCAGCCAAACCTGTTCGATTTTGATCGGGCGGCCAAACGCATCGAGGATCGGCAGCTCGACGATGTCCTTGGTGATGTGCTTCTCACGGTCCCAGAGCGTGGCCTGCAGTTGCTTCAGGTCGGCTTCGTGATCGACCAACGCTTTCTTCGCGGCGTCTTCGTCGCTGGTAATGTCGGCGAGGATTGATTCCAGATCTTTGCGATAGGTGTTCGCATTTTGGGCCGCGTCGTTCGCTTCGTCCACCGTGGCGATTTGCTTGGTTACCTCAGCTTGCAGCGCGTCGAGCTCTTCCTTGGGCAACTCGTTGCCCACGCCCAGGTCGTACTGGCTGCGGGCCACGTCCAGATTAGCGGCCTTGAATTTCTTGTCCGTGGCAAGTTCGTTCTCGCGGAACCTCGCTTCGGTGACAAACTTCTCCATCGCGGAGCGCAAATCGTCCCACAACGGGGGCCGATCCTCTTTTTCCGCCTTGGCCAGCGCGTTGTACGCGACGTTTACGTCGGTAAAGTCCGGCTCCGGAGCCTCGCGCTGGGCGGCGTCTTGCTTGACGGCCGCCTCGAAGCGATCCATCACGTCGGTCGGGGGCACAACCGTCCGCGCGGCGGCGATCTTGGCTTCGAGCGCCTCGGTTTGCTCCTGATACTGCGTGCTCATCTCCTGGCTGATCCGCGCATTGGCGGTCCAGGCCTCGATCGCTTGGAACTTCTTTTGGTAGTCCTTCCATTCGCGGCGATGGTCGGCCGCCAGCATCCAGATCGTGGTGGCCAGCATCGCCAGCGCACTGATGCCGAAGACGACGTGCAGGAACTTCGAGTCGCGCCAGGTTTGTTCGTTCGCAGGCATGATGCACAACCGCGCGCAGCGGCGCGGTCACTTTCGCTAGAAGTTCAAGAAATACTCAGGAATTGCCACGATGTATTTCAAATTCCACACCCAACGCAGGACCATCTTCAATGGTAGCGCGACCATGAACAGCAGCAAGTTGGCCATCAGCATGTAGCGCACGAATCCCATCTTGGCGAAGAAGCCGCGGAAGAAGGTCACCGCCATCAGCGGCGGCAGCACAATGAAATACAGTGCCAGCAGCACGATGCCGGGCGACTCGCGCAATAGGATGTAGCCGATTTGCGTACCAAGCCCGCTGCCGGCCGGCGCCTTGGGCAGCCCGCGCCCCATGCCGTCCACCCAAAAGTACTGGGACAGGTCGACGTTGTTCAGCGCGAGCACCTTGTGCGCATCCCAATACTCGAACGGGCCGAAGATGTTCCAATTCGGTCCGCGGAAGAAAGTGCCCAGGATGATCAACGTGACCCAAAGTTCCAAGAAGCCGAGCTGGAAGACGATGTAGCTGAATTTGCGCTGCTCGATCGTGTAGTAGCCGTTGCCCTGCTTATTGAAGTCGAGAAATGGGATGGCCATCAGCCCGACGATGATCAAGCTGGGCAGCAGCACGCCGGCCATCCACGGATCGTAGTAGACGAGCATTTCCTGCAAGCCCAGGAAGTACCACGGGGCTTTCGACGGGTTGGGCGTCTTGACGGCGCTGGCAGGTTCTTCCAGCGGCGCTTGCAGTGCGATTCCCCACACGAGCAAGAATGCCGTCAACGCGATCATGCAGATCAGCTCGGTGTAGACCAAGTCGGGCCACACGAGCACTTTCTCGTTGTCGAGCGATTCAGTCGGCGGCAATCCTTCGCGGGCCCGGTCGTCGTTTTCGACCGCTTTCGCGGTGGCCAGCCACGTGAAGAATCCCAGCAGGAACACCAGCCCCACGATCGGCACGTTGTCTGGCTTGGTGACGATGGCGGCGAAGTTCATGTTGGCCATCGACAGTCCCATCACCACCAGCGACAGGTTCAAAAGCGACCAGCCAACCATCGGTTGCACCAACCAGCGTCGCGCCAAATAGGCGATGACCAACAGCGCGGTGGTGCCCACGCTGTAGATCACCGGCCCGGTGGCCCAATCGATAAATTTGCGAATGTCTTCGGGAATGCCCAGCGGGCTGCCGCCCATCGCGGCCGAGGCGACCGCCACGAGCAGGAAGGAGACGACGACCCAAAACACGGCCTGTCCGGTCTTGTGTTTGTAGTGCCAGAGGTAGAACGCCATCACGGCGTTCATGGCGGACAGGGCCAGGTAGTATCCGCCCAAGAACGGGGAGATACCTTCAATGAAATCTGTGTAGGAACCGTGCATGGGGTTGGTGCTTTATTGGCTACCGGTCAGCCCGTTCTTGGGACCAAGCCGCATCCGGACGGCTGGCATGGCGATCGATCGCTTGCGGCCACCGTGGGCATCGGCCGCGGGATGCCTCGGACAATCGTTACAAGAGGCCAGTTACAAGGGGCCGCTGATTCCGCCGTCTTTACGTACGCGCCAAAAGTGGATGGCCAGCAGTAGCGCAACGGCCAGCGGAATGGCGATGCAATGCAAAATGTAGAACCGGTTCAACGTTTCTTCGCCCACGAAGCGCGCACCAAGCAGCGCAAAGCGCGCATCGGAAGCGTTGGTAATCATGTCGATGCCCTGAATGTTCAAAAGCTGCTGCCCCGGCCCTTCGTGACCGAGAATCGGCGTGGCCCGGGCCATGTTCGAGCCGACCGTGATGGCCCAAATCGCCAACTGATCCCACGGCAGCAAGTATCCGGTGAACGACAACAGCAACGTCAGCAGCAGCAGGATCACGCCGACGACCCAATTAAACTCGCGCGGCGGCTTGTAGCTGCCGGTGAGAAAGACACGATACATGTGGAGCCAGACGGTGATCACCATCGCGTGCGCACCCCAACGGTGCAATTCGCGCAATACGCCCAGCGAGGTCACGTCGCGCAGGGCCAGGATGTCGTTGTACGCCCATTCGATCGTGGGCCGGTAGTAAAACATCAAGAGCACGCCGGTCACGGTCTCGACCAAAAACAGGAAGAACGTGACGCCACCCATGCACCAGGTGTAAGACAGTGCAATGCCCTGCTTTTTGATTGAAACGGGATGCAGGTGCAGGAAGAAGTTGGTCAGCATCACCACAATGCGATTGCGGCGATCCTGGGGCATGGGGTGACGGAAGATACTCTTCCACACCTGCGACTCGCGAATCATTTCGCCAATGGACATCGTTTGCTACCGGACTCTGTAGAAGAAAAAAAGGAACCACCCTGCCAATCGGCCGACTAATTCGTCGCGCCTCCGCGAACCGCGACATTGCGAACGAAATGGCGACAATCGGCGGTCGCCACTCGGGAGGAAACACATCGACGCGCCGGTGCGCAGCGCGGGGTCGCTTCGGATTTCGCGCAGGGCGATACGCCGTTCGGGCGGCAACCACCCAGATCTACACCGGGACGTAGGAAGCTGGATCGCTCCACTGGCCGATTTCTTCCTGAAAGAGTTTGCTCTTGTCGATTTCGATTTGCCCGTCGTCGGCAATGCGGATCCCGAAGCGTTCCAAGGGGCGCGGGGCCGGCCCTTCGAAGTTGATCCCGTCCTTGTAGAAACCGCTACCGTGGCACGGACACTTGAACTTTTGCTCGCCTTCGAGCCAATTCGGTGTGCAGCCCAGATGCGTGCAAACCGAACGCAACGCATAGATCGACGGGACGCCTTCGTATTCGTAGTTGACCACCCACACGCCGTACTGGGCCTTGAACTTGGTCTCGACCTGTCCGGGCGTGAAGTCGCTGGGGAAACCCACCTTGAACTGGCTTGGCGGCTCGGTCAGCACGTTGGGGAACATGAACCGCGCAGTGCCGAGCGTCCACAGCCCGAATGTCATCGCGGTCGACGTCCAGCCAATGCCGAACAACGACCCCAACAGCACGCCCATCAAGAATCCGCGCCGCTCTGCGTCGGCTTCCTTCTTGGGCTCCTTCGGTTTGGCATATTCCGGCTTGACCGGCATCGGCGGAACGGTGATCCGCGGCTTTTGCGCCTTGGCGGATTGCTTGCCGTCGCCACTGCGCCGTGCGGCTTCGGCCTTCGACATCGGACCCGGCTTCGACTCGTTGCGAGCAGCGGCCAGAATGCTGCCGGTGTCTTTCGGAGCGCTGGCCTTAACGGGCGCGGGATCCGGTTTGGGTGATGCCTTCGCGGCCGGCTTGTCCGCGGCTTTGGCAGCCGCGGGCTTGGCGGCCGGCTTTGCCGCAGGCTTTTCCGTATCCTTTGTCTCCGCGGCGCCGCCCTGCTTTTCCGCCCGAGCCGCCGCAAGCATTTCGGCAACGCTCGGCCGTCCGCCGCCGGACTTCTTCGCTGCCGGTTTTGCGGCGGGCTTGGCGGCCGGCTTTTTTTCCTCCGCCGCTGGTTTGGTTGCTTCCGAATCGGATGCGGCAGGTTCGCTTGCCGGCGCCTCTTGCTCCGCGTCGCCGCCGCCATCTGCCTTGCGTGCCGCGGCGAGAATCTCAGCGACGGATAGTTTCTTCTTATCGGCCATGCCCAAGCACCCTCAGGGCTGACGTAGTTGTTCTCGACCTAACAGCACGCGCCGTTTCCAATCGCCCCGCACGTGCGGATGCCAAAGAGCGGCAACCGCATTGACCCATCTCTTCCTGAGAAAAGTCCAGATAAGCGCCTATAGCGCCTGTCCTTACGAGGATTGTGACATTTTTCACGATCTACCACAATTTGTAACCCACGCTGCATATCCTTGTCAACCCACCTGGTCCGCACTGCCCGTAGACAGGCGGACGGGAGCGCCGGCCCCAACTGGACACATCAGATCGACGCACCGCCGGTCACTAGGACCAAACGTGCAGCTCACCGCGCGATACTCGCTTTCCGTCACCTCGGCGGATTGCGTCCATCGCACGGCTGGCAGTCGCGACCCTGCCCGCCACGACGCGCTCACGCCAAAGTGTCGGACTTGGGCTGAACGTCGGCCGGTGCGGCGCGTTACGATGACGCACGCTTTGCGTCGGTCCGTGGTACAAGACCGAACATCTTATCAAAGTTACGGTTGTTTGCGAGCCCATCGAATGTCGAACCAACCCGAGCGCCTCACGGCACCGCCGGACGTAAGCCGGATTGACGCCGAAAACGAGGCCATTGCCTGGCCGGCACTCGAAGCGATCATCCACGTCGACCCTGCCGGACGCGGCCTGGCCAGCTATCGACGGTCCGGGGTGGCGCTGGACGCGGGCCAGCTCCAGGCAGCCGCGCTCGATTTGGCGAAGAACGCGCGCTCGGTGGCCATCGTCACCGGCTTCTTCGTGGAGGGCGAGGATGGCGCAGCGGCGGAAACCGATGGCCCTCCGGGCGCACTGTTTCTGGCCAGAGCGCTTAGCGACCTGGGCGTTGACGTCTGCCTGATGACCGATACGTACGGGTTGCCAATGCTAATCACCGGGAAGGTGTTGTGGAAAATGCACGACGTCGAAATCGTCGACGTCCCGCTGGAACTCGGCCCGGCCACGGCACCGTCTGTGGGAGACGACGACGGCGATTGCGAGATGATCGATCGGTGGTTCCATAACTTCCTCGAATCCCCGCGTGGACAATCCCTGACGCACGTCGTAGCGGTCGAACGATGCGGCCCCAGCCACACGCGAACGTCGGTTACGTCGCAGGTCGGCACGTCGCCGGCAACGCTAGACCTGTTTTCGGAGCTAGTCCCGGTCGAGCACCGCAACCGTTGCCACAACATGCGCGGCGAGTCCATCGACAAGCAAACCGCGAAAATGCACCGTTTGTTCGACGCAATCGCCGCGCGGAAGCAGCCGATCCGGACCATCGGCATCGGCGACGGGGGCAATGAGATCGGGATGGGCTCGTTCCGTTGGTCCGAATTGGTTGTCGCGTTGGATTCGCCACCTGCCCCGTGGATAGTCTGCCGCACACCGACCGACCACACGATCGTGTCCGGCATCAGCAATTGGGGCGCCTATGCGCTGGCGCTGGCGGTCGGCCGCCTCTGCGGTGCGGTCGACCGGGGAGGCCAGTGGTCCGCCGAAGGCCAACGCAGCCTCATCGAGCTGATGATTGAAATGACCAGCGCGGTCGACGGACTGACGCGCCGGAATGAACCGACCGTCGACGGGCTGCCTCTGAATGACTATCTCCGCCCGCTCGACGAATTGCGCCGCTTGCTCGGGTATGCCGACGCGCCGCCCGACTGACACGGTCATGCCCCGAGTCGAGGCCTATCGGGTATGATGGCGTGCAGCGACGCCGTGTCGGGCGCGATCCGTGAGAACGCCGCGCGCCATTCGGGATTTGGCAACCATCTTTTGCCGGCTCGTCCATGTATCTAGTCGACAACCCTGTCCTGCAGCGCGAACTACTGGTCAATCTTCGGATGGCCCGGGCGTTTGCGTTGTTGCTGGTCTACCTGGGGTTGCTCGGTTTGGTTGTGTTGATGGCCTGGCCCCAGGAGCGGCAGCTCGACCTGACGACCAATCCCGAAGCCTCGCAGCGGCTGATCAATCTGGTTTTCCTGGGCCAGTACATCCTCTCGGCCATGATGGCTCCCAGCTTTGCGGCCGGGGCCATTACCGGCGAAAAAGAGCGAATGAGCTACGAGATGTTGCTGGCCAGCCCGTTGCGTCCCGCAGCGATCGTGCTGGGGAAGCTGTTCGCCTCGTTGTGCCATCTGCTGCTGTTGGTCTTTGCTTCGCTGCCGATCGTCATGCTTTGTCTTCCGTTGGGCGGCGTTTCGATTTACGAGGCCTTGGCGGCCTACTTTGGGTTGTTCGTCTCGGTGATCACGTTCGGCATGATCAGCCTGGCAGCCAGCAGTTACTTTCGCCGCACGTCGGCCTCGCTGTTGGTCAGCTATTTGCTGATCCTGCCGCTGGCGATGCTCGCCGTGTTGTCGTGGTGGGCCTTGTCGGATCGAGGTGAGACGCGGCTCTTCTTGGCGGTCACGGTGTTTCCGGCGGTGTGCGCGCTGATCTGCATCCAGTTGTTTCGCCGCACGACCGCCCGGCTGCTGCACCCGCCCGATTTGGGTTCCGGCGGCAAGGACGTTGTCGATCTGGAAGAGGAAGCCAAAGAGGCGATGGGGCTAGTCATCCAGAGCGACCAGTTTCCGGATTGGCTGTTTGCGCCGAGCAAGCGGAACGATCTGTTGGCTGACGGTTCCAATCCGGTCTTCGACAAGGAAATGCGCAGCGAGATCTTCAGCCAGGGAACGCTGATGTTGCGCGTCGTGATTCAGGTCAGCATGTTGCTGGCCATTCCGCTGATGGCGTTCTTGCTCTACGTGTGGCCCAATTTGGCACCGTGGTACGTTTCGTACGTGATCCTGTTCAACGTGCTGGTGGGCCCGGTGTTTTCCGCCGGCAGCGTGACCAGCGAACGCGAACGCGAAACGCTCGACCTGTTGTTGACCACCGTGCTCTCGCCGGGGCAGATCCTGCGCGCCAAACTCACTTCGGGGCTGCGCGTCTCCAGCGTGTTGACCATGTTTCTGCTGTGGCCGCTGCTGTTAGCGGTCGTGATGGTCAACACCTACTGGAGCCACCTGCCGCAGGTGATCGGCTACGTTTCGGTCGTGTTGACCGTCTGTTTCACGACGGCCACGATTGCGCTGTTCTGCTCGGTCATGTTTCACAAGACTTCTACGAGCCTGATGACCACTTATTTGATCATCGCCCTGCTGTTCATGGTGCCGCTGGCGGTCACGTACTTTGCCAATACCTTCTTCGCCGAAACTCCGACGGCCAACCTGCTGGCCCAAGCCAGCTTCACCAGCCCGTTTGCGGCGGCCTTTGCGTTGCCGATCGACCTGATGATGCCCGGGGCAACGCCCGAGGCTTCCAACTGGTTGTTGTTCGCGGCGTTCGAAGGCTTCTACGTGGCGCTGAACTTGGCGCTGATCATGATCATGGCGTGGTCATTTCGCGTTCGATGGCGGATGGAATAGCGGTCGATTCGCAGCGCGTCGCGACGCCGCGCGGATGTGGCGCAACGCTGCCGCCCAGTGCTACGTAGTCGCACCGGCCGAGTCGGCCCGAGCCCGAACGGCCCGATCGCCGCCGGACCGTTTTGCCTCGCGCAATGCCGCTTCGGCCGCGGTGAAAACCTCTGTCGCGCTGCCGTCGAACTCGGCGGACGACGCATAGCCGATGCTCGCCGTGAGCAGATGCGCCGAATCGACACCCTGCTGGCGAATTGAATCGGCCAATCGCTCGATCACGCGGCTTGCGACCGCTGCATCGACACCGGTCAGTAGCAATCCAAATTCATCGCCGCCAAGCCGCGCCAGCAGATCGTCGCGCCGTATGGCGCCGGCCATGCGCTCGGCGGCTTGCCGCAACAGCCGGTCGCCGGCGGCCATCCCCAACGTGTCGTTGACCTGCTTGAACCGGTCCAGATCGAGGATCGCCAGCCACGATTCCGCACGCCCGGCGGTCAACCGCGATGCGAGTTGGTTGTCCCAAGCCCTGCGATTCGGTAACCCGGTGAGCGGATCGGTGTTGGCCAGCTCGGTCGCGTCATGGTGCAGTTGGGTAGCGCGCGCCTGCCCGGCACGCAGTCGGGCGATCTCGGCCAGCAGTCGGCAGGCGATCTGCAACTCGCGCGTGGAAACATCGGGCGGAAGATGGACCTCGGCCCAATCCGCCGGACCGATTCCCAGCCAGGCGTGCGCGGTCGGGCACTTCGTTTCGCCCTCGGCCGTTGTGGCGCGCTGCTCCAACGCTGCGATCGCGTCGTCTTGCGTCGGAAGATCAGTGACGACGACATCCGGCTGGGCACTGGCGGGCACGTCAGCGGCCGACGTCCAAACCTGGGCGGCCTCGCCGCCGATTCGCTGCGCCAATTCAAGCGCTGTTTGGGAGTTTTGTGCCAGGATGAGCACGTTGGCAGGCGAGATCTTGGGCATCGCTGGATTATATCAAGCATTGCGCTGACCCAATCGCCCGGGGACTGCGCGGCGCATTGCCAGGCTGGTTGCTTTTCACTCATCGGCCGGCGCGGTAGAATCGCTTGCGCGCGTGTCTCGGCGGTAGCGATTTCTTAGCGACTTGCGACCTTTTTCGTGGACAGGCCGGCCGGCGCGGGAGCCTCGGGCGTCCACGGTTTTTCCAGTTCGTCGATGCGCGCACAGCCTCCAGGAAGGACGCGGCACCATGAGCATTGATACGGTCGATATTGGCACGGTTCCGGCCGCCTGGACACGGCGGCATTTGTTGGATCTAGAGAGTCTGTCTGCCGAAGAGCTGAACATCATTTTGGACAGCGCGGTCGCGTTCAAGGACGCCACGGCCAACTGTTCGCAAAAGGTGCCGGTCTTGGCCGGCCGCACGTGTGCCAATCTGTTTTTCGAGAACTCTACGCGCACCCGAACCAGCTTTTCGCTGGCCGCCCGACGGCTGGGTGCCGACACGATCGACTTCACGGCATCGTCGAGCAGTTTGTCGAAGGGCGAGACGTTCATCGACACGGCCAAGAACATCGAGGCCATGAACGTCGACGCGGTGATCGTGCGTCATCGCACGCCCGGCACGTCGCACCTGCTGGCCCAGAACATCGGCTGTTCGGTCATTAACGCCGGCGACGGCCCGCACGAACATCCCACGCAGGGCCTGCTCGACATTTTGACGATTCGCCAGCGACTGGGGCGGATCGACGGGCTGACCGTCGCGCTGGTCGGCGACATCGCGCACAGCCGCACCGCGCGGTCCAACATTTGGGGGCTGCGCAAGTTGGGCGCGCACGTGATTGTTTGCGGTCCGTCCACGCTGGTCTCCGAGCGGTGGGAAGAGCTCGGCGTCGAGGTGGCGCACGACCTGGACGCAATCTTGCCACGTTGCGACGTGTTGAACCTGTTGCGGATTCAATTCGAACGGCAATCGACGCGCCCCTTTCCCTCGGTGCGCGAGTATGCCCTGCTCTACGCCATGACGCGTGAGCGGATCGCGCGGGCCAAGTCCGACATCCTGATCCTCGCGCCCGGTCCGATCAATCGGGGCGTCGAGATCACGCCCGACGTGGCTGACGGGTCGCACTCGGCCATTCTCGATCAAGTAACCAACGGGCTGGCCGTGCGGATGGCCGTTTTGTGGTTGATCCTGGGTGCCGAGCCGTAGGCCGGTGCCGCAATCCAACGAGGCAAGTCAACGTGCAACACAACGGCTCGATTCTGCTGACCGGCGGACGCGTCATCGATCCTAGTCAGGACATGGATCGAACGACCGACGTGTTGATCGAAGACGGGCGCATCGCGGCATACGACGCGACGGCCGACGGCCGCGACGACGTCCAAGTGATCGATGCGGCCAACAAGATCGTCGCACCGGGGCTAATCGACATGCACGTCCACCTGCGCGAGCCGGGACGCGAGGAGGACGAAACGATTCTGACCGGTACTACCGCGGCGGTGGCGGGCGGGTTCACGTCGATCGCGTGCATTCCCAACACCGAACCCCCGCTCGACACGCAGGCCCAGGTCGAGTTCGTGCAGCACCAGGCTTCGCTGGCCGACCAGTGCAACGTCTACGTCGTGGCGTGCGTCAGCAAGAATCGCGAGGGCAAAGAGCTGGCCGAGATGGGCGTGTTGAGCAAGGCCGGGGCGGTCGCGTTCAGCGACGACGGCTCGCCGGTGTACGACGCGGAGTTGATGCGCCGTGCGCTTGAGTACTGCCGAATGTTCGACAAACCGATTCTCAACCACGCCGAAGTGCGCGAGCTGACGACCGGCGGCGTGATGCACGAAGGGCTCGTTTCGATGGTGCTCGGCTTGCCCGGCATGCCCGCCGAGGCCGAAGACGTCATGACCAGCCGCGACATCGCGCTGGCCGAAGCCACCGGCGGCCGCGTCCACATGATGCACGTCTCGAGCGCCGGCAGCGTGGAGTTGATTCGCCGGGCCAAGTCGCGCGGCGTACCGGTGACCACCGAAGTCTGCCCGCACCACTTCACGCTCACGGACGAAAGTCTGCGGACGTTCGACTCAAACTTCAAGATGAGCCCGCCGCTCCGCGAGCAACGCCACGTCGACACCTGCATCGCCGGCCTGATCGACGGCACGATCGACGTCATCTGCACCGACCACGCGCCGCACGCTCTGGAAAAGAAAATGCGCGAACTGGACCAGGCGCCGTTCGGGATCGTGGGCCTGGAGACATCGCTGGGGCTGGTGATCACGCGGTTGATCGAGGCGGGGCATCTCGACTGGTCGCAGGCCCTGGCCAAAATGACGATCAATCCGGCCCGGATTTTGGGAATCGACGACACGAAGGGCACGCTGCGGATCGGCGCCGACGCCGACGTGACGGTTATCGACCCGGATGTGCGCTGGACGGTCGATCCGAAGAAGTTTCACTCCAAGAGTGCCAACACGCCGTTTGCCGGATGGGAGCTGCACGGCCGGGCCGACACCGTGATCGTCGGCGGGCGCGTGAAGTATCGCGCGACCGAATCGGCCGGTGGTCGCCCGTCACGCATTCCCGCGAAAGCGCGCTAGCCAGCATGGCGCTGATCATCGACGGCTACAACCTGCTGCACGCCAGCGGCATTCTGGGGCGCGGCGTGGGCCCCGGCGGATTGGAACGCTCGCGCAACGCGCTACTGAACTTTCTGGCCGAATCGTTGGAGGACCGCGACGCATCCAACACAATCGTGGTCTTCGACGCCCGCGACGCTCCGCCCGGCTTGCCCCGCACCACGCGTCATCGGGGCATTCAGGTGCGGTTTGCCGATCAGGGCGGCGACGCCGACGCGCTGATTGAGAAACTGATCCGTGCCGACAGCGCGCCGCGGAAACTGACGGTCGTGTCGAGCGATCACCGGCTGCATCGCGCCGCGCGTCGTCGACGTGCCCGCGCCGTCGACAGCGACCGCTGGTACCACGACGTGCTGCGCGATCGCATCGATCGGATGCGGAGCGGCACGGCGTCGGCCAAGCCGTCGGCGCCGCCGACCGAGGCCGAAGTTCATTACTGGTTGCGCCGATTCGGCCTGGAAGACGCGCAAGACTCCGACGACTCAAGCGATTCGAGCGCGCCGGAAACCAATCTCCAGCATCCGTTTCCGCCCGGCTACGCGGAGGACGTGGACATCGACGAGCCTTGACGCGTGTCGCGTGCGGTTTGCGCAGACGAGACTCTTGGCACCGACCGCTCAAAGTTGTCTGCGTTTGCTGCTTCGCAACACCAACGCAGTCAGCGCGACGCCCAGCAACGCCAGTACAGCCGTGGACGGTTCCGGCACGGGAGTGTATCCGAAATCGTCCACGCCGTTCATGAAGTTCGTTGCCTGGTTATCGAATTCGATGCGGTCCACGGCAGATCCGAACGAGACAAGGGTCCATCCGTCGACCGTCGTCAATGAAACGGGGCTGCCAACCGGTTGGTTCTCTAGAAATGCGGTGATGACCGTATTTCCGTCGGCACTGGGATGCGTGCGCGCGAAGAATTCCACTTCCGCCGCGTCGACCTCAAAGTCGACGGCCCCCACGCTTCCGGGTTGGATCATCCAGGCGCGAACACCGGGCGTCAAAGCTTGATGATAGAGCGATCCGATGCCGGCCACGCCCGCGAACGCATTGCCGCTGAAAGTGGCCTCGGTGGCCGCCGGCCCAATCGAGAAACTCACGTTCGGGACGGTGTTCGGGTCGATTCCTTCAAAACTCTCGTACACGTCCAGGTCGAGCGGTGATGCGTGTGCCACACCAGCCACCGTGGAGACCAACACGACGACCAACGACGATCTACTAATACGGTTGTGCATGGTTGCCTCGTCCCTTCGTAGTTCCCTGGTCCGAAGTCGGCAATCGACGACGCGGGAATCGTGTGTAGTCGACCCGATTCGCCTCGTTGCTTGCCGTTTAACGATGGGTAGAGTATCGCCGGCGGCCGGAACGGCTGCTGTTAATTGGATTACACTTCGAGACGCGTCCGCCAGCGTTTATTGGGCAGGACGGGTCGGGCAGCAGAGATCTTGCCGGATGGCCGCGTCTGGCAATCGGATCGGCCGGCGTTCGCTACGTCACCGACGAGAGGGCCTTGTCCGAGATGTCTTTGCGGCACCAGGCCCCCTTCCACCGAATGCACTTCACGGCCGTATAGGCCTGCAGCTTTGCGGCGGGAATCGTATTGCCCAGTGCGGTCACCGCCAGCACGCGCCCTCCGTTGGTCACGACCTGGCCGTCGGCCGTGGCGGTTCCGGCGTGAAAGACTTTGACGTCGGGAATCTTGGCGGCTTCGTCGAGTCCTCGGATCGGGGCGCCCCGTTCGTAGCTGCCGGGATATCCTTCGGCGGCCATGACGACGCTGACCGACGCGCGCGGGTCGAAGCGCAGCGGTTCCAGCTCGTCGAGCCGACCGTCGATGGTTGCATCGAGCACGTCGACCAGATCACTTTGCAGTCGCATCAGCGTGGGCTGGCACTCGGGATCTCCGAAGCGGACGTTGTATTCGAGCACCCGCGGCCCTTGATTGGTGAGCATCAGTCCGGCGTAGAGCACGCCGCGAAACGGTCGCCGGCTGCGCTTCATCGCGTGTACGGTTGGCACCAGGACGTGCTCTTCGATGGTCCGCATCGTGTCGTCGTCGACCAGCGGCGCGGGGCAGTAGGCACCCATCCCGCCCGTGTTCGGTCCGGCGTCGCCATCATAGGCGCGCTTGTGATCCTGCGACGGGGGCAACGTGAGGATGGTGCGTCCGTCGGTGATGGCCAGCACGCTGGCTTCGTGGCCTTCGAGGCGTTCCTCGATGACGATCTGATTGCCCGCCTCGCCGAACTCCTTGTTGCGCCCGATGCGCTTGACCGCTTCGATCGCTTCGGCCCGGGTCGAGCAGACGAACACGCCCTTGCCGGCGGCCAGCCCGTCTGCCTTGACGACGACCGGCACGTCTTCGCGGTCCTTCAAGTAGGTCGTGGCGTGATCGGCCGTGCGAAACACCCGATAGTCGGCCGTTGGCACGTCGGCGTGGTGCAACAGGTTCTTACAGAAAACCTTGCTGCCTTCCAATTCCGCGGCCGAGGCCCGCGGGCCGAACACGCGGAGCCGTGCGTCCTTGAAGGCATCGACGATCCCCTTGGCCAACGGCAGCTCGGGCCCGATGACTGTCAACTTGACGTCGTTCTGCTTGGCGAAATTGATCAGCCGTGGAAAGTCGGTCGGCGAAATGTCGACGTTTTCGGCGTCGGCCTCGGTGCCGGCATTGCCCGGCGCGACGAAAACGCGATCGACGCGCGAACTGGCCGCGATCTTCCACGCCAGCGCGTGTTCGCGCCCGCCGCCACCTACCACCAAAACTTTCATAGCCACATTCTTTTGCGGGAGTCCGTTCGTCGTGCCGCACGCCAAACACCTCTGGGCCGCGCGGCGGTAACCAACCAGCCGTACTAGGTTGTGTCTCGTAAGTGCGATCTAGCGTCGTGCGGTCGTTTTGCCGCGCCCTTTGGCCGACGAACCGCCTACGAGACGCAACCTAGATTCTAGCGCTCCGTTGGCTGGTGCGGTAGGGTCGCGGCGAGCGAAGTTTCGCCGCGCAACATGATCGGGCACGATGCGCCACGCCGATTTCCGTCGATCGGAACCGCGTGAGAAAGAACCTAGAACGTTCGCGGATTCACGCGGGCCTGCACGCGGCCCGGAAGGCTATGAATGCGCAAGAATCCTTCGGCGTCGGTCTGGTTGTAGCTCCCGCCGCCTTCCATGCTGGCAATGCCCGCGTCGTACAAGCTCTGGTCGCTGCTGCGGCTGTCGACCAGGATGTTGCCTTTGTACAGGTTCAGGGTCACTTCGCCGGTGACGGTTTTCTGGGCCTCGCGGATGAAGGCCAACAGGGCATCCATCTTGGGGGCGAACCAAAAGCCGTAGTACACCAGCTCGGCCACTTCCGGCGACAGCCGATCGCGCAGGTGCATCAAGTCGCGGTCCATGGTCAGTTGCTCAACCAGCCTATGTGCGGCGTAGAGCACGGTCATGCCGGGCGCTTCGTAGACCCCCCTGCTCTTCATGCCGACAAACCGATTCTCAACCATGTCGATGCGGCCGATGCCGTTGCGCCCACCGATCGCATTCAGCTCGGACACGATGTCCAGCGCGCTCAGCTTGCGGCCGTTGACCGCGATCGGGACTCCGGCGGCGAATTCGATGGCGACCTTCTCTTGCTCGTCGGGTGCCTGCTGCGGCGAGACGGTCATGCCGAAGTCAACCAGCTCCAGCCCGTTGGTGCCGAGTTCTTCGAGCCGGCCCGCCTCGTAGCTGATGTGCAGACAGTTTTCGTCCGAGCTGTACGGCTTGTCGACCGTTGCCTTGACGGGGATCTTCTTCTGCTGGCAGAAGTCAATCATCTCACGGCGCCCGGGAAACCGCGCGCGAAACTTCTCGATCCGCCACGGCGCGATGACCGTTACGGATGGATCCAGTGCCTCGGCGGCCAACTGAAACCGGCACTGATCGTTGCCCTTGCCCGTGGCGCCATGAGCATAGGCTCCGGCGCCCACCTCGCGGGCGACCTGCAAGCACACTTTCGAAATCAGCGGCCGCGCGATCGACGTGCCCAACAGGTACACGCCTTCGTAAACGGCCTGCCACGCTAACACCGGAAATGCGAACTCGCGGCACAGCTCCTCGCGGGCATCAACGATCCGGGCTGACTTGGCTCCGCATGTGCGGGCCTTTTCCAGCGTGGCTTCGCGATCCTCGCACGGTTGACCCAGATCGACGTACACCGCGTGAACGTCGTAGCCCTCCTCCTGCAACCAGCCGAGGATGACCGACGTGTCCAACCCACCCGAGTATGCCAGCACACAGCTTGCCATGACGCGCGATCCCTAAAGAATTTGTGCCGAGCGTGAAAACGGCCCATTGTCATCCGCTAGACACCTTCGGGCAAGTGGCGGTTCGTGTGCCGCCGCGGCGGGCGACGAACCTACGGCACCCGATGCACCACCAGTTGGTTGTGCCGGCCGATTTCCGACCCAATGCCGCCGACCAGCACGATGTGATCGTCGGAACCGAGCACACCTTTACGCGTGCCCCAAGCGGTGATCGCTTGGAGCATGTCTTCGTTCGAGGCGGTGGGCACGCCGGCCAGCGGAATCACACCCCAATACAGGCACATCCGCCGCAAGGTCGCCTCATCGTCGCTGACGCCAACCGTCTGCACGTAGGTCCGCTGCTCGGAAAGCGCCAGGGCCGTGGCGCCGGAGTGGCTGGCCACGACGATCAACTTCGCGTCGAGTTCGGCTGCGACGAATCCCGCGCCGTAGACAACCGCCGCCGTCACGGCGCGCAGTCCTTCGGGGTTGAACTCACCAGGCGGCAGCGGCACGTTGTCGCGGAATAATTCTTCGGTCGCCAGCGCGATGCGGTTCATCATGCGGGCCGCCTCGGTTGGGTATTTCCCGATGGCCGTTTCGCCGGAGAGCATGCAGGCGTCGCCGCCGTCGAGTATCGCGTTGGCCACGTCGGTCACTTCGGCCCGCGTCGGACGACTGGAGTGTTGCATGCTGTCGAGCATCTGCGTGGCGATGATCACGGGCTTTTGATATTCGCGACACGTGGCCACGATGTGCTTCTGCACAATGGGCATGTGGGCCACGTCGATCTCCACGCCCAAGTCGCCGCGGGCCACCATGATGCCGTCGGCCGCTGCCACGATTTCTTCCAGGTTGTCGAGCGCTTCCTGCTTCTCCACCTTCGCGATGACGCGCGTCGTTGCGCTATGCTCGCGCAACAAGGCTTTCAGTTGGCGTACGTCGTCAGGGTCGCGGACAAAGCTCAGGCCAACGTAGTCCACGCCGCTTTCGGCCGCCCAAATTGCGGCGTCGCGATCGGCGTCGTCCATGGCCGGCGCGCTCAGCGTCACACCCGGAAGGTTCACCCCCTGCCGACTGCGGATGATGCCGGGTTGCGTGACGCGGCATTGGACGAAGTCCGCCTCTTTGCGAGTGACCGTCATGGCCGCGGTGCCGTCGGCCAGCATCACCCGATTGCCGACTTGCAGTTCGTCAACCAGCGGCGGGTAAGTCGTGCAAAGCTCGTCGGCTCGCTCCGATCGGTCGCCGCGAATGAAGCGGTACTCGGCGTCCAGCGCGCAGTCGAGTTGGCCGCCGGGCAACTCACCCAGACGGATTTTGGGACCGGCCAGGTCCACCAGCACGGCCACGGGCTGTTCGGAATCGGCACTGATCCGGCGAATGGCCGCCAAGACCCCGGCGTGCGACTCGCGGCTGCCGTGCGCGACGTTGAGTCGAAACACGTCGACGCCGGCTTCCAGCAACTCGGCCAGTTGGTCCGGCTGCTGGCACGCGGGCCCGACCGTGGCGACGATCTTCGTCCGCGACCGTGGTGCTGCGCTCGAACCGTCTTGCATAATTTCGTCCGAAGGTGCAATGTCGCCCGAAGCGGACGTGTCGTCCGAACGTGGGCACGCCGGTTCCGCGAGGAAGTGTGCCGGATGCTTGGCCACAGCCTACTGCGCTGGATAGAATTTGGCCAGCAGGCATCGCCGCCGCCGAAGGCCATGCCGTTGCGGAAGTCTCGCTCGCACAAACCACTGCATCGCATCCCATGGACCCAACCGGTTCCGAATCGCCGGCGCGCGAGACTTCGCCCGCTGAGAATGCCGCCGGCACGCATCGTCGCGCGTGGCCGCAGCGGCATCCGCTCGCGCTCGGGCTGCTGGTCGGACTGGTCGGCACGGGGATCGTCGGCTTGGTGCTGTTGGTAGCCCAAGCCATGCGCGATCGGCCGACCGTGTTAACGCGGGCCGACTACGAGCGGGCCTCGGCCCGCTGGGACGCCCACGCGCCGGACAGCTACGACTTGGATCTGGAGCTCGGAGGCCGCCGGCCCGGCAAAGTTCACGTCGAAGTGCGCGACGGCGAAATTACGCACATGACCCGCGACGGCATCGAACCGAAGCAGCAGCGGACCTGGTACTACTGGTCGGTGCCCGGCCAGTTGGACACGATCGAGCAGGAGCTGGACATGGCCGAAGATCCGGCCGTTTCGTACGGCGCTCCCTCGGCGTCGGAAGTGGTGTTGTGGGCGGAGTTTGATCCGAAGTACGGCTACCCACGGCGCTTCGACCGAATCGTAAAGGGGGCGGACTTGGAAGTTCACTGGAAGGTCACCCGGTTTGAGCCTGTTTCACCCCAACCGGCAGCGAAAAACGACCCGCCCGGTAGCATTGACGACGGCGGCTAAGTACACTTTGCGGCTACTTTCCAGCCCGGTGTGAGTGAAGAACTTACCCCGACCGGGCCGCGTATGGACCAATACCCTGGGCATTGGTTTCGCGACTGCCGCCCCTCTTTGGTGAAGACGATCGACGAATCGATTGCACGCCTCCACTTGTGTCGCGTCTGCGCGCCGCAACGAACACCTCGCAAGATAAGGAGCCTTTTCGTCTCAGAGGAACCACCCATGAATCAGCGACTAAACCGCCGCACGTTCGTTAAGTCGTCGGCCGCCGTGGCGGCCCTGGCAGCCAATCCCTACTGGTCAACCAGCCGAACGCTGGCCCAGGAATCGAAAAACGAACGACCGCTCGTCGGGTCGATCGGCTTGGGCGGGCAAGGCACCGGCATCGCGCGCCGCGCCAACACATACGGCGACGTCGTCGCCGTGTGCGACGTGCACCGGCAGCACGCAGAGCGGGCCAAGGAAAAGCACTTCGCCAAAGCCGACATCTTCGAAGACTATCGCAAGTTGCTGGATCGCAACGATATCGAAGCGGTGACCATCGGCACGCCCGACCACTGGCACACCGAGATCGCGCTGGCCGCGCTCGACGCCGGCAAACACGTCTATTGCGAAAAGCCGCTCACGCTGACCATTGACGAAGGCAAGCAACTCGTCGCGATGGTCAAGAAGACGGGCAAGGTGCTCCAAGTCGGAACGCAGCAACGCGGCGACCAGCATGCGTTGTTCGGCCGCGCGGTGGCCACGGTCCGCAGCGGGCAACTGGGCAAGATCAAGAAAGTGACCGTCAATCTGCCGCTATCGACCGAAGAAGGCGGCCCGTTCTCCGAGCAGCCGGTGCCCGAGGGACTCAACTGGGATTTCTGGCTCGGCCAAGCGCCGAAAGTGGACTACTGCCCCGAGCGATGCCATTTTCGGTTCCGCTGGTGGTACGAATACTCGGGCGGCATTTGCACGGATTGGGGCGCGCATCACATGGACATCGCGCATTGGGCGCTCGACGTCGAGCATACTGGACCGCGCACGATTGACGGGACCGCCACCAAGCTGCCGAGCATTCCCGGCGGATTCAACACGCCCAAGCTCGTGACCGTCAACTTCCAGTATCCGGACGACGTCCACGTGCAACTGCTGGCCCAACCGCCGGGCGACGAAGGCGTGACCTTCGAGGGCGAGAAGGGCCGCATCTACGTCAATCGCGGACGGATCACCGGCAAACCCATCGAGGAGCAAGACGCCGACCCATCGCTCAAGGAGCCAATCCTCGAAGCGGTGGAAAAGCTCTACAAGGGCAACACGGCCAAGATGGGCGATCACATGGGCAACTTCTTTGAGGCCTGGAAGTTCGACAAGTGGCCAATCTCCGACGTCGAGACTCAGCATCGCTCGGTCAGTGCGTGCCACCTGGCCAACATTTCGATTCGTCTGCAGCGCAAGCTCCAGTGGGACGCCGACAAGGAGGAGTTTGTCGACGACAGCGAAGCGAACGCAATGCTCACCCGACCCCAACGCGCGCCGTACGAAGTGCGCGACGTGGCATAGGTCGGCGATTGTGTGACGAAACCCGCGACTGCTCCTTGGCGCGACCAGCGCGCCGTGGGGCAGTTTTCGTTTTGCCCTTGGTCCCTGTTTGCAGTCGAACCAGGATGTGCGAACATCTGGGGCTATGAGTGATTGGCAAAACAAGGTGGCCATCGTGACGGGCGGCTCAAGCGGATTGGGCCGCGCGATTGCCGCCGCGCTGGTGCGGCGCGGAGCGCGAGTCGTTCTGGCGGCGCGCGGCGAGGAAAAACTGCAATCGGTGGCCGAGGCGTTGCGGCAAGGCGGAGGCGACGTGCTGGCCGTGCCGGCCGACATTACCAACGCGGCCGACGTAGAAAAGCTGATCGCCCAGACGATCGAGCGCTTCGGCCAGATCGACGTGTTGGTCAACAACGCCGGGCGATCCGCGCGCGGCCAGGTCATCGACACCAGCCCGGAAGAGTTTGCGGCCATGGCGGAGCTGAACGTGATCGCGCTCATTCGCTGCACGCAGGCGGCCATGCCCTATTTGCTGCAAACCAGAGGGCACGTCGTCAACATCGGGTCGCTGGCCGGCAAGACCGCTGCCCGATACATGGGCGCGTACTCGGCCACCAAGCACGCGGTCAGCGCGTTCTCGCAGCAACTCAGGTTGGAGATGGGTGATCAGGGGCTGCACGTCCTGTTGGTTTCGCCAGGGCCGATCGCTCGCGACGAGCCCCGGACGTATTCCGACGACAAGGCTTCCGCACTTCCGGAAGCCGCGCGCAAGCCCGGCGCCGGCGTCAAAGTCAATCTGATTCGCGCCGACTGGTTGGCCGAGAAGATCCTCGACGCCTGTGCGCGCCGCAAACCGGAATTGGTCGTTCCGGGCCGCGCGCGGCTGGTGTTTGCCATCGCGCAACTCTGGCCGAGCCTGGGAGATTGGATCATTCGCAAAATGAGTTGAGCCCGCCGACAAACACGCCGCCGAGCGCCGGTGCGCGCCGCTGCGAATTTTCCGGCGACGCCCTAAGTCGCCGCGTGGCGGACCAGTCGCGACAGCCCTTCGCAATGGCACGCGTGCCGACTTGCGCACCTGTCGCCGCGGCCCCTTGCTTGGGCCCAGCGGATTTGCCACGATAGCTCGTCGCGAGGCACGTCGCGTTTTGCACTGAACCACCGATCCGCGTAGGACTGCGTACCCATGGCCGCATTTCCCGAAGTTGAGAAAATCCGATTCGAGGGTCCCACCAGCAAGAACATGCTCGCCTTCCATCACTACGACGAAAACGAAGTCGTGGAAGGCAAGCCGATGCGGGAGCACTTTCGATTCGCGGTTGCCTACTGGCACACGTTTCGCGGCGCGGGGGCAGACCCGTTCGGCCCCGGCACGATGCTGCGACCGTGGGAAGCGGCCGAGGACACCGTCGAAAACGCGCAAGACCGCGTCCGCGTGGCGTTCGAGTTCATGGAGAAACTGGGCGTCAAGTTCTACTGCTTCCACGATCGCGACGTTGCGCCCGAAGCGGCCACGTTGGCCGAGACGAACAAGAATTTTGACGCGGTGGTAAAGGTGCTCAAGGAAGAACAGCAGCGGACCGGGATCCAATTGCTGTGGGGCACGGCCAACCTGTTCAGCAATCCGCGCTACATGCACGGCGCGGCCACAAGCCCCAATGCCGACGCGTTCGCTTTCGCCGCCGCGCAGGTCAAGAAGGCCCTGGAAGTGACCAAGGAACTGGGCGGTGTCGGATACACGTTCTGGGGCGGGCGGGAAGGCTACCAGAACCTGTGGAACACGGATCTCAAGCGCGAGTTCGACCACCTGGCCGCCTTCATGCACATGGCCGTCGACTACGCAAAGGAGATCGACTTCACCGGCCAGTTCTACTTCGAACCCAAGCCCAAGGAGCCGACCAAGCACCAGTACGACTTCGACGCCGCGGCCTGCATCAATTTCCTGCGGGCCTACGGGCTGACCGACCACGTCAAGTTGAATCTCGAGACGAACCACGCCACGCTGGCCGGCCACACGATGCAACACGAGCTGGAGTACGCCGCCAGCCAAGGCTTCTTGGGGTCGATGGACGCCAACACCGGCGACCTGCTGCTTGGTTGGGATACGGACCAGTTCCCGACCGACATTTACCTGACAACCACCAGCATGTTGTCGATCCTGAAATACGGCGGGCTGGCGCCGGGCGGAATCAACTTCGACGCCAAGGTGCGCCGCGAAAGCTTCGAGCCGGTGGATCTGTTCCACGCCCACATCGGCGGCATGGACGCGTTTGCCCGCGGGTTGAAGATTGCCGCCGCGATTCGCAAAGACGGCATCCTGGACAAGATGCTCGGCGAGCGCTACGAATCGTGGGAAACGGGCGTCGGCGAGCGCATCGAAAGCGGAAAAGAAAATTTCCAATCGCTCGAAAAATATATGCTCGACAAGGGCGACGCGACGCCCAACAAAAGTGGCCGTCAAGAGCTGCTCGAGAATATCATAAACACTTATCTTTAGGCCCGCGCCGCAAGGCGCGCCACAAAGCAGGCGATAGCAGCGCCAGTGGGTTCGCCGTTGCGCGATGTGGGTGCAGCCGCTTTGCTGCCGGTGCGCGTTTTCTGAGCAGCCGGTGTCGTCTTCGATCGTCTTGCGCTAGGTCCACGCGCCGGCCGTGGCCAATTCGTTAGAAGTTCGTGTTGGCGGTTGCCCCGCGGCATGCCCGTTGCAACGATACCGGCGCGATGTGCGGTGGGTCCGGCGTTGCGGGCTCTCTGCATCGAAACCGCTACTACTACCTGAAGGAACATTGAATGATGTCGCGTGGCTTTTTGATCGACATGGACGGTGTGATCTATCGCGGCGGCGATTTGATTCCAGGCGCTGTCGAGTTTGTGCGGCAGTTGCAATCCACCAATACGCCATTTGCGTTCTTGACCAACAACAGCCAGCGAACGCGACGGGACGTCGCCACCCGACTGCTCCGCATGGGCATCGGCGTGGACGAACGGCACGTGTTTACGTGCGCGATCGCGACCGCGCGTTTCCTGGCCCAGCAGCTTCCCAACGGCACCGCCTACGTGATCGGCGAAGGCGGACTCTTGCAGGCGTTGCACGCCAACGGGTACTCGATCGTCGACCACGAACCAGACTACGTCGTGGTCGGCGAGGGACGGGCGTTCACGTTCGAGATGCTCGAAGCCGCCACCCAGATGATTCTGGACGGTGCCAAGTTGATCGCGACGAACCTCGATCCGAACTGTCCGACGCAACACGGCATGCGCCCCGGCTGCGGTGCCATCGTGGCGATGCTCGAATCGGCGACCGGGCTCTCCGCGTTCAGCGTCGGCAAGCCCAGCCCCGTGATGATGCGGATGGCCCGTAAGGAGCTCGGGCTATCTACGGCCGAGACCACGATTATCGGCGACACGATGGAGACCGACGTGCTGGGCGGCGTGGCAATGGGTTACAACACCGTGCTCGTGCTCTCGGGTGGCACGCGGCGCGACGACCTGAAACGCTATGCCTATCGGCCGGACGTCGTCGTCGAATCGATCGCGGATCTTTGCGGGCAGGATCTCAATCACGTCGGCGAGCCGGTTGTGGCGACTGCCGTGTGAACGGATCGACTAGCCTGGCCCGGCGATGCGTCAGTAGTTGAACGTCAGACCACGCGCGCGAAGCTCGCTGGCCACGCCCTGCGCGTCGCGATATTGCACGGCGTCGAAGCCGGCGGCCCGGGCGCCGTCGACATGGCCGGCGACGTCGTCAAAGAAGAGAATGTCCTGCGGCGGCACGCCGGCCAATTGGGCGGCCGCTGCGAAAATCTTGGCGTCCGGCTTGCAGGCCTTGATTTCGTAACTTAGCGCGGCCAATTCGAACGCCCGACGGATCATGATGTAGCGCCCGTCGGCGCAGTAGTTCCAATGCGCCGGCGATGTGTTGGAAAGAATGCCCAGCCGGCATCCAGCGGATTGCAGCGCGGCCACGATGGGAAACAGCGGCACGTTGGGCGTGAAGATGTCGTTGCCGGCCAAGGTCAGCGCGTCGATGTCCGGTCGCGTGTCCGTGGCCTGGCAAAACTCTTCGTAGAATTGCCGTTCGTCGAGCTCACCCGTCTCGAACCGGTGTTCCAAGTCCGTGCCGAAGACCACCTGGTAAACTCGCTCGGCGTCGATGCCGGCCACTTCGGCCATCTGGCGCGCGGCGCGACGATGGTCGAAAAACAGCAGCACGTTGCCCAGATCGAAGTAGATGAATCGAGGCGGCTTCATGCGGCGGCCCGTTTCGGATGCTGCACTTGCAGATTAGAGCTCTTTGATGCGGATGTTCCGATAACACGCTTCGCTCGGCCGGCCGGCATGGATTTGCAGACCGATGATGCCGGTCTGTTCGATCGTCTCGTCCGGCTCCGTGTAGTCGACAGTCGGCTCGCCGTTGATCCACAGTTGTATCCGGCCGCCCTGGCGCCGGATGGTGTAATCGTTCCAGTCGTCGCCCTTGAGTGCTCGTTTCATTACATCGGGGTCGGCTTTGGCCAAGATCCGGCGCCGTCGCGATTCGTCGTAGAGCGAGCCCCACCACCCGTCGCCCAGATCCGCCTGATAACCCCGCACTTCGTGGTGATCCGCAATTCGCTGGCTGCGAATCTGCACTCCGGCGTTGGCGCCCTTGCCGACCAACTTGAACTGCAAACGCAACTCGAAATCGCCGAATTGCTCGCGCGTGCAGAGGAACTCGTTCCGCGCGATTGGGGCGTCGAGCGTTCCGCCGACAATCGCCCCGTCCTCGATTCGGAAGATCTCTTCGTTACCTTCCCAGCCGTCGAACGTCTGGCCGTCGAACAGCGCGCGATACCCCGGTTCGGCGGCACCGGCGACCATCGCGGCCGACAGCAAGAGCATGACGCCCATTAGCATTCGGAACATCGTCGAAAGCCCTCCGGAATGTGTCCGCCGTGCGAACTGCGACGTGCGGCCAGCATAGCCGGGCGGAGGTTTGCAGGCTAGTCTCGCGCCGGCCGCTGCATTCCGCCTACCGACAAAGCCGACGACGGTAGGAATCCACCGCCGGGGGCGCTATCATTTGGCCTGGTACACGTTGGCACTAAACGAACCGGAGGCCCGAGGGCATGAACCAAATCCAGATCATCACCCGCAGCTACGGATTCAATCGGGATCGGACGTTGGCGACGCTGGCCGAGATCGAGAAACTGCCCGACCCCCAGGCGGCCCTGGCATACCGACCGGGTCCAGGTCGGGCCCACATCGCGTGGCAGCTCATGCACGTCGGAGTCACCGAGGAGATCTTTGCCAGCGAGCGGCTCGCGCCGGACAAGCCAGGCAAGCGAACCGAGCTGTGGCCCCGGTTTCGCGGCGGCAGTACGTGCGACGACGACGTACCGACCGCGGCGCTCATTCGAGAAGTGCTCGACGATTCGCGCGCACGGCTGCTCGAGACGCTGTCGACGTACGACGAGAGTCGCTTAAACGAGATTCCGCCGGCATTGGCCGAGCGCAAGCTCACGTTCCTCGACGTGTTGCACATCCTGAGCTGGCACGAGTCGCACCACCAGGGCCAGGCCCATGCCACGCTGAACGCGTATCGAGCGGAATCGCAGTAGGCGTCGGCCGTGGCGCGTGTCCACCGCACGTATGGCACGGACATCCTCGGTTGCGCGAAATGCGCGCAATGCGGCGTGCGCCACCGATTTGCAGGCCATTGCCCCGTCCTACCGCCGGCGACTTGGCCAGGCCGCCGAGCGCGCTATAATCCCCTGGCGTTCGTCGGCTGCTACAATGCCATGCGTCGCGCACGACGGCGTCGAGCGCACCATCAGAGTTCATCCTGCGTCCAACATCAGAAGCGATCGTCATTGATGACAACCACCACAAAGCCATCCACCTTAGCCGAACTGCGCGCCAGCGGTTGGGAATCGAAGCCGGTCAAACAAGAAATCTACGATAACTTCGTCGCCAAGTTGAGCGACGGCGAGGAGCTGTTTGGCGGCATCATCGGGTACGACGATACGGTCATTCCCGAAATCAGTCTGGCACTGATCGCCCAGCACGACATGCTGTTCCTGGGAGAAAAGGGACAAGCTAAGAGCCGGCTGATGCGATCGCTGGTTCAGTTTTTGGACGAAGAGATTCCTTACATCGATTTGCCGGAAGCGCCGCTGCACGACGATCCGTTTCACCCGATCACGCGCGCCTGCAAACAATTGGTCGCCCGCGTGCCCGAGGAGGAAGTGCCCATCGCGTGGTGGCCGCGCGAAGCGCGCTACGCCGAGCGCCTGGCACCGGGCACTAAGTTCGCCGACATCATCGGAGAAATCGATCCGGCCAAGCTGGCCGGCGGAACCAGCATGTCGGCCGAAGAGGCGCTGCACTTCGGGCTGATCCCGCGGATGCACCGCGGCATCTTCGCCATCAACGAGCTGCCGGAGCTCGACGAGTTGGTGCAAGTCGGCCTGTTCAACATTTTGGAAGAGCGCGACGTGCAGATTCGCGGCTATCCGATCAACTTCGATATCGACGTGCTGATCCTGTTTTCGGCCAACCCGGCCACGTACAACCGCAGCGGCAAGGTGATTCCGCAGCTCAAGGATCGGATCGGTTCGGTCATTCACACGCACTACCCGCGCGAGCGCGATTTGGGCATTCAGATCATGGAGCAGGAGGCCGCGGTCCGCCTGGACGGCGACTTTCCGGTCGTCGTGCCCTACTTCATGCGCGAAATCGTCGAGCAGATCAGCATTGCCGCGCGAGCCTCGAAGTACGTCGACCACCAGTCGGGCGTCAGCGCGCGGTTTAGCATCGCCAACTACCGCACAATGGTCGCCAGCGCCCGGCAGCGCAGCGCCGTATTGGGTGAACGGCCGGCCGTGCCGCGGATCAGCGACTTGGGCCATCTCTACAGCAGCTCGCTGGGCAAGCTGGAATTGGACATGATGGGCAGCCATCAAATGTCCGAACGCCAGGTGCTCGACGCGATCGTTGCCGAGGCGATACGCACCGTGTTCGACGAATACGTCGATCGTCACGGCCTGGACGAGATCGGCGAGATCTTTTCGCAAGGCGTCCGGATCGAAGTGGGCGACATGTTGCCGTCGAGCTACTACGCCGAACGGCTCCAGCGCGTACCGCCGGCCTGGGAGAAGGCGTTCGAGTTGAACGCTTCGAGTGATGAGGCCGTGCGGGCCTCGTGCGTCGAGTTCGTGCTGGCCGGTCTGTACGCGTCGGATCGCATCTCGCGGGCCCAGCATCGCGGGCGGATCGTCTACGAGTTCAAATAAACCGCCGCTGGCGTTCGGCAGTTTGCCGGACGGCACGCGACTTTGGAAGCCGACCGATGCCGAAACGCTACTCGCCTGGCGGTGTGATCCACACGTACCAGAAGTTCGATCCGCAGAATTTTCCCAGCCCCACGGAAGCTCCACCCGACGTGGTGTCGCCTGCGTTCGAGCACATGCTGATGTACGGCAGCATGCGCGAATTGACCGACGAGGAACTGGCCCGTGCGATTCGGCTCGATCCGAGCCAGATCGCCGGCTTTGGGCCGAGCATCGACGCGCTGCGCGCGATGCTGGAGGAACGCAAACGCAAGATCCTCGAAAAGTACGAAACCGACCGTGTCATGAAAGCGGCCCAGTCGGCGTATCGGGACATGGCCGAATCGATCAAGCCGCCGCGCAACCTGCGGAAGCGCTTCGAGCAGGCCGTGCAGCAGGAACAGATTCGCGACCTGGAGCGGCTCTGGTATCGCACGGGCGACGATCGGTCGAAGTTCGCTCGGCAAATCGTCCAGCTCGTCTCGCGGTTGGCCGACCAGTATCAAGTCGACGAGCTGGCGTCGAAGTACGAATTCACCGGGCGCACGCCGATAACCGTGCCCGAGGCGCTAGAGATTAAGGAAGAGTTGGAAACGATCGACCGCCTGCTCGAGCAACTCGAGGAAGCGTCGAAGACGGCGCAAATCGGCGTGATTGATCTGGAAGAGCTGTCCCAGTTTGCCGAGCCGGGCGAAGTCGAGCGTCTGAACGAACTTCAAAAGCAGATCGAGGAATACCTGCGCCACATGGCCGAGCAGCAGGGACTGGAGCGCGGCCCGCGCGGCTATCAACTTACGCCCAAGGCATACCGCCTGTTTCAGGGCCAACTGCTCGAACGCATCTTCAACAACCTGCAAGCATCGCGCACCGGCCGGCATCAGGGCCCGGTGGTCGGCGAGGGCGCCGTCGAATTGCAACACACCAAGTCATACGAGTTCGGTGATTCGGTGGCCAACATGGACATGCCTGGCTCGTTGACCAACGCCATGATCCGCTCCGGGCCGGGTCTGCCAATCAAACTGAAGCAGGAAGACATCGAGATCCACCGCACGCGCAACACACCCAAGTGTGCAACGACCGTGTTGATGGACATGAGCGGATCGATGCGCTACGGCGGACTGTACGTTCACGTCAAGCGGATGGCATTGGCCCTGGAAGGTCTGATTCGGCGCGAGTATCCGGGCGACTACTTACAGTTCGTCGAGATGTACAGCTTTGCCAAACCCGTACGTTCGGCCGACATTGCCGCATTGATGCCGAAACCGGTAACGGTGTTCGATCCGGTGGTGCGCTATCGCGTGGACATGAGCCGCGAGGACGTGAGCGAGTATTACATTCCGCCGCACTTCACAAACATCCAGCACGGCCTGCAAATGAGCCGGCAGTTCCTGGCGCTACAGGACACGCCGAACCGGCAGATCATCTTGATCACCGATGGGTTGCCGACGGCCCATCTGGAACCGCCGCACCTCTACTTGATGTACCCGCCGACCGAACGGACCGAAACGGCAACGCTCCGCGAAGGCAACCTTTGCCAGCGAGACGGCATCACGATCAACATCTTTCTTTTGCCGAGTTGGTCGCAGTCGAGCGAAGACGTGCAATTCGCCTATCGTCTCGCCGAATCGACCAAGGGTCGTGTGTTTTTCACCGCTGGCAACGACCTGGACCGCTACGTCGTGTGGGATTATCTGAACCGGCGTCGCGAAATCATTGCGTGACACTCCACAGCCGGTACACTGCTTGAAAGCAGCCGGCGCGCCAGACGGGGGCGTGGCACGGCGAACGCTGCCCGCGATCCCCCGGCCTGCTGCCATGTTTGCAGGAGTCGAATGCCATGAATGACAATTCACCACGTGCCATGATCTACGGGGCCAACGGCTACACCGGGCGTTTGATTGCCCGTCATGCCGTCGCGCAAGGGCTCAGGCCGACGCTGGCCGGCCGCAATCGCGAGGCGGTGGGGCAGTTGGCAACGGAGCTCGGCTGTCCGGTCGCCAGCTTCGACCTGGACAAACCCGGCCCGATCGCCGAACACCTGGCCGGGCATTCGGCCGTGTTGCACTGCGCGGGTCCGTTTTCGCAAACAGCGCAGCCGATGATGGAGGCCTGCATCTCGACCGGCGTCGACTACCTGGACATCACGGGCGAGATCGACGTCATCGAGTTGGCCGTTGCATTGAGCCAGCGAGCCAAGGACGCTGGCGTGGCGCTGATTCCCGCGGTCGGCTTCGACGTGGTGCCGAGCGATTGTCTGGCGGCGCTCTTGGCCGATCGCTTACCCGGTGCACAGGTCTTGCAATTGGCCTTCACGGCCACCGGCGGTTTCAGCCCCGGCACGAGCAAGACGATGCTCGAAGGAATGCCGACGGGCGGCCGGGCACGGATCGACGGAGTGATCCGCAGCGTGCCGACCGCCTGGAAGACCATGGACGTTCCGTTTCGTGGCGGGACCATGACCAGCGTGACGATTCCCTGGGGCGACGTTTCTAGCGCGTACTACTCGACCGGCATCCCGAACATCGAGGTCTACACGGCGTTTCCGCCAAAACAAATCGCCAATATGCGCCGGTTCCGATTCCTGTTGCCGGTCTTGAGCCTGCGTCCGCTGCAAGCCCTAGGCAAACGATGGATCGATCGCAACGTGCAGGGCCCCGACGAGGAAGAGTTGCAAACGGGCCGGTCCTCGTTGTGGGGCCGTGTCAGCGACGATCAGGGCAATTCGGTTTCGGCAACGTTGGAAACGCTATCCGGCTATCGGCTGACATACGAGACGGCCGTCGCCGCATTGCAACGCACGCTGCCGCGGCAGATCCCGCGCGGCTTCTTGACCGCGTCGCAAGCCTTTGGCAAAGACTTCATCCTCGGCTTTCCCAAGACCGATCTGCGATGGGAAGGGTCGGACGAAGCGACCGAGGAAACGCCAGCAGCCGCCAAACAGGCCTGACGTTTGGTGCCGTCTGCCACCGCAACGGCGCACGACTACGAACGGTCGTCGGGCGGATCGAGCGAGCGGACTGCTTGCGCCAACAATAGGCAAATCAAGTCCACGATCCAAACGATGCCCAGCACCAGCGCCGTGCGATTCAGGCCAGTCGCGCCGCTCTGGTCGCCCATCGCCGCCAGCAGCCAACCCGCGCCGACAACCACGATAATCGCCACCGGCAGAACACAGGCCGCGGTGAGGAGAGTCAGCAAGGCGCGTCGCGAAATCACGGGGTTGGCCGTCTTAGATGCGTGGTTTTTCCCGTTATGTGAGTTCTCACGGCGCGTGTCAATCCCGGCCGATTCCTGCCCGGCGAATTGACTTGGCACGCGCCCAGGACACAATAGAGACTATAGAGAGAGGCGTCCGCCGTTTGGTACGCACCCGATTCGCCGAGTGACGCGCCATCGTCCGTCAGGTGCGGTCGTGCCCGTTCCACTCGCATGTCTAAGTGCAACCGAACAAAACTGCTCGGTAGCGTGTGCAATCGGCGTTTCACGGCCGATTGCCGCCAATCGATGCGGACCGGTGCCCGGTTTTGTGAAAACGCATTTTGTGCAACCGAACGGAACTGCTGGGCCACGCGTACCATCGGCGCCTCACGGCCGATTGGCGCCAATCGATGCGGACCGGTAGGCGGTTTTTGCGAGAACGCATTAAGGAGCACGTCATGAGCCGACGGAACCGGACATGGCTGCGGCTATTCGTCGTTGCAATCTGCGGCATCTACTCCGTGTGCCTTTGCGCCGGCGGTGCGCGCGCCTCGACGATCTTGTTAAAAGACGGCCGCACGCTCCGAGGCCGCATCGGTCAGACCGCCGGTATGGCCGAAAACCCGCTCCAGCCCAGTTCCGACGGACCGCAATCCATTCGGTTCGTGGACGACGACTTGCGGCGCGTGTTCGTGCCGACGTTTCGCATCGCGAACATCCTCGAGGCCGACCGAGGCGAAGTGCCTGAGCGGATTCGGATCGACCAGCACATCGCCCGCCGCGGAAGTCGCGTGCAGCGCGTCGGTCCGATCGTAAAGATCACGCCGTTTAACGACTTTGGACGGCGGACGCTCACGATGATGACCGACAAAGGCGAGCTCGACGTGATCCAAGGCATCACGATGATCACGCCCCAGTGGACCAAGGTCGAGGGAATGCAAACCAGCAGCCGCCAACCGCTGGTGTGGGACATGCGGATCGCCACCAGCTCGATCCCGACCGAAACGCTCGAGGCCGTGATCGCCAAGGCAATCAATCACGAGAACCTGGAGCAGCGTCTGAAGGTCGTGCGGTTGCTGATCCAGACTGAGCGCTACAAAGACGCGCAACTAGAACTGGAGAAGGTGCGCAAAGACTTCCCGGCTGAGAAAGATCTGGCCGACGAGATCAAGGCCCTGCGGCAACTGCACGCGCGCAAGATCGTCGCCGAGATCGAGACTCGCAAGGCAGCCGGACAGCACGCGCTGGCCTACGCCCTGTTGCAGCAGTTCCCTGCGGAAGACGTGGCGGGTGAGATCCTACAACAAGTCCGCGAGATGCTCGAGGAATACAACCAGACACAGCAGACGCTCCGCCGCACCTACAACGAGCTAAAGGCCCACATCGCCTCGCTGAACGACAGCCAGCGTCGCAGCCAATGCGAGGAACTGCTCGACGAGATGGCCCGCGAGTTGGGCATCAACACGGCTGCCCGCCTGGCCGACTATCTGCGGCTGCGCGACGATAAGTCGCTGGCGCCGGAACAGAAGATTGCGTTGGCGTTCAGTGGCTGGTTGTTGGGCTCGAATCGCGGCGAGACGAACCTGGCTGTGACACTTTCGCTGGTCGACGTTCGCCGCGCCATCCGCGACTATTTGACTGAGCCGATCAAGCTGAATCGTGATCAGGTGCTTCGCCAGATCGAGTCGATGGAGGCCGCCTCGCCGGAACTGGTGGCACTGTTGCTTGCGCACATGAAGCCGCCGATGAGCACGCCGCAGGAGTCTGCCAGCGAGCCGGGCTTTTTCAGCTTCTCGGTGCCGGTGGGCATCGCCGACGAGCCGGACGTGACCTACCACACACAACTGCCTCCGCAATACGATCCGTATCGCCGCTACCCGACAATCGTGACGCTCAATGGATCCGGCACCACGCCCGTGCAACAACTCGACTGGTGGGCCGGCGCCCCAGACGCCAAGGGCAATCGCGGCGGCCAGGCGACGCGACTGGGCTATATCGTCTTAGCGGTCGATTGGATGAAGGACGGCCAGCACGCGTATGGATACACGGCCCGCGAGCATGCCGCGGTACTGGCCAGCCTGCGCGACGCGTGCCGCCGGTTCGCGATCGACACGGATCGCGTGTTTCTCTCCGGGCACTCGATGGGAGGCGATGCCGTCTGGGACATCGGTCTGGCGCATCCCGATCTGTGGGCTGGCGTGATTCCGATCGTGGCCCAGGTCGGCAAGTACTGTGCCCACTACTGGGAAAACGGCGACCTGGTCCCCTTCTATTTCGTCTCTGGCGAACTGGACGGCGACAAGACGATCCAGAACGCGCGCGACTGGAATCGCTACATGCAACACCGCTACGACATCACGATCACGGAGTACATCGGGCGCGGGCACGAGGACTTCTACGAAGACATCCAGAACATCTTCGATTGGATGGACCGCCGGCAGCGCAACTTCTTCCCAGAGGAGTTCACCGTCTCGACCATGCGCCGCTGGGACAACTACTTCTGGTGGTTCGAGGGCAACAATTTCCCCGAACGAGCGATGGTCGACCCGGTGGCCTGGCCGCCGAAGCGGGGCGTGCGGCCGCTTGAAATCTCCGGAAAGCTGACGGCCAACAACGGCATCGCGATCAAGACCGGCAGCGTCAACACCACGATCTGGCTTTCGCCCGAAATGGTCGACTTCAACCAGCGGGTGCCTATTTCGATCAACGGGCGCCAGGTCAACAGCGGCGGCACGCAAATCGTGCCGGAACTGGGCGTGATGCTCGAAGACGTGCGCACGCGCGGCGATCGGCTGCACCCGTTTTGGGCCAAGGTCGAGCCGTGACGCGGCGGCGAGTTACTTCGCCTGGGCGGTCGACTCTTTGGGCTGCTCGATGGGCGTCGGTCGCGGCTGTTTGGCCAGCGTGAACCCGGTCAGCATCCATCCGTCGGCTTCCGTCGTTCCGGTCATCCCGGCCGGACCGAGATAGCGGCGGACCAAATCGTAGTCGGGCAGCTTGCTGCCGTCGATCTGCTGCGGGCGGAGCACGCCTTCCTTGCCTTCGCCCAACAGCGAGTTGAGCAGCTTGCCCAAAAACGATTCCGATTCGGGCATCCGGCCGGTCTTGAGCAGCTCGTAAACGCCGCGATAGGCGTCATCGGTTCGCGTGAACGCTTGAACCGACTGTTCGGGCAACCGGGCCTTTTCGAGCTCGGCCTCGATTCGCAGAAAGTCGCTGCTCTTGTTGAGCGAGCCGCGCACCGACTCGTCGGCCAGCACCTTGGCCAGGATGTCGATGTGGGTGGCGACCAACAGTTGCCCGTAGGCGACCGTCACGGCCGAGTTGGGCAACAGCGGCTTTTCTTCCTCGTCTTCTTCCATCTCCTCTTCGGCACTCGGGTCGCCGAAGAAGCCAAAGTCGGGGTCGTTCTCGATCGTGACCATCGGCAGTTCCGTCTGCTCGTCGACGATTTCCCACACGACATAGCCGTTGATGTTTCGCTCGTGGGCGTCTTGGTCTGTCTCCATTTGCTTGCGAATCGTCACGGCCAGCGCTTCCGGGTTGCTGGTTTCCACCGCGAACACCATCCGCTCGCTCTTGGGCGTGATCGGGCGTTGCAGGTCGGAAATAATCGTCACCCGATCGCCCAAGTGCGCGACCAGGTCGCTGCGGACGTCGATCATGGGCCCGTTTTCGTCCGTGTGGATCGACTCGATGACGTCTTCGAACACTTCGTCGCCGACGATCTCATTGACCAGCGTCTTCGACATCTCGAATGCGTTCGAGGTATTCAGGTTCACGGCGACATAGCTGGCCACGTCGCGCGGCACCCAATCCGGAGGCAGAAAATTGCCGCCGTTGGGCAGATCGAGCATGCGGGCGGCCAGCTCGAAACGGCTGCCATCGGCATTGCCCGGGGCATAGATGAACGTGCGGTGGAGCATCTCGTAGGGTTCGACGTAGAAGTTCAAGAATCCGCCGACTCCTTCGATCGCCGTGAAGCCCTGGTTCATCAGGATCTTCAGCATGTCTTGTCCACGACGGCGCGGTTGCTCGGCTTCTTCCAAAACGCGGATCGCTTCGGCATAGCCGAACGGATCGATGAACCAACGAACGTGGGGCGCCAGGTCGCCGGCCGCTTTGCGGCAGCGATTCGTGATTCCTTCGAACGCCGGCAGGCTGGCCAGCGTCGCGCCCTGCGCATCGGATTGGCGGGCGAGAATGCTCGCCATGACCTTCACGTTATCCGTCGCGATCAGCATGTCGTTGTGGATGACATAGGCCATCTGTCGCGGCGGGTTGTCTTCATACTTTGGAATGTCGAACACCGTCACTTTGGCGCCGTGCATGTCTTGGCGCGAGCGAACGGCGTTTTGTTCGGTCAGGTTCGTGTTGACTTTTTCCAACAGCACATTGGCCTGGTCCAGGTTGCCCGTCACGTCGGCGGTAATCGCCAGGGCGACTTCCTTTTCGTCGGCCCGAATCAGTGCCAGTGCGACTTCACCGGTCGGAACCCCGTCCAAGTCATTCCAACCGATGCCCAGCTTGCGATGGCTCTTGGTCCACTTTTCCTGCATCTGCTCCTTGAAGCTGTCCATGAACGGCTTCATAACCGGGTCGTTCATCAGTTGGCCGAGCTGCGTTTTGTTCCACGCCTCGGTAAGAACGTCGATCGAGCCGACCGAGACGAAGCCCTTGGTCGTGTCGGGAAAAACCGTTTCGGCCCGGGGGACCGCAGCCAAGACCTGAGCGCTTGTGGTCGCCAAGGCGACGACAATCGCAACCACGAACCAATGCGAGGGGCGAGACACGATGGCTTCTCCTTGGCTACACGAAAAGACGGGAGGGCGCGGACAAGGCCCAGGTAAATGTTACGCCTGAGCAGCTAGTCTTGCTAGATCGGCTATTTTGCCAGAAACAGTGTAACGTCGCCGATGCGCGCCGTACTGCTTGCCAAGCAGGCACTTCCAGAGAGTCACCGATAATCGGAATCCGCCTTCGGATCGGCGTGCCTGGCGTGTGCATTTCCGCTGTCCAGTTGGCCTGGCGAAACTGTAACGATTCGCCGGCCTGTTTCACAAGTCCGAATTCGGACGGTACGATTCCGGCTGCTCGACCAGGCCAATCGGCGATAGAATTCACTTTTCCCGCACCAAATAACGCAGCTTGCCAGCCGCCACCAAGCGGCTCCCCATGCGAGACTTCCTGACCCAAAACCTGGCCCACGACGCCGTCCACGGGTACATCCCATTCGGATCCAGCAGCGCGCGGGCCAAGGGCGAGGTTACCGAACGCGAGATCATCGATCATGCCTGGGTGCAACGGTTGCGCCAGATTCATCAACTACAAACGGCCTGGTGGGTTTTTCCGACCGCCGAGCACACCCGCTTCCAGCACGTTGTCGGAGTGATGCACTTGGGCAGCCGGGCCGCGGCCGCGCTGTACGACAGCCTGCGCGACGTCTGTCCGGACGTGCCCAGTCGGGCCTACGTCGAGTCGCTGCTGCGGATGGGCGGCTTGCTCCACGACGTGGGGCATGGCCCGTTCGGCCATTTCTTCGATCACCACTTCCTGTCCGACTTCGGGCTGAACCACGAGACGCTGGGGTCGGCGATCATCACGGGCGATTTGGCCGACAGCCTGCGCGGCATTCGCCGCAATCCGAACGGAGCGCTCGCGCCGGACGAACAGCTCGATCCGGCGCAGATCGCGTTCTTGATCGCTCGACCCGGCAATGCCGCCGCCGACGAGGCGCAACCCCACTGGCTCCGGTTGCTGCGGAGCCTGTTCAGCGGCATCTATACGATCGACAACATGGATTTCGTGCTCCGCGACGCTTACATGTCGGGTTACAGTGCCCGGGCGTTTGATCTGGATCGGCTGCTGCACTACAGCTTTTTCACGGACCAGGGGCTTACGATCCACGCTCGCGGCGTCGCCGCCCTGATTTCGTTCATGAGCGTGCGGGCCGACTTGTTTCGGACGGTCTATTTTCATCGCACGGTGCGGGCGATCGACCTGACGCTGGCCGAATTGTTCGCCGACAGCAAGCAGTATGTCTTCGCCGGCAATCCGCTGGAACATCTGGACGCCTATCGCCAATTCACGGAGTGGTCGCTGCTGGTCGACGTTGCACGGTGGACCGAGAGCCACCAGCCGCGCAAGCGCGAACTCGGACACCGCTGGCAGGACTTGCTCGATCGCCGGATACCCTGGCGCATGGTCTATCAGCGAAACCTCGTGTTCGACGAAGCGCACGCGGAGCGGACCAGCATTTTCAGCCAGGCCGACTACGTCGAACGCGAGCTGCGCGCCGCGTTGCCACCCAATCTTGCCAAGCTGCCGATCAAGGTCGACCTGGCGCGGCACATCCATCGGCCCGACACGCGTGGGCCGGCCGCTGGGCAGAACTTCTTGTTCGATCCGGCGCGGGGCGAACCCCGGCCGTTGACCGACGATCAATTGTTTCGCCAACTTCCGCTGGCGCACCGCATCTGTCGGATCTACGCGCAAGACCCGTGCCACGCGTCGGCGCTCGCCGCCGCGCTCGACTCGCTGATTGGCGATAGTGGCGGCGACGACTTGACGAACATGTGACGCACGGTCGCGCGCCGATCTCATCTGCGTTGTGCCGGACCATGCCGGACCATGCCGAACCGGCCGGCTTCGCGCCGGGTCATATGCTAATGGTCCCTTCTGATTGCGGCGCGGCTGCCCGAGAGTGCGCCGGCGACTATGCCTTTTCCGCCGACCGTGGTACGCTAGGCCGCATGAATGCTCGCAAGAAACAATCGTCTGACGTGCCGCCGTCGGATGTCTACAAAAACCCGCTGATCGAACGCTATGCGTCGGCCGAGATGGCGCGGTTTTGGGGGCCGCAACGCAAATTCTCGACCTGGCGCCGGCTCTGGGTCGCGCTGGCCGAAGCCGAAGCGGAATTGGGTCTGCCGATCACCAAGAGCCAGCTCGACCAGCTTCGGGCACACGTCGACGACATCGACTTCGAGAATGCCGCCGCGTACGAGCGAAAGCTGCGGCACGACGTGATGGCCCACGTTCATACGTTTGGCGACGTCTGTCCTGACGCCCGGGCGATCATCCACCTGGGCGCCACCAGTTGTTTTGTCACCGACAATACGGACCTGATTCTAATTCGCGATTCGCTCGAGCTGGTACGTCAGCGGCTGATCGGCACGATCGACGCGCTGGGAACGTTTGCCGAGCGCTACCGCGATCTCGCGTGCCTGGGCTTCACCCACTTTCAGCCGGCCCAGCCAACCACCGTCGGCAAGCGGGCTTGTCTGTGGGCATATGACCTGGCGCTCGACCTGGCCGAACTTGAGTACCGTCAGTCGCAGCTCAAGGCCCGCGGCGCAAAGGGAACCACCGGCACGCAGGCCAGCTTCTTGCAATTGCTCGACGGCGACCACGAGAAGGTACGCCGGCTCGATGCGCTGGTGGCCGAGAAGATGGGCTTTTCGTCCAGCTACGACGTGACCGGCCAGACCTACCCGCGCAAGGTCGATGTGCAGGTCGTGGACGTATTGGGCGGGATCGCGAACAGCGCACACAAGGCGGCCACGGATCTGCGGCTGCTGCAAAGCCGCAAGGAGATCGAGGAACCGTTCGAGGCGGACCAGATCGGCTCGTCAGCCATGGCGTACAAGCGCAACCCGATGCGCGCGGAGCGCATCTGCGGGCTGGCGCGTTTCGTCTCCAGCTTGGGTGCCAGCGCCGCCGAGACCGCGGCCAGCCAATGGCTGGAACGCACGCTCGACGACAGCGCGAATCGGCGGCTCGTCCTGCCGCAGGCCTTCCTGGCCGTCGACGCAATCCTGATGCTCTACCAGAACGTGGCCTCGGGGTTGGTCGTTTATCCGAACGTCATCGCCCGGCACCTCGACGCCGAACTGCCCTTCATGGCCACCGAGGCCATCTTGATGGAGGCGGTGGCCCAGGGTGGCGACCGCCAGGACCTGCACGAGCGCATTCGCCGCCACAGCCAAGAGGCCGCCGCCGTGGTCAAACAGCAAGGCGGCGCGAACGACCTGCTCGAGCGGCTGGCGGGCGATGCCGCCTTTGCCGGCGTGGATCTCAAGGCCACGCTCGATGCCTCGCGATTCGTCGGCCGCGCGCCCCAACAAGTCGACGAGTTTCTGGCCGAGGTGGTTGCCCCGATCCGCGCTCGTCGCAAGGAAGCGTCGTCGCCGGAAGCCGACATTCGGGTCTAACGGCGCGAAAGATCGGACGGGCGTCGCCGCGCAATCCGGCCGCAAATGTCCCGCCAATCGCTAAACCAGGTCTAGCTTGCGCGTGGGTCGTTTCTTCGCGCGGCACTCGGCGCAGATCCCGGTAAAGATCAATCGGTGGCCGGTCACGCGGAACTGATACTGTCGGCTGAGCTCTTCGCCGATGGCGGCCACTTCGTCGCTGCGGAATTCGATCAGCTTGTTGCACTGCTGACAGTGCAGATGGTCGTGCTGCGGATAACCGTAGTCGTGCTCGTACACCGTCCGGCCGCCCAGCGCCATCGAGCGCAGCAAGCCGGAGTCGACCAATTCGCTGAGCGTTCGATATACGGTCGGCCGGCTGACGCGCTTGCCGCTCGACGTGGAGCCCAGGTGGCTGATCAGGTCTTCGGCGTCGAAGTGGTCGTGGCGTTTGAACACTTCGGCCACGATGACGCGTCGCTGCTGCGTCATCCGCTTCGCCCGGCTCTGCAAGAACTCCTCAAACCGCTCCAATGGCGGCAGCGCGACTTCAACAGTTCCCAGCGAGAAATCGTGAGGCATCGGCGCTGCGTTCCGCCACGGACCGTGCGGCTGCTCGACGTGGGCACGCCGTCGGCGTTGCGGGCGGGTTGGGGGCTCAAGGGCTATTTAAGAATCATTATTGATTCTAGAGGATCGCCCGGCGATTGCAAGTTGGCGGCGTTGGGAGATCGCCGCCATCGCACATACCGCGCAAATAAAAAGCGGCGTACCGCACGCTGGCGGCACACCGCGTATGGGTTTCCGTTTTAGTCGCGCTTACGCGATTTCGTCGAACAGCCGGTCGACCGCCGTCGACAACTTGTCGTGCGTCTCGTACGTACCGTTGAGAATCGCCGAGCGCAGTTCGGCTACCCGATCGGCGCGGATGTCGGGCAGATCGGCGATGCGCTCGGCCATCTGCGCGGCCGGCGAGATATCGAGTTGATCGCTGATCGGCGCAGCAGTCGCGTCGTTGGCCGGTTGGGCCGGACGGGCCGCATGCGGGCTGTTGATGGGGGCGGCGCCATGGACGTGCGAGGGACCATAAATCTGCATCGTTCTCTCCTCTGACAAGTGACTGCCGTACCCAACGCGGCACCGATCAAACGGCGGTCGCGCGACGGTACGCAGGAGTCTGTCAAACAGTCAATGAAGTGCTTGTAGATTCGCCAGCTTGATTGGACGACGCGCCTCGGGCAGTTCTGATTCGCTTGTCTGCCTGACCCAGAGCCGGAACGGCTTTGGGATGAATGGGTTTTGGTCAGGCCGACCTCATGGAATCAGCACACTGCTGCCAAACGATTCGCGGTCCTCTCAGATTCAGTTGCTTGCCGGCGCCGCAGTCCATGTCAAAGGATTGACCTCGCGAGCGCGTGAGTCATGCATCCCTACGTATCGGCTGGGCGGTCGGCAAACGTTGAACGAAACTTCAAACCCTCCATTGGCTTAGCCATGTCTCGCGTGTACTTGTAGCGACTGTATCAAGCGGCGCCAGCAGCGCCGATTCTGCACGGTTTTGGTGGTGGCGGCGCGACAGTTGGTTGCCGCGCCCGGGTCGCCTTTTTGCAACGTGCGTCGCGTGGGGATCGAACCAATCGGCCGGATCGTGGCGACCGGTCGTCCGGACACGGCGGTTGGCTGGCGCCGGACAGCGCACGGTCAACGTGGCGATTTAGCTCGACGCGTAAGCGCGCTCAAAAAGGCGGCGGATTATAGGAGTCACCCAGTTGCGCGGCAAGGCCGCTTCGGCACCGGCAGGTCGGACCGAGGTTCGCTAGCACGCATTGATGCCGCGCGGGCGAATCGGCAATGCGGCGGCGGCTGTTTCGCGACACGCTTGGCGTGCCGAACAGCACCAACACAGCGAAAACGGCGGTTTTCGTCCGGCGACCCGCGAAACTCGCCGGCCCGGGCGTGGTTACATAGCTTGACGGTGCTAAACTACTAGCACCGCATTCACGTCACCTTCAATCAAGGAGCGGGGCCGTGCTTAAGCGACTTCAATTCATGTCCACGATTCTCATCGCGGCGGTGGTATTGCCCGTTGCGGCCCGGCCGGCAGTGGCCGACGACGCGGAGTCGGACCGTCCGGACAACGCGGGTTTGTTCGCCGACCTCGACACCAACGGCGACGGCACGCTCGCCGAAGACGAAGTGCCGGAAGAACACCGCCGATTGTTCCGCCGACTGGTCCGCACGGCCGACTCGAACGACGATGGTTCGCTCACGGTCGAGGAGTTTACGGCCGGTATTTCCGGCGATCCGGACGGAGATCGGGGGCCGGATAAACCGGACCGACCGCGCGGCCCGCGGGACGGCAAGCGTCCGCCCCGCGACGGCGACGGTCCGCCGCGCGAAGGCAAGCGTCCACCCCGCGACGGCGACGGTCCGCCGCGCGAAGGCAAGCGTCCGCCCCGCGACGGCGACGGTCCGCCCCGCGACCGCCCGAACCCGAAGCGAATCTTCCAGCACTTGGATGACAACGGGGACGGCAAGGTCACGATCGACGAAGTACCCGAAGAACGGCGCGAGCGGTTCCAGCGCCTGATCGAGCGTGCTGACAAAGACGGCGACGAAGCGCTCAGCCTGGGCGAATTCTCCCGCGCGATGTCGCGTGGCCGCCCCCGGCCGGATGCCGACGGTCGACCGCCGCGCGGTCCTGAAGGTCGCCCAGAGGGTCGTCCAGGTCGCCCCGGCGAAGGTCGCCCGGAAGGCCGACCTGGTCGTCCGCCCCAAGGCCGCCCGGAGCCAGGTCGGTTCTTTGAGCGCCTGGACGCCGATGGCGACGGACGCGTGACGCTTGAGGAAGTTCCGGAGGAAGGACGTCCGCGTTTGGAACGACTGATCGAGCGCCTCGACAAGGACGGCGACGGCGCGATCACGAAGGAAGAGTTCGCCGCGATGCGTCGCGGTGCCCAGGGACGTCCGCCCCAAGGCCGCCCGCAGGACGGCGTTCGCCCGGAGCGTCCGGATCAACCGGACGGACCGCGCCCGCCAGGAGCAGATCGTCGCCCGCCGCGCGGTCGACCAGGACCGCCGCCCCAGTTGATGCGCGCTCTGGATTCCGATCGCGACGGACAGCTCAGTGCCGAGGAAATTCAGGCGGCATCGGAGGCGATCCGCAAACTCGACCGAGACGGTGACGGCAACGTAACCGCGCAGGAGTTGGGTGCCCCCCGACGCGAGCGAAAAAACCAGGACTAATTCGCCGTTCGGTGCGCAACGAGTTACGGCGAGTTCGTGCCGGCCGTCACGAGGCCGGGGACTAAGGCCACCACTGAGTTTACGCCCGTCAGGTTGCAATTTTTGGCGGCCCGACGGGTGTTTCTTTGCGCCGACGGAAACTTGCGCGAACCCGCACCCTCAAGCCCCGTGTCGCGTAGTAAGTAGGGTCAAGTTTGCACGTTGCACTGTCGGGATTTCCCGCGAAATTTTGGAAACGGCCCGATTGCAATAAACACCAGGCAACCGGCGAGTAGAATATAGAGATAGAAGCCTGGGGCTCGACGCAGCCTGGGCACTCGCCGAAGCGAGGGACAGAACCATGACGCACGAATCTCCGCTGAAACCGAAGACACGACGCACCGACGACCGTCCTTGGATCTTGGTCGAGTCGAAGGCGTTCGTTGAGTTCGATCGGTGGATGGACGTGCAACTCGACCGCGTGGTCGATCGCTGGGTGTCGGAGGCGGCGCCCAAAGCGAAACGTGCCGAGCAATGGCAGCATCGCTTTAGCCGCTGAGCACGTGGCGGCAGCTTCGAAGTCGGCAGCATTGCCGCGGAGCGACTCTCTCGATTCGGCCCATGCGGGCCCACGGCGTCACTCTTGGCCCAGCCAGCGGATGGCCGCGGCCATCTTCTCTTCTTCCGGCCCGTCGAACAACTGCACGCTATCCGCCGCGCCGGCCGCCGCGTAGGCAGCTTCGACTTCTTTCGGCACGCGATTGCCTTCGCCCGCCAGCCACAGCGCGCCAGGCGTGGCCAGCGCGATCATGCCCGGCAGGTCGCCATACTTGGCTCCGCCCGGCAGAAAGTTGACGTCGTCGATCGTCGTCAGCTTGGTAAACCGAAACCCGCCCGTGTCGATGGCCGCCCGAGCGACGGCCACACCGGATTGCGCACGGGCCGCGGCCGCCCAAGCACCCGCATCGCCAAACGCCAGCAGTTCGACGCGCGGACTCGCGCCGGCATACGAACGGCAATACGAAATCAGCGTCAGCAGGTCGTGCACGCGCTGGGCAAACAGCGCGTGATTGTAGCCATAGGTGTATCCGGCGAATTCGCGCGGGTTGTCGACGCGGCGTCCCTTGGTCGGCGGCTTACCGTCGGCCAGAAACTCGCCCTGATACACGAGATCGGCCGTCACCACTGCCGCGCCGGAATCGAGCAACTTGCGGACCGCCGCGATCGGCTGCCCCTCGTCGTCGAATAGCCCGTCTTTGCCGTCCACGTGCGGCCAGATCACGACGCGGTTTTTCCAGTCGGCCGGATGCAAGGCAACCACGGGAATCTCTTCCCATTGCGGCTTGTTGCGCAGCAGGATCGCCGAGCACGTGTAGCCGTCAACGGGCTCCTCGGCCGACGGCTCCGCCTCGATGTCGGGCTCGTCAACCAGTCCGCGCCCCAGGACGATGTCGACGCCTCCGCCGACGATCTCGCGATATTTTGCCAACGACGCGTCGTCGTTGGGCAGCAGCTCAGCCATCTGTCGCTCCGAGTCGTCGGTCATCGTCTTGACCAGGGCCCGTTCGACGTCGCCGTCGCTCTTGGGCTTGGGATGGGATTCGTTCCAGACGGTCATTTCCTCGACCGACAGCGGGATGTAGTCCTCTTCGAGGATCGGTTCGCTCAGCCCCAGCTTGAGGTGCTTATTGAACCAGTGATACATGACCTCGCGGCTGACGTAGTTGTAGTTGTGCCCGAAGTGGGGCATGACCTTGCCGGTCACAAGGTCCGGCACGCCGAGCAGCTTGTAGTGCTGCTTCAGTTCGGGCAGGCCCTTGGTGTCGAGTTCCTTGGTCCAGTCGTTAGCGCCGCTCATCCCCAGCGGCCGCGGCGCGAACAGTGCGGCAAACTCGATATTGCCCGTGCCGACGCGCAGGTTGCAGCAATTCTCGCACGTGCATCCCCCCTGCATCGCTGTGGAAACCATCACCGCCGGAAACGCGACGGCCGGACGCGGGTCGATCGCGCCCAGCAGAAACGTTTGCGTGCCGCCTCCGCTGGCACCGGTCACGCCGATGCGCGACGTGTCGACGTCGGGCAAATCGCACAAGAAGTCCAGCGCGCGAATCGAGTTGTACGTTTGGAGCCCCATGATGCATTGGTGCCGCAGCTCTGCCTGCGTGCCGAAGAAGCCCCAGTTCTCTGGCGTGTCGAACTCGGGCCGTTGCTTGCTGAATCCGTGCGACACGTCGCTTGGGATCTGCACACTGTCGGCGTAGCCAACCATGTCGTAGTGAAACACGATGCAGCCCATCCGGGCCAACTGCACGCACCGGGCCTGCATCGGCGAGCGGCCACCCGCCTCGAAGCGCTCGCCCCCTTCGACGATTTGCTTTCGGACGTTGTCCAAGCCCGCGTCATAGAACCGGCCGTTGGCCCAATGCCCGTGCGGGCAGAGTACGCCGGGCAGTTTTTCGTTGTCGCCGGTTTCGGCCGGGCGATAGAGGTTGCCAGTGACGAAATGCCCCGGATAGCTTTCGAAGAACACCCGGTCGACCGTGTACCCGTCGCGCTGAACGCGACCGTGAATCACGGCGTTGGCCGGAGTCTTCTTGGGCATCGGCCACAGACCGGTCGCGACCAGGATCTGTCGGCGGACGCGCTCGGCGCGGCGCTGCCACGCTTCTTTCGACTCGCTGGGCGTAAACGGAAAGTAACCGTTGAGATCCTTCAGCGGTTGCAGGCGCTTATCGTCGGGCAATTGGCCGGCTGGCAGCACCCGGGGCGCCGCCGCCCGGACCACCGGCACCAGCAGCAGGGCAACGAAAGCAAAGGTCAGTAGCAACAAGGTCGTTCGACGCGGGCGGCGATACATGGCGTTCACTCAGTCAGCAAAGGTCGATAAGATCCGTTAGGTCTCGTTCCCGGTAAATCGAGGCTACGCTCCAGCGTATTGGCTGGCGCGATCGATTTCCAGAGATTCGGATACGAAAAACCTCGGCCCGTCGCGGCGATCGCGCGCCGGCCGTGGTGCATCGTGCCGCCACACCACACGACCAGGCAATTGCCATGGATGAAACGTTCGCGGTCATACTCGCCACATCAGACCGGCATCAGGCGGTGCTGGTAAAGAACTTGCTGGGCCAGCACGACATCGACGCATTGCTCGACAACGAGGCGCCCGACGTGCTCCATGGCGGCACTGGGGGGCAGGTCACAGGCGGTGTGTTCGGCATCGAGTCCTCGGAAACGCGCGTGTTGGTTCGGGCCGACGACGCCCAACGTGCCCGCGACATTCTAAAACAAGCCGCCGAGTCGTTGGCGTCGGGCATGTCGTCGCCGGCGCTGGCGGCGCTCGAGTCGGGCATGGACCACGACGACGAACCGTGGCCCGCTTGCCCGCGCTGCCAGCAGCGGCGGCTCACGACGTGTCCGGTTTGCGAAACATCCGGCACCAACTTTCCGCAGGCGTTCTTGCCCGACGACGAACAGATCGTCAGGGTCATCGAGCGTTCGCGCGACGCGGAAGCCGACGACGACGACCAGACACTGTTCTTGCTCTGCCCGACGTGCGACGAGCCGTTCGTTCCGCGGTTTCCGGCAGTTTGCGAATGGTGCGGACACCGCTTCGACGACGGATGGGAGCGGCCCGAATCGCCAACGCCCGACCGCGAGGCGCTGGACATCAACGTGCGGGTCTTGGCCACGATCGCCGGCCTGATCATCACGATCGTGGCGCTGTTCGCGTTCTTCGCCAACCTGGCATCGAGCCGTTAGCCGCCGCTTGGAAACTGCCACGACGGCGATTTCCAACCCGACGCTACTCGACGCCGCCGATCGTTTCCAGCGGCCGTTCGGACTCCATCTGCCGAATGTCCTCGGTGATCTTCATCGAGCAGAACTTCGGCCCGCACATGCTGCAAAAGTGCGCGCTCTTGAACGTGTCCTGCGGCAGCGTTTCGTCGTGCATCCGCCGGGCCGTTTCCGGATCGAGCGCCAGACGGAATTGCTCGTTCCAATCGAACGCGAATCGCGCTCGCGACAGTGCGTCGTCGCGATCGCGCGCGCCAGGCCGATGCCGGGCCAGGTCGGCCGCATGGGCCGCGATCTTGTAAGCGATCACTCCCTGCCGCACGTCGTCGCTCTCGGGCAAGCCGAGATGCTCCTTCGGCGTCACATAGCAGAGCATCGCCGCGCCGCTCCAGCCGGCCAACGCCGCGCCGATCGCGCTGGTGATGTGGTCGTAGCCGGGCGCAATGTCGGTGACCAGCGGTCCCAACACGTAAAACGGCGCCTCACGGCAGACTTCGATCTGCCGTTTGACGTTCATGTCGATCTGGTCCATCGGAACGTGGCCCGGCCCTTCGATCATGACTTGCGTCTGCTTGGCCCAGGCGCGCTCGGTCAACTCGCCCAATACGTCAAGCTCGGCAAACTGGGCTTCGTCGCTGGCGTCGGCGATCGAACCGGGACGCAATCCATCGCCCAGGCTCCAGGTGACGTCGTACTCGTGCATGATGTCGCACAAGTCGTCGAAGTGGGTGTAGAACGGATTGGGCTGCCGGTGGTGCATCATCCACTTGGCCACCAGCGATCCGCCGCGGCTGACAATACCCGTGACGCGGTTGAGCGTCAGTTGCAAATGTTCGAGCATGACGCCGGCATGAATCGTCATGTAGTCGACGCCCTGCTGCGCCTGATGTTCGACCGCGTCCAGGATGTTCTGCGGCGTCAGGTCGCAGATATCGTCGATCTGTTCGACCATCTGATATATCGGAACGGTGCCGATCGGCACCGGCGAGGCGTCGATGATGGCCGCGCGGATCGAATCGATGTCGCGCCCCGTGGAAAGATCCATCACCGTATCGGCGCCGAAATGGACCGCGGTGTGCAGCTTTTCCAACTCGCCGGCGGCGTCGCTCGTGACCGCCGAATTGCCGATGTTGGCGTTGATCTTCGTCTTCGAGGCGATGCCGATGCACATCGGCTCCAACCGCTTGGTCAGGTGCACGCGATTGGCTGGAATCACCATCCGGCCGCGAGCCACCTCCGAGCGAATCAGTTCCGGTTCCAGGCCCTCGCGCTGGGCGACGTGCTGCATCTGGGGCGTGACTTCGCCGGCGCGGGCTCGTTCGATTTGGGTCATGGTGGGCGTGCTACCTCCGTGAAATTGGGTGCCAGCCACGGGGCCGCACCCTGATGCGATCCGTAACGGATCCGAATGGCCGTTGCCAAGTTCATCCTATCGGTCGGCGGAAAATCGGTCAAACCGCCGCGCGGCGTGTCGCGCAGGAATCAAGCCGCGGCCGCCCTCCCCTCTCGGTCGCCCTACCCCGCGGGTCGCGCAACCCGGTCGATCGCGTAACCCGGTCGGTCGCACTGCCGTAGCTCCTCGCACCGTCGTCAACTGACCGGCATGGCCTTGACGGTTTCCGAGCCGTAGAGCCGGGCCGAAAAGTCGGCCAGCAGTTGTCGGTCGGCGTTGGTCAACGTCGTGTCGCCGCGAACGACCTCAAGATTCTGATCGATGTCGCTGGGCATCGAAACGCCGATGTTGAGCATCGAGACGCGCGGATCCTGCAAAACCCAGCGAATGGCCGCTGCCGGCAGCTTCGCTCGCTGTTGGGCGTCGAACTGCTCGACCATCGCCTTCGAGTTGTGGCTGAGCATGTTGGCGCCCATGATCTTCATGGCGACGATCGCCATGCCCCGTTCGTGGGCGGCGGCCAGGCATTGTTCGCGGTACTCGATCTTCGAGTTGGACAGCAGCGTGTTCATGCCCCGCCGCATGTAGCCGTAGGCCAGCAATACCTGGTCGAACGAGTCGGTCTTGATCATTTCCAGCACCGTCTCGAACGCAATGTGCGTCGTCAACCCGATGTAGCGCAGCAACTTTTCGTCGCGCAGCTTGACCAACTCGGCGTGAATCTTCATGGCCCCGTCGAAGCCGACGGCTTCGATGCACGGGCTATGAATTTGCACGGCGTCCACGTAGTCGGTATCGAGTTCGGAAAGCGACTTTTCGAGCGTCGGGCGCACTTTTTCCGGATCGGCGATGTGGCACTTCGTGGCGATGAAGCAGTTTTCACGGACGTCCTTCAGCCCGCGGCCCATGATCCGTTCACTTTCGCCATAGACGCGCGCTGTGTCGAAATAGCGAATGCCGTTGTCGTAGGCGTGGCGCACCATCGCCACCCGTTCGTCCATCGGCAACAGAGCAACGCCGTAGCCCTGGATGAAGACCTGGACCATCGCCGAACCGCCCATGCCCAACACCGGCAACTTGTGTCCGGTCTTGCCGAACGGTCGTAGCGGGATCCCGGAGGGTCCGACGTCGATTGGCTTCGAGTCCGGCGCCGCGGCGACCGACACGCCCGTGCCAAGCAATCCGGTGCCGGCAGCAGCCAACGCACCCGATTTTAGAAAATCGCGCCGGCCGTGCTTGTCGTTTGATCGCTGCATGACGGGTCCTCCGGAGACGGTGTGGCTTTCGTTCGAACGCTTGGCGGCGCGCCGTGCTTGCACTGCCTTCAAACCGCGGACGCGACGCGCGGCACGCCGGCAATATGCGGCTGATTGTAGCCGCGACTGGTGAAATGGGCAAAAAAGTTTCGCTGGCTTGCGCTGCTTGCACGACGCCGCGGGGAGTTGCATCGCCGGCTTTTTGCGACCCGCGTGACCGCTTGGTATATTCGGGAGTAGGCGAGCCGATCGCGCGTGTTGCGGTGTTGCCGCGTGCCTAGTCGCAGTATTGCCACATGCCGGTAGCAAGCTGAGTGCGAACGGCCGCCGCGAGCCAGGGGTCCAACCGGCGAGGTCCTATTCATGCAACACCTTCTTTACGCCGCTTCGATGAGCTGTGCGCTGGTCCTGGTCGAGGCCGCCGACGGGCACGCTGCGGAAGAAGACAAGCACCAGTTGCAGGGCAAGTGGATCGTCGAGTCGTTCCAGTACAACGGCAATCCGGTCGACCGCCTCAAAGACGCCATCCGCGAGTTCAAAGACGGGAAGTATTCGCTGACGCCCAAGGAAGGAGACCCGATCGACGGGATCGTCATGCTTGACGCAACCCAGACGCCCAAGACGATCGACCTGGACGTCAACGGCCGCATTCTGCGCGGCATCTACGAGCTGGACGGCGACACGCTGAAGATGTCCTACAACCTGACCGCCGACGAGCGACCGACCGAATTCGTCAGCAAGCCGGACTCGGGCGCGATCGTGATCGTCCACCGGCGCGAAAAGTAGCGGCCCGCGGCGACGAACCAGCGCGAACCAGCCACGCACATCGACCGCGCGACGCTCGATCGCGCCGGCACCCCGACCACGCGACGCTCGATCGCGCCCGCAACCCGATCACGATTGCCGGACAGAGCCTAGAGCGTCTTAAGATACTCGAGCACTTCGCGCTTCTCGGTCTCGTCCAGCGCGTCGGGGAAGCGATGTCCCTGGGCGCTCTTGCCGAACTTCGACGTGTCGAAGTAGCTCCGCCGCTGATGGCCCGAAGTGAACTTCTCCGGCAGGCGGTCGTGGACGACGCACTCGAGCCCCGCTTTCGTCTGGTCGTATCCGTCTTCGCTGCGCGACCAGACGGCCGGCCGCTCGTCTGGATGCAGCACGTGCCACAGCGTGGGCACCGACCCGTTGTGAAAGTAGGGTGCCGACGCCCAAATTCCGTCCAGCGGTGGCGCGACGTACCCGCCCGGATCGGCGACGACTTCGTGCTGGCCGAAGTGCGCGAACCAACTGGCTTCGTAACCTTTGCGATGGTCGGTGGTCAGCGCGCTGAGCCGCACCGGATCGGTATCCACTTCCTCGATCGGCACGATCTTGTTGGGATACGATTCGTTCTCGCCATACGTCCCGTGGCAATCGGCGCAGTGCGCGTCGAAGACGACTTCGCCGCGCTTTGCCAGCGCCGCGTCAACTTCGAATGGATACTTGGGCGGCTCGAGCGATTCCAGCCACGCGTAGACCGTGCGAAAATCGTCCTGCCACTTTTCGAATTGCTCCGGTCCGTTCTCCGGGATTAGCATGAATTGCATCAGCGGCCGAAAGCCTTTTTCGGCAAAGCCGTCGCTGTATAGCCGCTGCTTCTTGCGAAAGTTCCACCAGGCCGGCGCGTCGTGATCGTGGTGAATCATCCGTGGCGGCAAGCCGGGCACGACCTTCAAGTCCGGTGTGCGATTGGCCATCAGCGCCACGCCGAAGATGATCGCGTTGGTCGTGCCGTTGGTCGTGCCCAAGGGAATCACCGCCGAGCCGACGTCCATCCGGGTCAACTGTTTGCGCATCTTCATTTTGACGGCGCGAATGTCGTTGGTGAGCGATTGCAAAGCGAACAGCGAGTTCGGAACGCCCGGCACGGGCTGGCCGGCCACCTTCCCTTGATGACAGGCCAGGCAAGTCATCGTCCAATTGCCCGCTTCGTCCACGATGTATTGCTGGGGCTTGCCCGACGTGTCGCCCGGCGCCGTGGTGAGCCCGTATCGCGAAAACGCCATGGCCCGGCGTTCGTCGGGTGTTGCCTTTTGGGCCTGCGAGCGGAGCGGCTCTTCCCACACCTGCCACACGTTGTCAAACGCCTCTTGATCGAAGTCGGGCGGGAGGAACGCCTTGGTGGTGAGCAACTTGTAACCCGCGCCGTCGAACCCGGCCGGCGAAGTCGGCTCGACCCGATCGCCGGCCCGTGTGCTGTCCACCGTCAAGGTGAGCACGCCGAGTGCGGCAAGCGTCGTGAACGTCCATAGCGACAATCGAGCGGCGCGACGAGGGCTCATGGCGAATCTCCTGGCAGGGTCGGTGATTGTCCGCTTAGTGTAGCAGCATCGTGCGAGGACTTGAATCTCGGGCAGCGGTGCCGAACCGCAGCGGGGCGAATCGGCCGGTAAAGTCGAGTGTAGTTTTGAGCCAAGGGGCCGGCATTCGGCGTGTGATAACGCGGTTAGCGCGCCACGGTGCGCGAAATTGTTACGCCCAGGAAAAGTTAGGTCAGGACAAGTCCTGACATTCGTCGGGCGATCAATCGGATCGCGCCAGGGCAAGCCCTGGCCTACACGACTGAAGGCGCGCGGATCGTTATGACACCAACCCGCAGCGCAAGCTAGGGCTCTTCGTGTGTGGGTCAGGACTCATCCTGACATTCGTGGCGCAATCAAACCGGTTCGCGCCAGCGGTAGGTCATGCACCCCGTGCATGACAAGTACAGTTCCTCCGTCAGGCACAGCGTGCCGGACCTACCGATCAATATCACGCGAGTTTGTTGCGCGCGTCGTCAACTCCTTGTCAAGATCCAAACTAGGCCAGCGCGCGAATGTGTTGCATCGCGCTTTGCGAAGCGCGCACGCGCAACACGCACGAAACTTTTTGCATCGAGTGGCCTAATTCCGTCGTTGATCGGCGGCGCAGTTTCTGTACAGTGAAATGAAACTGGTTGGACGAAGGTGTGCTACAGGAGAAC
>ERZ869936.245-NODE-245-length-59188-cov-33.198857_pt1 | contig 59188 bp, 43 predicted proteins | sample MGYA00520876_ERZ869936 | MGnify/ENA primary metagenome ERZ869936 (study PRJEB32218, sample SAMN09650985) | biofilter metagenome | isolation source: enrty point of leading RO module | place: Saudi Arabia: Thuwal, RO plant located on Red Sea | collected 2016-02-17 ... | reverse complement strand
GCATTCCTTAACGGCGACCATGGGCATTTACGACCGCGAATACTATTCCGAATACGACCAGCCACGGGGCATCCAGCTGGGCGGCTCGCGGATGATCGTGACCAATCTGGTCATCGTCAACGTCATCATTTTCCTGATCGATTTGTTGTTCAAGATTCGCATCGACGGAGTCGAGGTCCATCCGCTCTCCTACTACTTCAAGTTGCATGCCGATCTCTTGGTCGAGCCATGGAGGTTCTATCAGCTCCTTACGGCGGGCTTCCTGCACTCGACCAGAAGTCTCACGCACGTCCTCTTCAACATGCTGGGACTGTGGATCTTTGGTCGAGAAATTGAAATCAAGTACGGACGCAAGATCTTCCTGCAGTTCTATTTGTCTTCGATTGTTCTTTCCAATCTAATTTGGGTTCTCTGGGAAGTCGCTCTAGCCGGGAGTCTGACGCCGAACGCGAGCGCCGTGGGAGCGTCCGGCGGTGTGTTTGCGGTCCTCACGGTGTTCGTGCTCAATTATCCCCACCGGACCATCTACATCTGGGCAGTCATTCCGGTGCCTGCCTGGACGCTTGGTGCGATCTTCGCGGTCTTCACCTTCTTGCTTCCCGACCCCGAGGTAGCCCACGCGGCACACGTCGGCGGCGTCTTGTGCGGCCTGCTGTTCTTCTATCGCAGCTGGCAGCTCGGCAAGCTGATTCCCTCGGGGTTCTCGCTCGCGCAACTTCGGCCCCGGTCGCGGCTGCGAATCCACGATCCCGATCGTAAGGACCGTGAGGCCGCCGCGAAGATGAGCGACGAGGTCGATCGCATCCTCGAGAAGATCAGTCGCGAAGGGGAGTCGAGCCTGACCTCGCGCGAGCGGCGTACCTTGGAAGACGCCAGCCGCAAGTACCAACAGCGGCGGCGCTAGCCGGCGACGATACGCACCCTGCTGCGCAAACCTCACTCTTCGCACGCGCCGCCGGATTCTTCCGCTTTGTCGTGTAGCAGCGAGGGATCCTGGTAGACGTCCGTTCCCACATGCTCGACGAAGTCACCGACCAGATCGGCACGCCCTGCCGGTGGCGTAAGTTCGTAGAGCCCGCCGTCGGGCGTAATGTAGTACCAGGAATCGCCGCCGGCATGGCCCATCGCCGACGCGCCACCCTGCAGATATTTCTCGTCGCGACCACGAAAGTCGAAGTAGTAATCGTCGCCTGGTTGATCGAGCGCGAGACTCTCGTCGAGTCCACAGAGGACGTGATCGGGCGCCGTCGAGGCGAGCGGTCCTGACGCTCCGCCTGGACCGCCACCTTCACTCGGGTCGGATGCGGACCCCTCGGCATCGGTCGCCGAGTTTGCCTCCCGGCAACGATCCAGTTGTACGGCTAAAGCCCGTTCCGGTCGCCATAGACGCTCGATCTCGACACAGTCGGTCGGATCGATGTCGTCCGGAGTCACCGCATGGACGCTCCCGTCAAACTTGAGGATGTTCAAGTAACCGAGATGTCGCGGGCGAATATCGCGGTGCCACGTCGCGTCGAGGTCTTCCACAAAAGGGTCCGCGACGAGCGTCGCAAAGTCGAGCATCAAGATCTTGGCCGAGTCTCCTTCGGCCATGCGACGGGCAAGCCGATTCATGCCGTAGCTCGGGGTGACTGGTGCATTCTCGAAGTCGGCCGGACAGAAGAAGACTTCCGTCTCGTCTTCGATAAACGTGGTGAGGACTTCGTCCCATTTCTTGCTGTCGATCCGCTGCCGATTATCGACCGTCAGGTGATGCGCGAAACCGAGCTGGCGAAGTCGCTCGCCGCAGTCCGCCGATCGTGCGCGTTCCAGGGCCGAGAAGACGGCCGAGGCCAGCATGCCGATCAGAATCCCCAGGCAGGCGAGCACCACGAGAAGTTCGACGAGCGAGAAGCCGAGTGCCGCGGGCGCGCAGTTGATCCGCCTTCGCGTCGCGCATCGCTCGTCGATTCCCACCCTCATGCCAATCGACCCCTGGTCTGCGAGCGACGATCGATTCCCGCCGTAGGACCGAGCCGGAACCTCGGCCTCGTTCGGAGGCACGACCCGCCAACGTCTCCCCTACGAACTGAGGATACCAATTACCGGCCCGATTGCCAGAACTCGGCGCGCATAATGCGGCCCCAAGACGGCTCGCGGCACGGCCAAACTTGACCGTGGCAGGCAAACCGCTATCTTGTGAACAAGTCAACGAACTCGAAACTTCCCCCGCTGAAGGACCCTTCCATGCGTCGCCGTCTTCGTCTCGTCGTTTCTTTCCTGCTGCTGGTCGCCCTTTTGCTGTCGATTTTCGCCACTACGACGATGGCAGACCGCCGCCGTCGTGATCGCCGGCGACCTGCGACGCGACCTGTGGAGTCCGCAGTTTGGTCGCAGTGGCGGGGGCCCAATCGAGACGGAAAGTCACTCGAAACGGGTCTCTTGGCAAGCTGGTCGGATGGCAAGCCGCCCCTGGTGTGGCAAGCCAAGGACCTCGGCAAAGGCTTTTCGAGTGTCTCCATTGCCAACGGCAAGGTCTATACGGCGGGAGTTCGCGACGGGAACTCGCACATCATCGCGCTCAGCGAAGCGGACGGCTCCGAGTTGTGGGCGACGCCCATCGGCGAGGACAGCGACGTCAACGGAACTCCTACGGTCGATCACGGAAAGGTCTACTCGATTGGCTTTAACGGCGCGATGTTGTGTGCCGACGCGGACACAGGACGGGCTTTATGGCGCAAGGACTTCGCCACCGATTTCAAGGGCAAGATGATGTCGCAATGGGGATTCAGCGAGTCGCCGCTGATCGACGGCAACCTCTTGATCTGCACCCCCGGCGGCAATGAGGCCGTGATGGTCGCCCTAAACAAACATACGGGCCGGCCCGTCTGGCGGACCGAGCTGCCCAACGTCGGCGAGAATGGCAAGGACGGCGCGGGCTATTCTTCCGTCGTCATCTCCAACGCCGCGGGTCGCAAACAATACGTGCAGCTCACCGGACGCGGGGTGGTCGGCGTCGACGCTCGAAACGGCAAGTTGCTGTGGGCTTACAATCGGATCGCGAACGGGGTGGCGAATATCCCCACGCCGATCGTTTCCGGCGACTACGTCTTCTGCTCCACCGGCTACGGAACAGGTGCCGCCCTGCTGAAGATCGTCCGCGACGGACGATCTCTCAAGGCCGAAGAAGTCTACTTCCTCGAGGCCGGGCAGATGCAAAATCATCACGGCGGGATGATCCTCCTCGACGGTCATATCTTCTTCGGACACGGTCACAACAAGGGATTTCCTCGTTGCATCCACATGGAGACCGGTGAGGTCAAATGGGAAGATCGCGGTCCGGGCAAACAATCGGCGGCCATCGCTTATGCCGACGGCCATCTCTATTTCCGCTACGAGAACGGCGTCATGGCGCTGATCGAGGCCAATGCCGACGAGTACCGTCTCAAAGGGACCTTTGAAATCGATTCTCGACATGCCCAGAGCTGGCCCCACCCCGTGGTCGCTGGCGGGCGACTCTATCTTCGCGACCAGCACGAGTTGCACTGCTACAACATTCGCGCTAAGGGTCCGTCCGACAGCAAATAGCCGGGCAAACAGCGCTCCCGACGGGTCGACGCGGGCACCCTGCTGCGCGTGCACCTTCGCGGCGTTTGCGATAAACTGGCACCCATGGTGCGAAATCCGTCGAATAGACCGCCGCTTCGGCGACTCCGCGTGCTTTCTCTCGTCGTCGTGATGGCCTGGAGTGCGGCCTCCGTGCCGACGGCCCCAGGTAGCGATGTGGTCGAGTTTGGTCGCGACATTCGCCCGCTGTTGGCCGATCGTTGCTTCAAGTGCCACGGGCCCGACGCAGAAGCCCGCCAGGCCGCCCTGCGGCTCGACCTCGCCGCGTCGGCCCACGAGGCTGGCGAGTCGGGAGAAATCGCCATCCTGCCCGGCAAGCCCCACGAGAGCGAACTGTGGCGGCGTGTAAACTCTCAGGACGACGCGGAGCGGATGCCCCCGCCGGAGGCCGGCGAGCCGCTCACCGCGAGCCAGATCGCCCAACTCGAAGCGTGGATCGAGGCGGGTGCCCAGTACGAACCGCACTGGGCCTTTGTGCCACCACGGCGTCCCCAGACGCCGCAGATTGAGTCCAATTGGCCGCGGGGCCCGATCGATCGCTTCGTGCTCCAAAAGCTCCGTGAGCGCGATCTGGAGCCGTCGCCGGTGGCCGACCGCCACGTGCTCGTGCGGCGAGTCTACTTGGATCTAATCGGCTTGCCTCCGTCGATTGAAGAGGTGGAACAGTTCCTCGCCGATACACGCCCCGACGCCTACGAGCGCCTGGTCGATCGCCTGCTGGCCTCGCCTCACTATGGCGAGCGGATGGCCCAAGACTGGCTCGATCTGGCTCGTTACTCGGACACGACCGGCTACGCCGCCGACCGTCCCCGGTCGATGTGGCTCTATCGCGACTGGGTCATCAAGTCGCTCAACGAGAACATGCCGTACGACCAGTTCACGATCGAGCAGCTGGCCGGGGACATGCTGCCTGAGGCGTCGGTGAATCAGCGGATCGCGACAGGGTTTCATCGCAATAGCATGCAGGCGTTGGGCAACAATCCGCGGAAGGAAGAGTTTCGCGTCAAGGGCATCGTCGATCGCGTTAACACCACTGGACGCGTCTGGTTGGGGCTCACCGTTTCCTGCGCGGAGTGTCACGATCACAAGTTTGATCCGATCCGTCAGGAAGAGTACTACCGACTGTTCGCGATCTTCAACAACATTCCCCATTTCGGTAAGGCCCTCGGCGTACATGGGCCCAGAATGCACGCGCGATCGCCGTTGGCCGACGAGCGACTTGCTCAAATCGATAAAGAGCTCACCGCACTTCACGGTCGAATCGTTCCTTATGGTGACCGGGAATTGGCAGAGGAAGCCGCCGGCTGGGAAGCGCGGGTGCGGCCGCTCTTGACCACGCCCCAGGTGTCTTCGACGTCGGCGCCGTTGATCGCCCACTGGCCGCTCGACGGCACGCTCGATGATCGGGGGCCTCAGGCCAGCAAAACCCGGCTTCACGGGGGTGTCGCAGACTGGGAAGCAGTGGCTTCCACTTCGGACAACGAGATCATGCCCGATGGCGAAGGCGCACTCCGGCTCGGCGAGAAGCAGTTCCTGCGCGTGGCGAATCACGAAAAGCTCGCCCCATCGGATAGCCTGACGATTTCGGCCTGGATTCGCACCACGCAGGCGGAGGCGGACATCGTCTGCAAGTGGGACTCCGTTCGTGGGCAGCGCTCGTTCGTGTTCGGCATCGGCGGCGAAGGCGAAGAGAACGCGACGCCCGGCCATCTTTACGCGTGGGTGTCGTCGACGCCCGACTCGTTCCGCGGGCAACAGGTCTACGGTTCGATACCGGTCCACGACGGTCGCTGGCACCACGTGGCGATGATCTTTCGCGCTGGGGATCGCGTCGATCTCTATGTCGACGGAGAACGTGACGAACACGTACGTCGCCGCGGCGACGCACCGACGCGACTGGCGGCGTCCGCTTGCGACTTGATTCTGGGCGGCGGCTACAGCCTGAAGCCCGATCCAAGCAGTTACTTTCTCGGCGGTTCCCTGGCCGACATCCGCCTCTACGGCACCGCGAGCGAGGACGTCGCCTCGCTGGGGGCAATTCCGCCGGACGTCCGCGGCGCCATCTCGATCGATCGCGCTGACCGCTCGGCCGCACAGACGCAACGCATCGTCGACTATTTCCAGAAGCGCTATCCCGGCACGGTGCCCGAGGACGTTCGTCGAGGCATTGCCGCGCTCGAGCAGGAGCAGGCCTTTCTGGAGCGCGAGCATCAGGCTCAAGTGATGGCGGAGATGGACGAGCCCCGCGAGACCCACGTACTGACACGCGGCAACTACCTCGCTCCCGGCGCTCGCGTCGAGCCAGGGGTGCCGTCGTTCCTGCCACCGCTGGACGTCCAACAGCCGGTCAATCGACTTCACTTCGCTCGCTGGCTGGTGCGAGCGGATCATCCCCTCACCGCGCGGGTGGCGGTCAATCGCTTCTGGCAGCACTTCTTTGGCACCGGCCTCGTCCGCACGGCCGACGACTTTGGCCTGCAGGGGGAATGGCCTTCGCACCGCGAACTGCTCGACTGGTTGGCTGTCGAGTTCGTCGAAAGCGGCTGGGACATGAAGGCCCTGCACCGAGAGATTGTCGCCAGCGCGACCTATCGGCAGTCGGCAGCGGCCTCCGCAGAGGCGTATCGACTGGATCCCGCCAATCGATGGCTGGCCCGAGGCCCGCGATTCCGTCTGCCTGCCGAGCAGGTCCGCGACAACGCCCTGGCGGCCGCGGGTCTGCTATCGCGAAAGTTGGGCGGGCCGAGCATCTACCCGGTCCAGCCTGCGGGCTTGTTCGAGGAGAAGGCCCAGACGATGTATCACCCGGTCTGGATTACGAGCGACCAGCCCGATCGTTATCGACGTGGCGTCTACGTCTACTGGAAGCGGATGAATCTCTATCCGACGATGGCCATCTTCGACGCCCCCACGCGGGAGCGCTGCCGCGTGCAGCGACCTCGAACGAATACGCCGTTGCAGGCCTTGGCGTTGCTGAATGATCCGGTTTACGTCGAGGCCGCCCGTTCCCTGGCCGACCTTACGCTCGCCCACGCAAGTGACGACGCCGCGCGACTTGACTTCGCGTTGCGTCGGTGCCTGGCCCGTCGGGCGACGTCCCGCGAGCGAGATCTGTACTTGGCATTCCTCGACCGCCAGCGAGTGCACTTTGGCCGCCAAGCGGAAGCGGCAGAAGCGTTCGCCGGCACGTCGACCGCCGCCGCGGATGTGGCAACCACGACCGCGGTACCGATTCAGGACAAGCCAGACGCCGACGCCGTCGACCGGGCCGCCTGGACGGCCTTGGCCAGCGTCCTGCTAAACCTGGACGAGATGATCACCCGACCTTGATGGCCGCCCAGCTGGAAACGGCCGCCCCAAGAACCATGGAACCATGAGCGAATCACTGCGACAACTCGGTAACGCGGTCAATCGACGAGCCTTCCTCTCGCAGGCGGGCACGGGAATCGGTGCGGCCGCGCTGTCGTCGCTCTTGGCAAGCGATGCGGCAGCTGGCTCGCCGTCCACCGGCACCGGCGTTCCTCACTTTGCTCCGCGGGCGAAGCGAGTCATCTATCTGTTCATGTCGGGCGGGCCGTCGCATGTCGACCTGTTCGACCCGAAGCCGTTGCTCACCGCCCGCGATGGCGAACCCATCCCCGCCGAGCTGATCAGGAACCATCAGTTCGCGATGATCAAGAGCGATCAGCCGAAGATCAAGGGCTCGCCCTATCGGTTCGCAGCACACGGCGAGAGCGGCAACGTCGTTTCCAGCTTGTTGCCCCACCTGGCCGAAGAGGCGGATGCACTGGCGATCGTGCGGTCGCTGCACACAAATACGTTCAATCACGACCCGGCCGTGATGTTCATGAACACGGGCGACGTGCGATTCGGCCGTCCCGCGATGGGAGCCTGGCTCTCCTACGGCCTCGGCAGCGAGAACCGCGACTTGCCCGGCTTCGTCGTGCTGGCCTCGGGCGTGAACACGAATCAGCCCTTGCTGGAAGCCTACTGGGGAAGTGGCTTCCTGCCGACCCATCATCAAGGCGTGCAGTTTCGCAATCAGGGGCAACCGGTGCTGTACGTCAAGAATCCCGAGGGCCTCGACGATCGCGTCCGCCGCGACATGATCGACGTCATCAACGAGGCCAACCGCATGCACCTGGCGGACGTCGGCGATCCCGAGATTCGCACCCGCATCGAACAGTACGAGATGGCCTACCGCATGCAAATGAGCGTGCCGGAATTGACCGATCTCTCCACGGAAGCGGCGGCCACGCATGAGCTTTACGGCACCCAACCAGGCCAGGTCGCGTTCTCCAACAACTGCCTGCTCGCCCGTCGGCTGATCGAACGTGGGGTGCGTTTCGTCCAGCTTTACCACAAGGGCTGGGACTCTCACGCCACGCTGCAAAACGATCACGAGCGCCAATGTCGGGAGACCGACAAACCGATCGCCGCGTTGCTGTCCGATCTGCGACAGCGTGGGCTGCTCGAAGACACTTTGATCATCTGGGGCGGCGAATTCGGTCGCACCCCCATGGCCCAAGGGCAGGGGGCCGGCTATGGCCGCGACCATCATCCGCACGGCTTCACGATGTGGCTGGCCGGCGCCGGGGTCCGCGCCGGCACGACCCATGGCTCGACCGACGAATTTGGCTACTTTGCCGTCGAGAACAAGGTGCACGTGCATGACCTGCATGCGACCGTGCTCCACATCCTGGGAATCGATCATGAGCGGTTGGTCTATCGATTGCGTGGTCGCGATTTTCGACTGACCGACGTGCATGGAGAGGTCGTCGAAGACCTGCTCGCTTGATGCGGCACTTTCTCGGCCAGCGACACCAACAGCGACGACCACGTAAACACTGAGGAGGCGACACCGAAATGGAATTGACGGGAAAACGAGCGTTGGTCACCGGAGGATCTCGCGGCATCGGGGCCGCGATCGCCGTCGCGTTGGCCCGATCAGGGGTCCACGTGGTTATCAATGCCCGTCACGCCGACGAGGCGGCCCAGGACGTACGCGACCAAATCGTGGCGACCGGGCGTCGTGGCCAGGTCGTGACGGCGGACCTGGCACAAGGCGACGAAGTGGCCCGTTGTGTGGACGAGTCGGCCCAGTTTCTGGGTGGCCTCGACGTGGTGGTTCACTCGGCGGGCGGCCCGTCTTTCGGCCGCATCGAAGATGTGTCGCCCGAGCAGTGGTACGCCACGTTCGACGTTCACGTCCACGGGGCCTATCATCTCTGCCGCCAGGCGTTGCCGTGGCTGAAGCAGAATCGAGAAGGGGCGATCATCCTGATCTCGTCGGTCGCCGGCATTCGCGGCTGCGCCGGCGCGATCGCCTACGGAACGGCCAAAGGGGCCATCTCCCAGTTCACGCGAATGCTGGCCCGGGATCTGGCCGACGACAACCTCCGTGTGAACTGTCTCGAACCGGGTGTGATCCGCACCCGCTTTCACGACAAGATGTCGCCCGAGCAACGCGAGCACAATCTGAAGAATCGGATCCCGCTGCACCGCGAAGGCACGTCGGAGCAGGTCGCCGAGGCGTGCCTGCTGCTGATTCAGAACGACTATCTCACCGGCGAGTCGATCACAATCGATGGCGGCCTCTCGATGCAAGTCACGCGTTAGGGCACTTCTCATTTCCCTGTCGCGTCGTCGCTGGGTCAGAGCTACTGAACCTCGACTTCCGTCTCGAGGATGGGGTCGCCACCAAAGGGCTCGAAGAAGGCGTCGGCCAGCATCGCCACATCGTGCGTGAGATCGTCCCAGTTGTTTCCTGCGGACGGATCCGCGACGGCGACCTCGTCAGCCACTCGATCGAGTCCCTCTCCCGACGCCGAAACCAGAATCTGCTCGGCCGCCTGCCAAAAGGTGTCGATCGCCGCGGCTCCGTCAAGCTGCGTGATGGCCGTCTCACCTGAATCGACGGTCACACCGCCTGCGTCGACGAAATCTCCAGCGGGTCCGTCGGGCGCCAGACGGCTGATGCCAAACAGCACCACGACGATGCTCGCAGCGGCGACCAGCAGGCGACCTACCATCAATCGCATCGACGTTCGTGCCGGTTCGGCGATCACCCGGCCTTCGGCAACGCGGACTTCGTCGCGCACGGAAGCCATGATGCGCTCATGCAACTCCCGCGAGAACTCGGGACGGGTCTGATCCGACGCCCGACGCAGGCTGTCTTCGAGCCTTTGTTCTTCGGCGGTCGTCTGTTCTTCATTCATCTTCGTACTCCCGTATCCAACGCACTCCGATTCTTGTCATGTGCCGCGCCGTTTCCCGACGGCGACCCTGCGGCGGCGTACTCCGACCAACGACCCCGCAACACCGGAACGAGCTGACGACGGGCACGTAGCAGCATCGTCTTGATCGCGCCCGGCGTTCGCTCCAGGACTTCCGCGATTTGGCTCACCGTCATTGCCTCGGCATAGTAGAGCCACACGGCCGTGAACTTCGGTTCGCCCAACTCGGCCGCCGCAACCGCCCAGAGCTTCCGGCCTTCGTCGGCGCGGGTGGCCTGCTGCTCGGGCCCCAGCACCGCCGACTCGGCCTTTTCCAGCGTCCCTTCCGCGGCGGCCGTCTCTTGTTTGCGGCTGTCGCTCCGATAGGCATTGATCGCCAGGCGGTGGGCAATCGTGAACAACCAGGTACTGAACCGCCATTTGGTCTGGTAACGATCCAGGTTGCGATATGCCCGCAAGAACGCCTCCTGAATCAGATCCTCCGCGTCTTCGCGTCGCCCCACTCGGTGCTGCAGGAAATGAAGCAGGGGAACCTGGAACCTGGCCACCAACGTTTCAAAGCTCTCGAGACAGCCACTCGCCGCGCGCACGGCCAGCTGCTCGTCGCTGGGCGATCGGCTCGTCGAGTTGGAACTTTCTGCCACGACGGCTACCTGCCAAAGGCGTAAAGGTAAGAACTACGACTTTTCTCGCTTTGCCTTCATCATTTCTCGACGCCGCTCCATCCGCTCGCGACGCATCTCGCGGTGTTTCTCGTGCTCCTTCTTCATCGTGTCGACGACTTTCTCGGCGTCTTCCGGCGTCATGATCCAGTTGGCCTCGACGGTCGCCCCGTCGACCTCAACGGTCAGTCCATCGAACACCCGTTTACCCGTCTCGTCATCGCCGTGACGGAGCATGCCCATGGCGCGAAATCCCTCGACGACGGTGGCCAGGTTCTCCGCGGTATCGCTCGAGTTCGCTTCGAGGTGAGCCCGCATGCGAACCTCGCCTTCGCTTTCTCCTACCGTCATGAAGAGGCGCTTGGTCTGCCGCATCACCGGCGAGCGGAAGGGAAACTCACGCGGCACCATGCCGTTGACGTTCATGCTGAGAATGGTCCCGCCCACGGTGGCGGCCGCCAGCTCGGCATCGACCGGTAGACTCTCTCCAGCACCGTCCAGCACTTCGATCGTCCGTTTGAGCACGTCGGTGTCGCGAGAGAGCAGCAGAGTGTCTTCGCCGTGAAAGCAGCCCGACATCTCGTGAGCGAACTTCCTCCCCTCGCCGACCACCCAGGTGTGAATCGCGTGTCCGCGATACTCCGTCGCCGCCGCCTCGGGATGTTTCTCGCGCAGCTTCGAGAGCAAGCGGCCCTGGTCGAGATTGTCGGTGCGAATCTGCATCAAGCCGTGATGCCGTTGAAATCGCGTGTCGTAGAGCGTGACACTATGCAAATCGGCGGTCAGATCGATGCCGAGCTCTTGCTGGAGCTTTCTGATCTTTGCGCCCGGACCGCGATGGGAGAGAAACGGACCGGCCAGTTTCTGTCCCATCTCCGAGTCGCGGAGGGCATCGAAATCGATATGCACGAGCCACTTGACATCGGCCGGCACCCTCTCCGTATCGAGTGGCGCCGCAAACGTGATACCGGCGGTCAAACAAGCCAGCAGCAATACCGGGCAGAGGGTGTTTCGTAGACGCATTTGGAAACCTCGGGGATGAGCCGTACAGGATCAAGAACCGTGGGAACTCACCAGCTTATACCCGCGGGCGGCTGGCCCGGTTACCTGGCCGTCGAGCGAGCGGAAATGCGGCGATATTGCCGAGGATATCGGCCTGTCGACTCGCTGGCAGTGCCGCTCCTGCCGCGTCCCGAATGCAACCTCGGAGTCCACCGCACCGTGACTTGCCAGCGGTCATCGAAGCTGCCGATAAATCACCGACATGTCGACCGCCGCCGCTAGGCCGGCGTGTCTCAATGGACGCAAGACGTTACTCGGAGCCAACACTACCGCTCGCCGAGGCACCACAGGGCGTCGTTCGTGCGATAGTAGAAGCGCCCATCCGCGGGAACGAGCGAGGCGTCGCTCATCTCGCCGACCGAGTTGGTATGCAGCAGTTCGAATTCGGGTGCGGCGCGAAACACAAAGGTGTCGCCCGAACGATTCGTGGCGTAGATCAACTCGCCGGCGCGAATCAGCGATGACCAGGACGCGTTGTTTCCACCCTCGCCGCGTAGCCGCTCGCTCCAGACCGGCTCGCCGCTGGAGAGATCGAGACAATGCGCGATGCCCTGCATGTCGAGCACGTAGATGTGTCCTTGATAAATGACTCCCGAACTAAGCCAGGTCTTGGTGCTGCGGGGCGTGTGCCAGATGCGGTGGGTTTCGGTCACGTCGCCGCGTCCGCCCAAGCGAACGCCCATCGAGGCGCCATAGTAGCCACCCAGGATCACTACCACGCCGTCGCCGGCAATCGGCGAGCTGTAGACCAAGGGGCCGAGGCCGCGACAGGTCCAAATCTCATCGCCGCTCGCCGGATCGTAGCTGACCAGGCGGCGAGGATAACTGACAACTAGCTCGTCGCGCCCGGCGTGGCGAACAACGATCGGGGTGCCCCAGGCGCCGCGCTGCGCGTCGGCGCGTGGCAGAGATCCACTCTCCTCGTCCGTCTCGGTCTCTTCTCGTCCGCGGCGACCGGCGTTCCCGTTGGTGCCTTCGATCGTGATCTCGGCTTCTTCGGCATCGGTCAGCCCTTCATGCTTCCAAACCGTGTCTCCGCTGCGTTTGTCCATGGCGATGAGAAACTCGCGTACGCCCGGCCCGAAGCTGAGAATACAGAGATCCTTGTAGAGCACCGGCGAGGCCGCGTAGCCCCACATGTGTTGCTGCTTGCCCAGATCGCGCTTCCACAGCTCGCGACCACCAAGGTCGTAGCAGTAGAAGCCGGCCGAACCGAACCAGACATAGACCCGCTCGCCGTCCGACACCGGCGAAGGGGCGCAAAATGGATTGTCGCGGTGCGAGGCCTCCGACTCTTCGTAGCGGATGCCCGACCGCCAACGCTCCGTGCCGTTTTCAGCATCGAAGGCGATGACCTCGCGACGCTTCGTCTCTTCGACGGACTGCGTCACGATAACCAAGTCTCCGACGACGATCGGCGTGGAATTGCCACGATCGGGTAGATCGACCCGCCAGGCCACGTTCTCCGTCGTGCCCCAGCTGAGCGGCAAGTCGGCTTCCAGCGTCACGCCCTTATTCTCCGGACCGCGCCACGAGCGCCAGTCGGCCGCCTCCGCGGCGGCAAGGGCAGCGAGCAGGATCGTCAGTCCCAGACCTGCGATGACACAACGGCGGACAGGGCGAAGCGAATGAACAAACTGGGACATCATTCTCGGTCCTCTCGTGAAATAGCTCGGCCGTCTGCCCGTCGCCAGCGCGAAGACAACGCTAGGCCTCGGGTTGGGGCTCCGGCTCGGGTTTCGGATAGTCTTGGTTGGCGTCGATCTCGTCTTGGGAAACCGGCTCCGACTGCACGCCGTTTTCGGCGACTTCGCCACCGGCCACCCAGACCAAGGCGTTGAGAATCAGATTGCGAAAGCCGTCGTGTTGCCAGTTGCTATGGACGTGTCCGCCCGTGCAGCCGACGCCGCGGCCGCCGTCGATACGATCGACCGCCCACATGATATGCTCGACGCGGCCTTCCGCCTCCTGAATGTGCGAAAGACCGCTGGCGCGCGGGCCCTCGCGGGTGGCTTTGTCGGGCTTGGCGGATAGCACCGGCACGACGCCCTGCATCCCCTCGCGGAAGCGCATGTTGAAGTACCATTCGTCGCGGAGCTGAAAGGGCTCGATCCCGCGACTCACCGGATGCGCCGTGTTGAGTTCGACGGTGGCGTCCCAATGCGGGTTGGTCGACCAGCCCGTCTCGTAGTATCCGCCCAGCCACTTCTTGAAGTGCTCGCCCGGAACGCCCGGCGATACGTGCACCGCGTAGTGCAGGCACATCAAACCGACACCACGTCGCGTCAGCTTCTCGACTTGCTCGATGTGCTCGCTGACGGGATGCGAGTCGCCGCCGTCCATGTAGAGGAAGATCGCATCGGCGTTGTCGAAGGCGGTGACATCGCGCGGCCAGCCGTTGTGGTGGTAGCCGACCGCGTGGATGCCGGGAATCGCGTTCAGTCGCTTCACCAAGAGCTTCACGCCCGCGTTGTGCTCGTGGGCGCCGTAACCGTGGCTGGGACCTCCGGCGACAAGCACGATCTTCTTGGCGTCGGCCAGGCGGCGGCGTTTGATGCGCAGATTCTTGACCTCGACCTTCATAGCCGGCCCGGAGTGCATCTGGATCGCCAGGATCCCAGATCGCTTTGCCTTGTCCCGCTGACGATCGATAACTTCCGACATCCGCACGCCGTTGATCTTATGGATAAAGCGGTCGCCGATGGCGATGATCGTATAGTCGTTCCAGTCGTCTTTCTTGATGAACTCTCCCAGCTTCTCAGGCGAAGCAAATCCCTCCTGATTCCAGCGGCCTTCCTCGTTGATGAAGGTCCGCTGTCCGCGCAGGGCAAGCGCACCGCGGCCGGTACCTTCGTCGTAGAGAATGCCGGCGTAGGCATCCCCCGATTCGAAGTCGGCCTGGTAACCGCGGACCCGATAGTTACCGAACTCTTCGCTGCGATACTGAACCCCGGAGTTCCCGTCGACGCGATAGGAGAACCGCAGCTCGAAGTCGTCAACCTCGACGCCGTCTCGCCAGATCAAGAACGTGTTTACCTTGACCAAATTATCGGGGGTCGACTGGCCCACGATAACGCCGTCCTCGACCGACCAGAACCGCTCGTCGCCTTCCCAGCCCGTCAGATCCTGCCCATTGAAGATCGAAACAAAGCCCGTTTCGTCGTCATCTGGCGTGGCCCCGATATCGACCTGCTTGGGCATCGCTGGCGGCGGTGGCTTCTTGGCCTCGCCATCGGCAGACGCCTGCGGGGACTCGGCCTCGCCATCGGCAGACGGGGCGCCCGGCTCTCTCGTCACGGTCACGTAGACCACCACCGACAGGACCGCGACCAGGAAAAAGAAGGGGATAGCAATCGACCGATCGGGCCGCGACATATTGGAAACTCCGGGCAAGGGGGCGGAAGACGACGTCGCCGGGGAGCTTCGCGGACGACGCGACGGAAGGATTCTGGAACGAGTCAGTATGCCGCTTCCGCCGGGCGGAATCAACGTGCGGCGGGGTGCTCGTCGCGGGCTCGGATTTCGCTGGCAGGGGCAAACGTTGCATCCGCAGATGGGGTGGGCATAATAGTAGGCAGCCTGGCAGGAATCGTCCCGCGAGGTGGTCCAATCACGTAGGTCTGCGAGGAGCTCGGAGCAATGAAGTTGTCGATCGCGTTGGCGGGATTGTTGGTAGGAATGGGCCTTATGGGTGGAGCAGCCGCCGCCAATGAGGACGAAGCCATCAAGGCGATTCGGGAACTCGGTGGCAGCGTTCGCGGTGTGTCGGCGGATACCGACTGGCGTGAGGTCGACTTCCATCTCAGCGGTACCGATGTCGGCGATGACGGGTTGGTCCACCTGGCGGCCCTGAAAAACCTCGTCTGGCTTCATCTGAAGGACACCAAGATCACCGGTGCCGGGCTGCAACATCTTGCCGGTCTGACGAGCCTGAAGCGGTTGCACCTGGAACGTACGCAGATCTCCGACGCCGGTCTGGCCCACCTCGCCGGCCTCGAGAGTCTGGAGTACCTGAATCTCTACGGCACGCCGATCAGCGACGCGGGTCTCGAGCATCTAGCCGGCTTGAAGAACCTGAAGAAGCTCTACGTGTGGCAGACGAACGTGACGCCCGCGGGCGTTGCCAAGTTGGTCGAAGCGTTGCCGGAGCTAAAGGTGATTGGTATCCCCGGCGAGAATCCGATCGACCGCTTTGCCGCCGAGAACGCCCCACCCACGAAGACGCTCGCCAAGGGGCAGTACGTGCGGGTGCGCGTCACCGGCTACGACCGGATCTTGAACCTGGCGGAAGTCGAGGTCCTCCAGACCGGCGACGGTCAGCCCCTGCAGCGCAACGGCAACGCCTCGCAGAGTTCGACGCACTTCACTGCGAAGGCCTCGCGGGCTGCCGACGGCGACAAGAGCCAGAACTTCAAAGACGGTTCGGTCAGCCACAGCCAGCTGGAAGACAATCCCTACTGGATGGTCGACCTCGGCGGCGTGAAGGACATCGGCCGCATCCGCATCTACAACCGCAAGGATTGCTGTGGGGAACGACTGGCCGATGCGGTGGTCGAGATCCTGGATGCGGACATGCAAGTCGTCTGGTCGAAGTCGATCGACGAAGTCGCCGACGGCAGCGTCCACGACTACATCGTCAACTAGGTGACGGCCGCTGCCCGCGTCGTTCCGATGGCCCTTCAGTCGGGCAACTCGAGCGACTCGAAGAAACCGGCGGCCGCCCATTCGCCAAACCACTGGCGGAGCCCGTCCGCCAGCTCTTCCACGGTCCCCGTGAAGGCCTCGGCGGCGGCTTCGATCGCCTCGCCCACCTGGGCACCCTCGATGAGCTTGCCCAACAGCGCGAACTGGGCCGGCGAGAGATCGAAGCGGCGGACGACGTAGTCGCGGCGGGTAATCGCGACGAACTCGCGGTGCGGTCCGGGGATCTCCGGCTCTTCCTCGCGTCGGAACGCGGTGAAGTACGCGTTCACGGGAAAGTGGAAGGCCAACAGCCTTAAGCAGGGAACGGGCCGCAAACGCACCTGCGGCCAGACTTCGGGAGCAACCGCGGCCAAATCGTCCGCTTCCAGGATGGAAGCGTGCTCGAAGCCAGGCCCGTCGAAGACCTTCTCGAACGTCAGCTCTAGGGTCGCCAGGTCGATGATGAAGTCGGGCCAGCCCACCTCGCCGCCGCCACGGTCGCCCGTGTCCGGACGTGTTTCCCGCAAGTAGTCGGGAAATCGGTCGGCCAGGTGATTGAGCGTGTAGCTGGTCGACGGGTACGTCTGCAGGTAGCCGAAGGCGAACTCATCGAACGTCTCCTCGCCCAATGCCTGGACCAGACAGGGAAAGCTCTCCCGCATACACTCCAGAAGCCGTGCGAAATAGGCATTGCCGTAGACTCCCAGACGCTCGACGCTCGAAAGGGCCTCCGAACGGGCGATTACTTCCTCGACCCGCGCGGTATCGACATCGATCTCGCCACGCGCCTGTGGCGATTCGATGCCCGGCACGATCCCCCCGGCGTGCGTGATCACCGCCTGCATCCAGCGTTGAATTTCATCGAGGCGGTGCGACATGCGACGTCTGGCCAGTTCGGCTGCAAATGGCTAGTCGGCTGGTCCGAGAGCCAATCACTCGACTTCCGGAGCCACGAAGTGCAAGGGGTGTGGAACGGCCGTTTCCCGCGGAGTGGCGGGGCGGGGGACCGCTTCGGTCGTCTCCAGCTGTTCGCTCATGTGCCGCTTGGCCTTGAGCACTTCATGGTGGACCACTTCGAAAGGCGGGATGCTGGCGTCCCATTCGAGCAAGGTCGACACCCCGCCCGTGAGCCGATGTGCCTTGCGATAGAGCTCCCACACCGGATCGATGACTTCGCCGTCGTGCGTGTCGATGAGGTGGGTTCCGCAGTTCGTATGCCCGGCCAGATGAACTTGCACGACACGGTGATGAGGCACCGACTCGACGAATTCGTGAGGATCGAAGTCGTGATTGACGCTCGACACATAAACGTTGTTCACATCCAAGAGCAGACCACAGTCGGCATCCTCGGCCATCCGCGTGAGAAACTCCCATTCGGTCATCGTCGAATCGGCGAACGTGACGTAGCTGCTGGGGTTCTCGAGAACCAGCGGGCGCTCGAGAAAGTCCTGCACGATGCGAATCCGTTCGACGGCGTGCCGAAGCGTTTCTTCATTGAAGGGAATCGGCAGCAGATCGTGACTGTTGCGACCCGCCACCCCCGTCCAGCAGAGGTGATCGGAAATCCAATGGGCGTTGATCTCACCGGCCAGGCGTTTCAGCTTGGCGAGATACTCGAAGTCGAGCGGATCGGTGCTTCCGATCGACATCGACACGCCGTGCATGACGACCCGATACCGTTCGGCGATCTGCTCCAGCACATAACGCGGCCGACCCTGCGAGTCGATGAAGTTCTCCGAAATGATCTCGAACCAATCGACTTCGGGCTGCGCCCGCAGAATGTGGCTGAAGTGCACAGTTCGCAGACCGACACCCAGCCCCAAGTTCGGATGTCCCAAGCGGGGTGGTTTCATAGCGAGTTCCGGCATCGACTCCGCGGCGGCCATCGCGTCTGAAGAAAACACGGCTGGAAAAAAAGGGACCACCGCGCCGAACACGAGTGTGGCGCGGATGGACCCTTGGTGCGGCGTTCTCGAAACGCGACGCGCTTACGACTTAGGCGGCGCGGGCCCAAATTCTTTACCCGCATCCTCCATCGCCTTTTCGAAGTTGGCACGGGCGCGGGCCCAAGCGGCATCGCCCAGCGGCACGGCGCACTTGCCTTGCCCCTTGCAGGCATTCTCGCCGGGGTTGGCTCCACAGCCACCTTCGCCTTTGCAGTCATTCTGTCCGGCGCACGTGTGCGGTGCGGCCGTCGCGCAGACACCCATTCCCGCGCACTGATTGTCGCCGCCCTTGTGATTGGCGCAGCTGTGGTTCAGCCCGCGGCAAACATTCTTTCCGCTGAGCAGGTTGCTTTCGTCGGCATTCGCGTCGCGTGCGCCGAGATGCAACACGCTCGCACCGGCAACCATGCCACCGAATGCGGCGGCACTGAGCTTGCCGAAGTCTCGTCGCGTAAATTTGCTGGATTTCACGTCCACTTCTCCTTGCATGAGTCTCGTTTGACAATGAGCCGCCACTTCCGCATCGCGTTGCCCGCTCCGCACCAGCGCGGAGAGCAGACGGAGCGGCGACAAGGAAGTCCAGCCAAGTATAAGCTGGACGCCCACCCATTGACGGTACTGTATCTCACACAGCATGCCGAAAGTCAAACCGCGCCGGGCGGGCCACAGGCCACGTCCCGCCGTCGAGCGTCGCATATCCCGCACGCGTCGTGCTCAACGCCGCCGCCCGCTTACCGCGCTAAAGGGCATGCTAGCTCGACGAGATGCGGCACGCTCTTCGGCAGTCCCGGTACCTGGAATTTTGCTTCGCTGCGAGTCACACTGTCACCGCCGACCTTGGCCGTTTCGCGACTTCGTCACCCGGGTGAATTCGAGCTAGCTATCCCATGACCTGGCCACTAGAAGACGATGCTGCCTGGCGACCGGTGCGGCAACACTGGTCCCTTCCAGAAGGACTGACGTACCTCAACCACGGCTCCTTCGGACTCCCGACGCGGGCGGTCATCCAGGTACAGGGGCAATATCTCGATCGCGCGGCCGCGGAACCGATGGATTTCTTCGTGCGCGAGCTGGAGCCGGAGCTCATTGCCGCGCGCGACCGCCTGGCCGATTTTGTGGGCGCGGACCGCGGGAACTTGGTGTTCGTCGAGAATGCAACCTACGGGATGAACGTGGTCGCCGAGAGCGTCGGCCTGGCCGCTGGCGACGAAGTGGTCATGACCACACACGAGTATGGCGCCGTCTTTCGCATCTGGCACCGCAAGTGCGAAGAGGTTGGTGCGCGGGTCGTCGAAGCGAAGTTGCCCCCTCGCCTCGAATCGAGCGACGAGATTGTCGATGCCGTGCTGGCGGCGCTCACTCCGAAGACGAAGCTCGTGGTCTTCAGCCACATCACTTCGGCCACCGCCATGAAACTGCCGGCGGAGCGGATCACCCGCGCCGTGCAGGATCGCGGAGTTGCCGTCTGTATCGACGGTCCGCATGCGCCGGGAATTCTGCCGCTCGAGCTGGACGCGCTCGGTTGTGAATACTACACGGCCGTCTGCCACAAATGGCTCAGCGCGGCGCACGGCACCGGGTTCCTTTATGTGCACCCACAGGTTCAGTCGACCGTTCGCCCGAGTCTCTTGAGTTGGGGACGCGTGCAGCCCGCCGTTCCCGAGACCTGGCAGGACGAGTTCACCTGGACGGGAACCCGCGACATGGCCACCTATCTCAGCCTGCCCGCGGCACTCGACTTTCTCGCCGAGTTTGGCTGGGAGACGCTGCGGCGACGCACGCACTACCTGGCGCGCTATGCGCGGGAGTCGATCGCCAATCTGACGGGGCACGACGCCCTCATTCCCGACGAAGAAGACTGGTACGGGGCGATGATCACCATGCCCCTGCGGAACGACGGCCGGCCCTGGGTCGAGTTTCGCGACACACTCCGCTCGCGTTTTCAGATCGAGGCCCTGGTCTACGACGTGAACGAGCAGCGATTCATCCGCACGTCGTGTTACCTCTACAACACGAAAGACGACGTCGATCACCTCGTCGAAGCCCTGCGGGTCTTGCTGTACTGAGGGACGTGCGACGCGGTCCGCGCCGTGGCGATCACTCGCCCGCCGCCGCTGTCTCTCTTGCTTGTCACCCAGTTCCTTGGGGATACTAGAGATATGTGGCCCAAGAACGAAGAGACGCAAGAGCTTCTGGTCGGGGCGGAGGAAGGCGATCCGGACGCGGTGAACCGGCTCTTCGAGCGACACCGCGCGGCCGTGCGGCGGATGATTGACCTGCGGATGGATCGCCAGCTGACGCGACGCGTCGACGCCAGCGACATTGTGCAAGACGTGCTCATCGAGGCGAATCGGCGGCTGGCCGACTATCTCAAGAATCCGGTCATGCCGTTTCACTTGTGGTTGCGTCAGATGGCCCAAGACCGCCTGATCGACGCCCATCGCCGCCACCGCCAGGCGGCCAAGCGGAGCCTCGATCGGGAACAACCCCTGGTCGCGCGCGGGGGTCTCGACCAGAGTACGATGAACCTTGTCGCCGAGCTTCGCGACGGCGAGCGAACGCCCGCTTCGCAGGCGGCGTGGAACGAACTTCAACTTCAATTCGTGGCGGCGATCGATCGCCTCGAGGATCAGGATCGGGAAGTTGTCTTGATGCGGCACTTCGAAAAACTCTCAAACAGCGAGGTCGCCGAGACTCTCAATCTCACGCCCCCGGCCGCCAGCATGCGCTACCTCCGCGCGGTGCGACGGCTCAAGGCGATTCTCTCCGGCGAAGAGCGGTCGAAAGAGTAAGAAGCGTGGTCTCCACCGGCAATACCCGCGACGAGCAACTCGCCGAATTGCTCGAGCAGATGCTCGAGGCGCAGCGGCAGGGGGAGTCTGTCGACGTACAAAGTTACGCAGCAGGTAACGAGGCGCTGGTCGACGAGTTGCGCCAGATCTGGGCCGCCTGTCAGCTCGCCGATGCGATCGGTAGTGGGGCTCTGGGCGAACTCGACGCCGACGCGACATCGTCGGGCGTGCGCGATACGTCGACTTCGCCGCTGGCCGACTTCGAGTTGCCACACCAGTTCGGCGACTACGAGTTGCTCGAAGAGTTGGGACGCGGGGGCATGGGGGTCGTCTTCCGCGCCCGGCAGCAAAGCCTCGATCGCATCGTCGCCCTGAAGATGATTCTGCGGGGGAACCTCGCATCCCAGGAAGATCGACTCCGTTTTCGCTCGGAGGCGGAAGCGGCCGCGCGGCTGAAAAGTCCGCACATCGTGCCCATCTACGAGGTCGACGACTACCAAGGGCAAGCCTACTTCACGATGGCCCACATCGAGGGCGAGACGCTGGCCCAGCGTCTGCAAAAGGGTCCCCTCCCGCCGCAAGAGGCCGCACGAATCTTGCGGGACGTGGCCCGTGCGGTGGGCGTCGCGCATGCCGAGGGCGTGTTGCATCGCGACCTGAAGCCGTCGAATATTCTGCTGGACGGGCAGGGGCGACCCCACGTCAGCGACTTCGGCCTCGCCAAGCGGGTCGCCACCGGCGGCGAGACCGTCGACCAGAGCCTCACGCGGACCGGAGCCATTCTGGGCACCCCGAGCTACATGGCCCCCGAGCAGGCCGCCGGGAACCGCGGCGAGCTGGGCCCCGCAACTGACATCTACAGCCTGGGAGCCTTGCTCTACCAGATGCTCACCGGCCGTCCGCCCTTTCAGGCGGCGACCGCGCTCGACACGATCATGCTCGTTCTGGAACAAGACCCCGTCCCCCCGCGCGTGCTCAATCCACGTGCCGATCACGAGCTCGAACTGATCGCGCTGCGATGTCTGCAGAAGCCACCCGACCTGCGCTACGAAAATGCCGATCGGCTGGCCGAAGACCTGGAAGCCTATCTGGCCGGCGAACCCATTTCCGCGCGGAGTGGGCGTATCAGCGCCGTGATGGCCCGCATGTTTCGCGACACCCATCATGTCGACGTGCTGGAAAACTGGGGCCTCTTGTGGATGTGGCACGCCTTGGCACTGCTCGTGCTGTGCCTGGTCACGAACCTGATGCACTCGACGAACCTGTTTCAAGCAGGCGGAGTTCAGGAGCCGATTGCTTACGTCGGCCTGTGGGGAGGAGGTCTGGCGGTCTGGGCACCGATCTTCTGGCTGCTGCGTCACCGGGCAGGGCCCGTCACGTTTGTCGAACGACAGATCGCCCACGTGTGGGCCGGCAGCGTGGTGGCCAGCGTCGGCCTGTTCGCCGTGGAATGGATCTTGGCGCTGCCCGTGCTGACGCTCTCCCCGGTGCTGGGGTTGATCAACGGTGTCGTCTTCACCGTGAAGGCGGGAATTCTCACCGGGGAGTTCTACGTGCAGGCGGCCGCCCTGTTCCTGACCGCGGCCGTGATGGCCATCCTGCAGGTCAACGGAATCGACGTCGGCGTCTCGCTGTTTGGCATCGTTTCGGCCGCTGCGTTTTTCTTTCCCGGGCTGAAGTACTATCGCCGTACCCACGAGTCCACAGGCTGACCGTACACGTGCAGCCACGTCGACCGCCGTGCCTGCGGCGGAGTGAACCAACGGAGCCGCTCCGGCCATCTGCTGCTACCGCGGTCTTGCAAACCGCTACAGGGCATCTTCGAAGAAGCGCTGCGTGCCCTGGGCCTCGACGGCCTCCCCCAACCGCCGCAAGGCGTGTGCGTAGGCGGCGGTTCGCATGCTGATCCGACGCTCGTGCATGGCGTCGTAGATGGCGTTGAACTCGCGGGCCATGATCTCGCGAAGTCGCGAGTGAACTTCCTCTTCCTGCCAATAGTAGCCGGCCCGATTCTGCACCCACTCGAAGTAACTGACGGTAACCCCGCCCGCGTTGGCGAGAATGTCGGGCACCACGAGGACGCCGTCAGCCAGCAAGGTCTCATCCGCCTCGCTGGAAACGGGGCCGTTGGCCACCTCAACCACGACGTGGGCCTTGATTCGTTCGGCGTTCTCGTGAGTAATCTGATTCTCCAGGGCGGCGGGAATCAGCACGTCGACCTCGAGTTCCAGCAGCTCCTCGTTCGTGATCACGTGGGCGTCGACCGCTTCGCAAACGCTGCCATCGCAATAGACGGCCTGCAGCTTACGAGACTCGTTCTTCATGTAGATGAGACTCGGAATGTCGAAGCCTTCCGGCTTGTAGATACCGCCCCTGGAGTCGGAGATCGCCACCAGGTGATACCCGTCGGCGTGCAGCAATCGCGCCACGCTTTGACCGGCGTTGCCAAAACCCTGCACGGCGACGCGGATATCCTTCGGATCCCATTGCCGGCGGGCTTCCAACTCCTTGATGCAGTAGTAGGCACCTCGCCCGGTGGCATCGTCGCGACCGACGCTGCCGCCCAGCGCCAGCGGTTTCCCCGTGATCACGGCCGGCGTGTGTCGACGATGAATCATCGAGTACTCGTCCATCATCCAGCCCATGACCATCGCGTTCGTGTAGACGTCTGGCGCTGGGATGTCGCTCTCCGGACCGATGAAGTCGGCCATCTCGCGAATGAAACCCCGGCTGAGCCGTTCCAGCTCCAGTTTCGATAGCTCCTTCGCGTTGACCGTAACGCCTCCCTTCGCCCCGCCGAAAGGCAGTCCCACCACGGCGCATTTGCAGGTCATCCAGAAGGCCAGGGCTTTGACCTCGTCGACGTCGACATCCGGATGGAAGCGGATGCCGCCCTTGGTCGGACCGCGGTCGTTGTTGTGCTGGACGCGATAGCCGGAGAAGATCTTCAGCGAGCCGTCATCCATGCGAACGGGCACGGATACGAGCAGCATGGCCATGGGGTGGCGCAGTTGCTCGATGACCTCTGGATCGACGTCGGTATACTTGGCTGCTTCGTCAAGCCGCGCGATCGCGTCTTGAAAGATGCTCGGTTCAAAATCGGTGGCCATGGGGTTCCGGTCCTCAATTTGTCTGGTCGTACTGCGGGCCGTCTGCACAAGCTGCGCGACTCTTCGGCCGCCGCCGCGGTACTGTAGACTAACCGTTCGCGACATTCGGCAACCACCCCAACGCGGCGCTCGCGGCATCAGCGTCTGCGATTCCGTTCAATGATCTGCGGCGGCAATGCGCTCGGCGATCGGGGGATGGTCGTGAAAGAGCAGAACTTCCAGCCGATGCGGCGCCGGATCGTCCTTGTTCAGCTTCGCCAGCTTGCGAAACGCCGATCGGTAGGCGTCGCGCAGGCCGGTCTTCTGCAGTGCATAGCGGTCGCATTGACGTTCGAAATGCCGGCTGATCGCGCAGCCCACCGGGCCCATGACCAGCCCGAACAGGGTCAGAATCAGCATCAGCATGGGCAAGGAGTGGTAGGGCAGGTCGCCCGAGGCGGCCGAGATGCCGGTGCCGGCCGACCACTTCCAGAGGATCGCGTCGCAGAGCCAGAAGGCCGCCAGGCTGCCGACGAAGACTCCCCCAATGATCTTCGTCATGTGCCGGAACACGTGATGTCCGACCTCGTGGGCCATGATCACCTCGATTTCCTCGGCCGAGAATTGATCGAGCAAGTTGTCTCCCAAGATCACCCGTCGGCTGCGGCCCAGTCCTGCCAACATCGCGTTGGCCTTGGCCGTTTCATCGCTCATGACCATGCGATAAACCCCCTCGATGGACAGCCCGGTGCCCTCGGACAGCCGCCGCATCCGCTCGCGGAGACCCTGGTTCTTCGGCTCATCTTCCAGCCGCTCGAACTTATGAAACAGCGGCATGATGACCGTGGGGAACACGCGACCCATGATTACCGAGACGAAGAAGTAACCGACGGCGGCGACGATCCACCACCACGAGCCGCTCAGCCAGATGATCCAGTAGAGTCCGGGCAGCAAAGTGAGGAAGAAAGCCACTCCGAGGGCATGCACCTTAATGTATCGCCACAGCCAGGCGGCCAGGCTCTGACGCGACAGTCCGTAGCGATGCTCCAGCAAGTGCCCCGAGTAGAACGCCAGCGGGAAACTGACGATCAAGTTCAGCAGCACCATGACCGCCGCCAGGGTCAGCAATCGCAACGTCTCGCTCGCCGTGAGGGCCTCGATCTGCAGCAGCAGCCAGCTCCCAGGTACCGCGAACACGAAGACCATTAGCCCCAGGTAGACCAGATCGATCCCTCGGCCCAACAGGTCGCAGATCAAACCCCGCTTGCCGTATTCCTTGGCTTCCTCGAGCTCGCTCGCCGACATCGTCGCGTCGGCGACGTCGACCGTCGGTGGGGGAGTGTCAGGGGTGTCAGTCGTCGGCTCAATTGAGTCCATTGTTGGCCGCTCAGCTCTTGATACCGATCCAGGTCCAGTGCCGATCGCTCGACGTGCGAACCGTGGTGGCGGCGAAGCCGCAGCCGACGACAATCTCGCGAATCTCGGCCAGACTAAGTGCCGCCCGCAACGAATCGTCGAGCAGCTGTTGCTGCTGCTGGGTCTCATCCCCGGCATATTGTTGCACGAGTCGCTTCACTGCGGCATCGTCCGGGGGACGGAGCAGGTCGCGAAAGAACAGCGTGCCGCCCGGCTCGGTAACGCGCGCGGCCTCGGCGATCGCCGGCTGCGGGTCGGGCAGGTGATGGACGAGGCTGTTGGAAAACACGATCGGGAAGCGACCCGACTCGTACGGCAGTCGCTTGGCATCGACCAATTCAAGGACAACACGGTCCGTGACGTGCGCGAATTCGAGGTTCAAGCGGGCAAATTCGAGCATGCTCGGGGCCAGGTCGACCGCCAGACAGCGAAACGCCGGATTTCGCTGCACCAACTCGACGGGGATTTGTGCCGTTCCGGTACCGAGATCGAGGAAGTCGAGATACGTCGTCCCCGCACCTTCCGCCGTCCGCTCGGGCAGCCGCGAGACCCGCTCGGAAACCGCCGCCAGCAGGTCGTCGACGAACCGCCGATTGACCTCTCCGTGGTCCATGGCGTCGTAGGCCTCGGCTTCGTCCGAGGAATCCATGATTTCCGGTTCAAGGACGCGTTTGAGCAACATTGCCAGGAGTTTCCACCGCCGCGGTTGCCGAAAGCCGCGATTTGCAAGTCGCGGTAGATATTTCACCAGTTCACGGACTCGTGTCGCGTCGCCGACGTCAGCGACGTTCGTCAGCCCAGGGGCAAGGACCCTAGCTAATTTACTGCCTGGTAGGTGTTTATGTCTAATGCCACGTTGCCGGAGAGGGCTCCGGGCCGCCCAAATTGCCCTCGGGGGTACGAGATTTGCCGATGGTGCACACGGAGTCTAGGAACCGCATGGGGCACGGACAAATCGCGGTCCCGGACGCCAATCACCTCGAAAGTGCTTCCTATCGCTACAATGTCGCGAAGCGGCCGCGTCGAACCTGGGGCGGAAAAGAGCTCCCGAGCGACCCGTCGGCGGCCGAACCAAGTAGTTGCTGGAGTCGTAGTAGCTTATGAGCCTTGGCACCTCGTCATCACGCGATCTCGATGGTCGGCCCGAGGACGGGTCGGACGCCGATGCGTCTCGAGAGAGCGACGAGAGCCTGCTGGCTCGCTACTGCTCGAATGGCGAAATGGACGCCTACGAGCAGCTGGTTCAACGGTACGAACGCGAAGTCTACAGCTATTTGCGGCGATTTCTCGGCAATGCCGAGATGGCCGAAGACGCCTTCCAGGGGACATTTCTGCAGGTGCATCTGAAGTGCGCCCAGTTCCAATCGGGACGCCGCTTTCGGCCCTGGCTGTACAGCATCGCGACCAATCAGGCCATCGACCTACAACGGAGAAACAAGCGACACCGGGCCGTGAGCCTCGATTCCGGCCGGCAGGCGGATGACGACGACTTGGCCAGCCTGGTCGATCTGCTGGAGAATGCCGAGCCCGGGCCCGTTGCCCAACTCGAGGTTTCGGAACGGCGGGAGTGGATCCGCAAGGCGGTTGCCGCGCTCCCGGAAACCTTACGGAGTGCGGTCACGCTGGTTTACTACCAAAGTCTGAAGTATCGCGAGGCGGCCGAGGCGCTCGGCGTCCCCGTGGGAACCGTAAAGAGCCGGCTTCATTCGGCCCTCTTGAAACTCAACCAGGCGTGGCGGGACAGCGAAACAGAACCTTCTCAATGAACGAACGACTCGACCTCGACCCAGGCTCGAGCGTTCGCCGATGTAGGAGCAGCGAGCGGACGATGAAAAGTGAGTTAGTTGGGTATTTGCTCGGGGCGCTCGAGACCGACGAGCATAATCAGTTGGCCGATCGCCTGCAGCAAGATGCGGGACTTCGAGACGACCTGAAGCAATTGGAAAAATGTCTCGACCCACTCCGCTCGGACAAGGGCCACATCGACCCGCCCGCCGGGTTGGCCCATCGTTGTTGCGAGGAAGTCCGCCGTCGTCGCAGCTTGCAGCCGTCTCCCGCTGCTCGCTCCGCGGCGGACTTTTCCGCACGTTCGACGTCAGGTCGACGTTGGAGCTTCGCGGACATCGCCGTCGCCGCGGGAATTCTGATCGCCCTGGGCGTAGTCGCGATTCCGACGGTCGAGCACGCCCAGTTCAGTGCTCGCCTGGCCGGCTGCCAGAATAACCTGCGGGCTCTCGGTCAGGCGTTGCAACTCTACAGCCAGAAACACCCGGATAATCTGTTTCCCGTCATTGCCGAAGACGGCCCCAACAATCGGGCCGGGGCCTACATGACGACGCTGGTGAGCGAAGGCCTGGTCGACGATCCCACCAGCTTCGTTTGCCCCTCGTTCGCCTCCGCTTCAAGTTCCGGCTCCAAGGATGCCGCCTGCTCGTCGCCGCTGGTTTCGCTCGAAAAACCCTCGGAACCCAACGAACTTGACGCCTTGCTCGAGAAGTGCGGGTCGGGGGCGTATGCCTACACGCTCGGCTATCGCGATGGCACGGGCTACCACCCCACGAAGAACCTTGGCCGCACGAACTTCGCCATCATGGCCGACGCCCCGTGCCCCAACCGAGAATTCGCACAGACCAGCTGCCATGACGGTCTGGGTCAGAATGTCCTCTTCGAAGACGGACACGTCGGCTACGAAGAAGATTGTCGACTGAGCAACTGCCAGGACGACGATTTCTATCGCAATCGTCGCCGCGAAATCGCGCCCGGTGTCGACATCCACGATGCCGTCTTGGGCTCGCCCGGAACGAATCCCCACGCGCGGTAAGCTCTTTCCGCTCGGCTCATCTGGCTACCCCCCCTCGGTCCATATCGTCCACTTGGGCCGGCATGCCTGTCTTCCCGCTTCAGGGCAGCGCTACCACACCGTTCGGCTGCCTGCTGCCGGCGTTTGTCTTCGGGTGTTGCCTTTCGGCATCACGGGCGAATCGCGGCTCCTGCCGTGGTATTCGAACCGCGTGCCCAAGTCCTTGCCCACCCGCATCTTGGACGTGAAGAATCAGGTCGGCCGCGCGACCTGCCGCGTTGGCACCCGGTTTGCAAGCCTATTCCGGTGCCGGTCGTCCGATGGAGACGTTCCCGCGCCACGAACCCGTCCGACGACCCTGAACCGCCATCCAGGCGGCCGCGCAGCACCTCATGCTCCCCTTCGAATCACCGACCCCGGACGACGACCGCAATGCGTTGGGAGGGGCTGCCAAGCGACAGAGACTCCACAGCTGCGATCTGGTAAGGGTCGCGGCCGCGGTGGCCGAGAATGCCGCGGAACTGCTCCATGAGAAAGATCCGGCGACCGAACCGAACATGCGGATCTACTGGACGGCTGCGACTGACCGCTTCCGCCGCTGGACTCTGGCCTTTGCCCACCTGGAAAAAGTCGCACAGAGACTCGCGGACGGGCGGCTGCAGACGATGGAGCGATCGCAGGCCGGCGTCGTGGCGGAGACGCTCTTGGAAGAGATCTTCTGGAGCGAGACGCTGACCCGCGTATGGACGGCCGCCCTCGTCGCTCGCGATCGTCTGCGCGGCGACTCGATTGCCGGCCCGCTGGTCAAGAGTATTCTCTGCCGGCATCAGGAACAGAGCCATCGCGGACTTCAGTTGATTGCCTCGAGCAAGTTGCTCGACTGGCCGCGAGCTGTCGAGCTGAATCGCCTCCGCCGACGGGCCGAGCGGTGGAGCGATGTCTTGATTGCCCGACTTGCCGGCGTCTGCCGCAGCCGATTTGCGGAGGACATCTTGCCGTTGGCCGTGGACCGGGAACGGGCCCGCAACTTCGCCGTCGACACGAACAACGATCTGGAGCGGTCGGGCAACACCGGGTTCGCCTGGGAGCTGACGATGGCGTCGCTCCATTCGGTGCTGGACCGCCGTGTGAGTTCCACGACGCCGAATGGGGCGCTAAATTTCCAGATCGCCTGGCATGTCGTCTCTTGCTTCGAGCCGACCACGTTCGACGCGACCGGTCCCTTTCAGCCGCTCTGGCTCGAACGGTTGGTCGCCCGCACCGACGAAGCGCAAGACCTCGTCGATGAATATCTGACGCACCTCGGCTGAACGGTCGAATCTCCGTCCAAATCTCCGTCGAATCGTGGGGTGCCAGGCCGCTGTTGGTATGGCCTGCATACCACCGCAGCAGTATTATTACCTGGCTGAAGCTGCGCAATCTCTGTAGTTCCTCAAACTCCGCCACGATTTCTCACGTAGTTGGCTCCAGGAAACGACCACCATTGCAGGGCACGTGTGCCCTCCGCGAAGGACTTAACGACACACATGAACAAGGTTTGGTGTCACTTCGGCTTTCTGCTGGCGGCCATCGCTTGCGGCTGTAGCGGACCCTCAAGTGCCGGGTCGGCCGATTCCGCCGAGGGTTCCCGGGCAACCGCCGGAACGACCCAAGTCGCCAGTCGACCTGACTCGGCCAGCGAAGAGACCTCAACTGACCTAACACAGGGCGCGCCCCCGCTGGAGGTCGAAGTTGACGGCCGCACGTGGACCACCTCGCGGCCCGGTCCGCTTGGCGACCCGCGCGCCGAAAAGGGTGGCAGCATTCGCACGTCAATTCCCAATTGGCCGGCGACGCTGCGAACGGTGGGCATCGCCTCGAATACCTATCTCAATTCAATTGTCGAGGGCATGTGCTACGAGTCGCTGCTGGAACTTCACCCTGCGACACTCGAGTGGGTTCCTCGATTGGCCACGCACTGGCACGTCTCGGATGACAAGATGACGTTTCGCTATCGGCTGAATCCCGCCGCGCGCTGGTCCGACGGGAAACCGGTAACCGCGGATGACGTGATCGCCACGTACCGGCTCAGTCAGGATGTCACGCTCCAGGACCCGATGTGGACCCAAGTGATGTCGAAGTACGAGGAACCGGTAAAGATCTCGGACCACGAGATCGAAGTGCGGTGCAAGGACAAGGACTGGCGCAACTTCCTCTCGTTTTCGTCGGTGAAGATTCTGCCGGCCCACGAGATCGCGAGCATTTCCGGCAAAGAGTACCTGGACAAGTACAACTTCGACTATCCCGTCGGGAGCGGCCCCTACCGGGTCTTGCCCAAGGACATCAAAGACAGCCAGTCGATTGCCCTGACGAGACGTGACGATTACTGGGCGAAAGATGAAGAATCGCAAACGGGCTTGTACAACTTCGACCGCGTTCACTTCATCGTCATTCGCGAGAGGCGCCTGGGATTTCAGAAGGCGCTCAAAGGCGACATCGACTTCCATCCCGTGTACACCGCCAAGTGGTGGGTGGAGGATCTCGATCCTCAGGAATCCAAAGCAATTGCTCGTGGCTTGCTCGTGCGGCAGAAGGTCTACACCAAGCATCCCCAGGGCGTACAGGGAATGGCCATCAACATGCGCGACCCGCTGCTGGCAGACGTGCGCGTGCGTAAGGCGCTTTGCCACTTGTACGATCGTCGCACGCTGCTCTCCGAATTCGCTTACGACGAGTACGTGCCGTCGAAGTCCTACTTCCCCAAAGGCGACGCGGAGAATCTCGACAACGAGATGGCGGAATACGATCCCGACCGGGCGAATGAGCTACTGGCCGAGGCGGGCTGGAAGACGCGCGACCGCGACGGTTATCTCACCAAAGACGGCCAGCGGCTGAGCCTGTCTTTGCTCTACCGAAGCCAGGATTTCGAGAAGTACCTGACGGCTTTTCAGTCTGCCTGCAAACGGGCCGGCGTCCAAATCAAACTCCAACTCGTCACGCCCGAGACCCATTGGACGAACATGATGGATCGCAAGTTCCAATTGGCGGGCATGGCCTGGGGCGCGATCATCTTCCCGTATCCCCGCTCGAATTGGGCCAGCGAGATGGCGGACAAGGTCGGCAGCAACAATATCACCGGCGTGAAAAGCGACGAGGTCGATCGCATCATCGACGCCTACGATGCGGAATTCGATATGGACAAGCGAAACGCCTTGTTGCGCGAGCTGGACGCCGAGCTGTTCCGGCTCACACCTTATGTGCTGGAGTGGTACTCTCCGGCCGAGCGGCTGCTCTACTGGAATCGCTTTGGGACGCCGAAGTACGTGTTGCCCAGGTACGCTGATTGGCGCGACGTCTTTTCAACCTGGTGGGTCGATCCGGAAAAGGACCGTCAGCTGCAGCGCGCCAAGCGCGACTCTTCGCAAACGATGGTCAGTCCGCCGGAAGAGGTCGACTTCTGGGAATCCAAGTCGCCTGACGACTTCTAAGCCGCTTTCCGGTAGATCACCAATATGGCTTCGTACTTCGCTCGCCGCCTGTTGCTGATGATTCCCACCTTCATCGGCGTCACGGTGATTGTCTTTGGCATCACCCGACTCGTTCCCGGCGGCCCCGTCGAAAAGGAGCTGATGGCCATTCAATCGGCCCTGGCCGGCGGCGAGGGAGGCGCCGGGACGACGATGGTCGGCACCGAGCTGATTACGGACAAGTTGCGAAAGCAGCTCGAGCAGAGCTTCTATCTCGACAAGCCGTTTTACGAAGCATACTTGCTCTGGCTGGGCGACGTCGTACGACTCGATCTCGGCGAGTCCTTTGCCACCAAAGAGCCCGTCTGGACGCGAATCAAGGAACGATTTCCGATCAGCCTGACGTTTGGACTCACCGGGTTCATTCTCTCCTATCTCATTTGCATCCCGCTGGGGATCGCCAAGGCGCTGCGTCACGCGGGCGTATTCGATCTGGCCACGTCGATCGTGGTGTTCGTCGGCTATTCCATACCCGGTTGGGCCATTGGCCTGTTGTTGCTCGTCTTCTTGGCAGGGGACAAATACTGGGACGTCTTTCCGCTCGGCGGGACGCACAGCGACACGTTTGCCAGCCTGCCTGGGCTCGCCCAACTGATCGAGGACCCCGATGTCGTCGTCGACGCCAACGGCGAACTCGTACGCGAGAAGATGTCGCTGGCGGCTCGCTTTCTCGACCGCACCTACTACATGATCTTGCCGATCTTCTGCTACATGATGGGCAGCTTTGCCACGCTCACGATCCTCACCAAGAACTCGCTGCTCGACAATCTCAGTCAAGACTACGTTCGCACCGCGTTTGCCAAGGGACTTGCGCCGATGCGGGTAATCTTCCTTCATACGCTGCGAAATTCCCTCATTCCACTGGCGACCGGATTGGGCCATGCCCTTTCCGTGCTCATGGCGGGATCACTCTTAATCGAACAGATCTTCAATATTCCCGGGATCGGCCTCTTGGGCTACAACGCGCTGGTCGGCTTCGACTTCACGGTCGTGATGGGCGTGCTGGCGATCAACACGGTCCTACTCATGTTCGGAAACGTGTTCTCCGACATGCTCTACGCGCTGATCGATCCGCGCATCCGCTTCGAGTAATCCGGGCCGTTTTCTCTCGCAAGTTCCCATGCCATGATGCGATCGAGTGATTCTGCCTCCCTGACACGCATTCGCTTGCGGCGATTTCGTCGCATCAAGCGGGGATACTACAGCTTCCTGCTGCTCGTGGTCGCCTATGCGCTGACGTTCTTGCTGCCGTTTGTGATGAGCAACCGCGCAATTGTGGTCCGTTACGACGGTGCGTGGTACTTTCCGGCCTTTCGCAGCTATTTTCACGACATCTTCGGGATCGGCTCCGCCAACGTGGTTCGAGCCGGCGACGTCGGCCAGACACGCGCCGGCGGCTTCAGGGTTCCCGCCGATGCCGAAGCGCTCTATCGCGATCTCAAACGACAGTACGTGGACGATGCGGAACTCTATCGAAGCCTTTCGCCGCTCGCCCGCAAGGCACTGCTCGGAGAGCCACTCACGGAAGAGCAACAGCGGGAGTTGGCGAATCTCGAGCAGCGCGAGCGAGAAGAGACGGCGGCCGAGCAACTTGCGGCGCTCGAGCAAGACTTCTCGCCGCTGGCACGGAAGTTTGCCTCCGGCCGACGGTTGTCACCGCGCCAACGCGAGCAGTACGAGGCCGAGTTGCAGGCCTTGTCCGCCGATCAGGCGGCCGAGGCGAGGGAATCGCATCAACTCGTCCGCCAACTCGTCAAGGAGTATCCACTTGCCCGCCGACTCGTTTCCGGGCGGCAGCTTTCCGATGAGCAACAGGCGGAGTTGCGCGAACTGCTTGCCGGCGCGCCGACGATGCTCGAGCGCGCCCGCGAAAAGCAGCTCAGCCCGAAGTCGCTCGAGAACTTCGTCCTGATGCCTTTTTTCGAATACAGCCCCTACGAGAAGATCGAAGGCTTGGGACACGCGCCGGCGCCGCCGCAATGGCCTCACGTCATGGGAACCGACGCCGCGCATCGGGATATTCTCATTCGCATGGTCTACGCCTTTCGCATGTCGATCACGCTGGCACTGATCGTCGTGGGCACCGCCTACACGTTCGGCACCTTGACCGGGGCCTTGCTTGGCTACTTCGGCCGCTGGGTCGACATTGTCGGCCTCCGACTCGTGGAGATTTGGGGGGCCATCCCGTTCCTTTACACGGTGATGATTCTCGGTCAGATCTTCGGCAAGAACTTCTTCTTGCTTTGCGGAATTCTGGCGGCCTTCGGCTGGATGGGCATCACCTACTTCATTCGTGGTGAGTTCTATCGCGAGAAGTCGCGCGACTATGTGGCCGCCGCCGTGGCAACCGGCGAGAGCGAGTGGGCCATCATTATCAAACACATCCTTCCCAACGCGCTCACGCCGATCATCACTTACGCCCCCTTCGCGATGGTCGCGGCCATCACTTCACTGGTCGCACTCGATTACCTCGGCTTCGGGCTGCCAGCTTCCGAGCCAAGCTGGGGTCAGCTGTTGCGTCAAGGAAAGGACTCGGGACTCGACGACTGGCACCTGATCGTCTTCCCTTTGACCGCGATGTTCCTGACGCTGCAGCTCATCGTCTTCATCGGCGAGGCGGTGCGCGAGGCCTTCGACCCCAAAGTCTTCAACCGGCTCCGCTAAATGGAACGCGACGAGAACGCAGCCAAGAACCCCGACGGGGCCGCAGGCGATCGAGCGCCACTACTCTCGGTACGCGATCTGGCCACCTACTTCCGCGTCGACGGGGGCGTCGCCAAGGCGGTCGATGGCATTTCCTTCGACGTCATGCCGGGCGAAGTGCTCGGAATCGTCGGGGAATCGGGATCGGGCAAGAGCGTCGCCAGCCTTTCGATCCTTCGCCTGATCCCCGATCCGCCGGGCCACATCGCCCGCGGGGAAATCCGCTACGGCGGACGCGATCTCCTCAAGCTCAGCTACCAGGAAATGCGCTCGATTCGGGGCAACGAGATCGCCATGATCTTTCAGGAGCCGATGACGGCACTCAACCCGGTCTTCACGATTGGCTTTCAGCTCATCGAGGCACTCCGTCAACGTCATCCCCAGATGAGCAAGCAAGAGGCCTTCGAGCGGGCGGTGTTGCGACTCGAACAGGTGAAAATCCCCGACGCGGCCAAGCGGATGCGCGACCACCCCCATCAGTTCTCAGGCGGCATGCGGCAGCGCGTCATGATCGCGATGGCCCTTTGCTGCAATCCCCAACTGCTCATTGCCGACGAGCCGACCACAGCGCTCGATGTCACGACACAGGCCCAGATCATGGAGCTCATGCTCACGCTTCGCGCGCGCCGCGAAGGGGGCTCGATCATCCTCATCACGCACGACCTGGCCGTGGTCGCCGAGACCTGCCGCCGGGTCATCGTCATGTACGGCGGCAAGATCCAGGAGGTCGGCACCGTCGACCAGATCTTCTCCAGCCCGCGGCACCCTTACACGATCGGATTGCTCGAGTCGCTGCCCTCGGCCCAACGCGGCAAGGACCGCCTGCACACGATTCCCGGCAATGTCCCCTACATCATGGACTTGCCGACCGGCTGCAAGTTCTGCACCCGCTGCGAAAAGGTGATCGACCGCTGCCACCAGGAAGAACCGGAGCTCCACCAGCTCAAGAATGGTCAGCTCGTTCGCTGCCATCTTGTCGAGGACGAGGCGGTGAAGGTGTCCGGCGATATGCCGTCCACAACGACTTCCGCCCCCGCGCCCTGATCGACCGTCCCTCAAACTCTCGATCGACCATCGCCATGGCTGCACCACTTCTGGAAGTCCGAAACCTGAAGATCGGCTATCCCGTGTGGGGCGGGATCCTCCGGCACAAAGTGGACGAGGTCCAGGCCGTCGACGGCGTTTCGTTCACGCTCCGAAAGGGCGAGACGCTCGGACTCGTCGGCGAGTCGGGCTGTGGCAAGTCGACCGTCGCCAAGGCGGTGATCAATATCCTCCGCGCGACCGTGCCGGGGGTGCATCAGCAGGGCGAGATAATCTTTCACACGACGGACGGTCCCGTTGAGCTGCTCGGCTTGTCGCGGCGCAGAATGCGACCCATGCGGGCGCACATCCAGATGATCTTTCAAGATCCCTTCTCCTCGCTCAATCCCCGCATGACGATCGGCAGCATGATCGAGGCCCCGCTGCGACTGCATACGGCTCGCACCCGCAAGGAACGGATCGATCGGGTCCACTGGTTGCTCGAGCGCGTCGGCCTGCAAGCGTCGCAAGCGAGTCGCTATCCCCACGAGTTTTCCGGCGGCCAGCGGCAACGAATCGGCATCGCGAGGGCATTGGCAGTCAACCCGCAGTTGATCATCGCCGACGAGCCGGTCTCGGCCCTCGACGTGTCGGTCCAGGCTCAGGTGTTGAACTTGCTGGCCGATCTACAGGAGGAGTTCGATCTCACCTACTTGTTCGTCGCTCACGATCTCTCCGTGGTCCACCACATCAGTGACCGCATCGCCGTCATGTATCTGGGCCATCTGGTCGAGATCGGAGCTGCCGATACCGTCTATCTTCAACCGGCCCATCCCTATTCACGGGCTCTGATATCGGCCGTGCCAGAGCCCGACCCTCAGGCCGACCGATCGGGCCGAGTGGTGCTCGAGGGGGAGATTCCCTCGCCGTTGGCCAAGCCGTCGGGCTGTGCGTTTCGCACGCGTTGCCCGATCGTGCGTCCTGAATGCGCCGAGGCGGTTCCGCCGCTGGAGGCGAAAGAGACAGGCCAGCTAGCGGCCTGCCCGTTCAGCTAGCTAGCCCCATCTGACCTGGCCGCTCAGTCGTCGCTAGCAGCGGGGTGCCGAAATCGCTCCCTCCGGCGGCAACCTCTGTTGCAGGAAATGGGGGTCGATTGCTACTCTTCGCCGCCATTTTGCGATAGATCATCATCGGTGAGCGAGGCAACCGGAGCGCCTTTGCGAAACGTCGTGCGTTTCGTCGAATCCTTCCCATTGCGCAGGTAGCAAGACCATGTCGTCGACTAGTATCAGGACGCCTTTGTCCGGACCGCCAATCGTTTGCGCGGCGCTCGCCGTGATCAGCGGTCTTCTCCTGTTCCCGCACGAAACACGGGCGGCGATTGAAGACGCGAGATGGATTTGGGCACCCGCGCGACGTGGTGCCGCGAACACCTGCTACTTTCGCAAGACCTTTGCGGTTTCCGGCGACGCTACGGCGTCGGTCGACATCACCTGCGACGAGGCGTATGAACTCTACGTGAATGGAGTCCGAGTCGGCTCCGACGACAACTGGGAGTCGATCGACACCCATCTGATTACGCCCTATCTGGTACCCGGTCGTAACGCAGTTACGGTCGTGGCCCGCAAGAGCCAGTCGGGTCCCGCGGGTCTGCTCGCCGAAGTCGATTTGAGGACGGCCGACGGCAGTCGACGCAGCCTGCGCACCGATTCGTCGTGGAAGGTGAACCTTCGCGCGACGTCCGGCTGGCAACGCCCGGGCTTTAACGACTCCCGCTGGGCCCGTGCGCGTTCGCTCGGAGCGTTCGGTGAGACCCAGCCGTGGGCCAGCGTCGCCAAGGCGGCCAAGCAGGAACAAAACGCCCGCTTTCGCGTCGACCGGGAATTTCGCGTCGAGTGGATGGTCCGCCCCGAGGACACCGGATCGCTGCTGGCCTTCGAGTTCAACGAGTTTGGACACATTGTCGCGTCGCAGGAAAAGGGCCCGCTGCTGCTGATTCGCGATACGAACAACGACGGCGTCCACGACAAGGTCTCCACCTATTGCGAAGAGATCCAGAACTGTCAGGGGATTCTTCCGCTCAATGGCAGCATCTACGCCACCGGCGACGGTCCGGAAGGACTCGCCCTGTACCGCCTGTCCGACACCGATCGTGACGGGGTCGCCGACGAAGTCCAGGCACTTGTCAAGTTCGGCGGCAAAGCCGGAGAGCACGGCCCTCATGCCGTCAGGTTGGGCCCCGACGGGCTCATCTACCTCGTCGTGGGCAACCACACGGAGCTTGTTGACGAACCAAGGCCAACGAGTCCCTATCGGGACTTCGTGGAAGGGGACCTCGTCCAGCCGAGACTCGAGGACCCGGACGGATACGCCCGCGGACGACCCGCGCCCGGGGGAATGATCCTTCGCACCGACACGAACGGAAGCTTTGTCGAGCGCTTTTCCGGTGGGCTGCGCAACCCCTACGACATCGTCTTCAACGCCAAGGGCGACCTCGTCACGGCCGACTCCGACATGGAATGGGACGATGGCCTGCCCTGGTATCGACCGACGCGACTCTCGCTTCTCACGGCGGGCAGCGAGCACGGTTGGCGGAGCGGTTGGGCAAAGTGGCCTGAGTACTTCGTCGACAGCGTGCCGCCCATCTACGAGATGGGTCCCGGATCGCCGGCCGGCATGGCCTCCTACGATCACATCATGTTCCCGGTCCGTTTTCACAACGCGGTCTTCGTGGGCGACTGGGCCCGCGGACAGATCCGCGCCTTGAGCCTCGAGCAGGATGGCGCGGCATACAAAGCCACCTCACGGGTCTTCGTCGAAGGGAGCCCGCTGAACGTCACCGATCTTGCGGTGGGACCGGACGGAGCCCTCTACTTCTCCACGGGAGGCCGTGGCACCGAGGGCGGGATCTACCGGGTCGTTTGGCTGGGTCGCGTGCCCGAGGAGGTACGGAATCGCGGAGACGGCATCGAGGCGGCCCTGAATCAGCCGCAACCCGCATCCGCATGGGGTCGACAGGAAGTCGCCACGATCAAGAAACAACTCGGAAACCTCTGGGGCAGCGAGTTGGCCGAGGTCGCCAGCGACCGTCGTCGCCAACCGGCCGAGCGGGTTCGCGCCCTCGAACTCATGCAGCTCTATGGTCCCTTTCCGACGGAAGACCTGCTGGTCGCGCTGTCGCAGGACCGCAGCGCCGAAATTCGCGCGGCCAGTGCCTTCTTCATGGGCCTGCACGAGGGCCCGGCGACCACCAGCCGCCTGATCGAACTGTTGGAAGACTCGAGTCGCCGCGTGGCCCGCCTGAGCTGCGAAGCCTTAGCGAGATTGGGAGAACCTGCCCCGGTCGCGAGCCTGACGCCGCTGCTGGCCTCGCAAGACCCGTTCCTGGCGACCGCGGCGGGAACGGTTCTCAAGCAGGCTCCCGTGGACCAGTGGCGTGACGACATCGTGGAGGCCAAGGACCTGCGAGCCTTTCTGGTGGGCTCGAGCGTCCTTTTGTCGCAATCGCCCGACAAGGAGACCTCACTCGCCATTCTCGACCGCTGCGGCAAGATCATGGGGGGCTTCGTCTCCGACGACGACTTCATCGACCTGCTTCGAGTCTGTCAGCTTGGACTGCTACACAGCCAGTTCACGGCCGAAGAGGTACCGCAACTTGCCGACCGCCTGGCGTCCGAGTTTCCCGCCGGCGACTATCGCATGAACCGCGAGTTGGTACGGTTGCTGGCCTACTTCTCGGCCCGCGAGCCGAGCGAGCGCTATCTCGATTTCCTCCGCGGCGAAGCACCGCTGGCGGAGAAGATCCACCTCGCCCTGCACGCTCCGGCCCTGATCGGGAGCTGGAGTACGGCAGACCGGTTCGAAGTTTTGCAATTCATCGAAAAGACCCGCGAGGACATCGGCAGCGCCTCATACGGCCGCTATGTCGATCAGGTCTCGCGAGCGTTTGTCGAGAACATGTCTCCGGTCGAGCGCTCCCGTGTGCTGCGACAGGGACGGCGCTGGCCCAGTGCCGCGTTGGGGACCTTGGCCAAGCTGCCGAAGGAAATCCCCGCGAGCACGCGCGACGAATTGATCGCACTCGACAAGGAACTCAGCGAACTCGATTCCCGAGAGGCGACCCGTCTGCGAACCGGAATCGTCGCCGTCCTGGCACGCAACGGTGACGAAGAATCGATGCACCACCTCCGCGAGCTCTTCGAGGCCGAGCCCGATCGCCGCGACGTGATCGCCGTGGGACTGGCCCAAGATCCGCATGGCGACAACTGGCCGTTGCTGGTTCGCTCGCTGGCCATCCTCGAAGGCAAGTTTGCCGCGGCGGTCCTCGTCAAACTCAATGAGGTCGACCGACAGCCCGAAACGGCCACCGAGATCCGCCAGGTCATTCTGCTGGGTCTGAAGCAAACCAACGATGGCGGCCGCCGTCAGGCGATCGAGCTGCTGAAGCACTGGACCGGTCATGAAACACAGAATGCCGAGGCGCCGCCGGTTGAACAGCTTGCCGCCTGGCAAAGTTGGTTTCGCGAAAACTATCCGCTCGAACCCGATCCGGTGGTTCCCCAGGACGCTAGCGGAGCCCGCTACACGTTTAGCGAGCTCTACAAGCTGATCAACGACGACGATCAGCCGGAAGGAAACCTCGAACAAGGACGGCTCGCCTATCAGGCGGCCAAGTGTGCCAGTTGCCATCGCTTCGGTCGCGAAGGCGAGGACATCGGACCCGATCTGACGACGATCAGCCGCCGCTTCCACAACAAGGAAATTCTCGAGGCGATCGTCTACCCGTCGCACGTCATCTCCGACCGCTACGCGACGCAGACCGTCATTACGGTCGACGGGCAAACCTACACCGGCATCGTCCAGTTGGCGGACGACGAGCACATCGAGGTGCTCCAATCGGACGGAGAGAAGGTCTCGCTCTCGAAGAGTGAGGTCGAGGAGCTCGCGCCGAACAAGACGTCCATCATGCCGTCGGGCCTGTTGGACACGCTCTCCGAGCAGCAGGTCGTCGACCTGTTCCACTACCTCTCGTCGGCACCGGACAAGTCGTCGCCTCGCGGAAGACTCTCAGAGCGACCCGCCGAACAACGTCGCTAGAGCGTGTCTAGGATAGGTGTAGCGTCGTTGGCGTGGGCGAGGCAAGTTTGGCAAGGAGACCGAAGCAGACGAATTGGTAGATTCGTCGATGCAGGTCGACGACGTCAAACGCAGTCGTAGCCCGCCAAGACGCTAGAGATAAACGAGACGCGCTCTAGACATCCGTGGCCGCTTGCCGTTGCAAATAGGCGCGAACCGGATCAGAGCGCGCCTTGCCTCGGGTCGGCTGAGCACACGCCGATCAGACGTAAGGCAAATCGCCGCGCTGGGCTGACGAAAGGTCGTAGAAGACGTCGGCCGCGGCGGACGCGATCGCCTCGAAGTAGCGTTCTCCCTTCTCGGCCGTCGCGTCAGCAGGACTTCCGCTGCCGGTATCCGGGTGGCTCCGTGACCACGGTCGCGGCGTCCAGACACCACTCTGGCCCAACGAGGCAATCTTGAACGGCACACGCTCGCCTGGACCGGCTTGCTCCAACTGGACGAGTTCGGGCCGCAGATGCAACATCACGCTCGTCTCCATTTCGTCGGCGTGATCCCCCGGTTCGGCAAACACCTCATGAAAGGCGTCGATTCGCAGGTCGTAGAAGTTGATCACGACGATCAGCACTTCATGCTCGAGTTGCGCGTCACGGACCAGGCCGCTGAAGTTGTTGCCGCCGTGTCCATTCATGATCACGAGGCGGTCGATTCCCTGTCGTTTCAAGCTGGTGACCACATCCTCAAGAATGGCAGCGGCCGTCGTGGTGGAGAAGTGAATCGTGGCCACCTGGTCGAGCTGCTGAGCGTTGTTTCCGTAGGGAATCTCCGGCAGCACGACAATCTTGGCACCACGCTCGACCGCCTGTCGAGCCGCCTCCTCGGCAACCGCAACCGCTTCGTAGTTGTCCGTGCCGTAGGGAAGGTGATAGTTGTGGGCCTCCGTCGCCCCCCAGGGCAAGACCGCCACGTTGGGAGGCTCGTCGAGCATTTGGCGGTAGTTGGCCTCGGAGAGTAGGTAGCGACGAGGACCCGATTCGCGTGTCGATGCCATGGTCAGTTGTCTTTGCGTTGAAGAACGGGGAAACGGCCGGACGACTTGCCGCGCAGGTTTCACATTCTGGCCCACCGCAACGGCCGCGACAAGGAACCGCGATTCCGCCCGACGAAGGCACAACGGGTAGCCGTTCTGCGAGAGTCGTACCGCGCGTTGAGGCAGCTAATGGGCGGGCAGGGGGGCCGCGGTCCCGACCGATGGCCCCTCGGCGCGAACGGCGCGCCACTGATTACGGGCCCGGCGGGCTACGCCCATCGCGGCGATCACCGCCCCGCCAATCCGCGGCCAGGTGCCCAGCATCAGGGCGTCGACGTCGTCCACATGGTTGACCCATTTACCCGTCGCATCGCTCAGCGGCCCCATGAAGTCGACGATCGTGCCCGGGGCCCGGCGCGACTGATCTTCGAAGAATCGGTAACGCAGCAGTTGCCCCGGAGAGAAGCGGGCGAACGCCTCGTCGTAGGCGACCTTCAGCGAGAAGTAGTGCCCCTTGGCCGCAAGCCCGTACTCGAACGCGATCGGTTGTCCGCGATGGGAAAGAAACAGCAACCGCAAATTTCCCGCGGCGGCCAGTGCCCGCGCCTGCTCGAAAAAGAACGTCAGGATCGCATCCGACGCGAGTACCGAACCTCCCGCGACTCCCTTCCAGCCGCGGTGCTCCATCTCGAAGCCGGTCCGCACGAGCGGCTCGACTTCGGCCGGCGAGAGATCGCGATAGATCTGGAGATCGCATCCCCCGGCTGCCTCGACGCGCCGCGCGGCCTTGCGAAGATGGCGACGGTGATTTCCCGACCACGCGCGTTCCATGTCCGCGAAGTCGTCCGGCAGGCAGACCTGACCCACCTGGAACATGGCCTGGCGTCGCGCCGGCATTCCCGCTTGCCCAAAGCGTTCCACGAGAAGGTGCCAGGCCCGGCTGCTGCCCCGTGCCCCGCGAAACCAGGCCAGCGGCCAGGGCAAGGCCCGTAGCCCTTCGCAGAGCAAGTCGGCGGCTCCGTCCACGTCCGCCTCGCGGTCGAGCAACAGTTCGCCGGCACTCGACCATTGGTTACCAGCAGACGCAGCGATCGGCAAGACTCCGGCTCCGCGGCGACCGATCAGCGGAAGTGCGGCGACGAGCCGCTCGTGATCTTCCACGACCAAGGCGCGAAATGGCAACTCGGCGGCGAAATGCCTCAGCCAAACCAGCAGAGGCTCAGCTTGCCCCGTCGGCAGCGCGGTCTCGCTGCGCCGCCACAGGTCGTTCCAATCGTCTGCCCGCGATTGCAGCTGGTCGTGTGTGTCGATGACCCGAAGTTGCACAACCAGTACCCTGCGACGTCTTACGGTTCTCGCGGAACACCCTTTATTGAGCCCTGCGCAGCCACTGAACCAGGCCGACCAGCGGGAGGCCGGCATTTCAGCCATCACCGCCGCCGCGAAGGGCTCATTAACAACGCAGCCATCAATAGAAACGATACTCTACCTCGACGCGTCCGCAGCCGGCCCAGGCTGGCTGCGATGTCGGCCGCGGGATTCCTGTAGCGGTTGTCCGGCTTGTAGGATTGACGCGTTGCCGAGGATTAACGACCGCGGGGGGAAGTGTTATGCTGCTGGCGTCCGCGGCAGAATAGGCCCGGAACCGCGATCACCAGTAGCGAGAATTGGCGCACTCGATGACTCCCGGCAGCTTGGACGTTCTGACGCCGTCACTTCAGGCGCTGATTCCCGATTCTCGGGAAGCCGAGATCGGTCCGGGTAGACCCGACGCAGCGGTCGAGGCGCCGCTGGCCGATCTCGATCTGGTGGCGGCGTTTGCCCCGCACCGAATCGTGGATCTGGAGATGGCCCGCGCGTGCCACAGCGGACTTTGGCTCGTGCACAATTTCCTCGATCGTTCTCACGAACTCAGCCAGACGATCAAGAACCCGACCGGGAGCTTCTGGCACGGCATCATGCACCGTCGCGAAGGAGACTTCTCCAACGCCAAGTACTGGTTTCGCCAGGTCGGAGACCATCCGATTTTCGAACCGCTTTCCGCTGCGGTGGCCGAACTCGAGACTCAGTCGGTGCCATCAGCATTCGCCTCTTTGGCAGGCAATTCGCCGCGCTGGGACCCTGCCGCATTCGTCGATCTCTGTGCTGCGATCAAGCGCTCCGACGCGGCCCAACTGCCGTTTGCCCGGCGTATTGCCCGTATCGAGTGGGAATTACTGATTCGATACAGCTATCTTGCTGCCATCGAATCCTGATTCAGCTCGGGGCGACTCCCGCTGCGAAGATTGGCGTCCCGTGCGCGGCGTTACTATAATGAGGACGCAACGACAGGGGCCCCTGCCAACCGTCGGTTGACGTTGGGTGGCCGTGGTTCGGTCGCCCTGACTCTCCCGAGACTGAGACCACCCCGCATGCTGCAATACGATTACGAACAGAGTATTGGCTACTGGATCATGGGAGCGTCCCAGGAAATTCAGCGGGCGCTCAACGAAGAGCTCGCGGCCCAGGGAATCACGTATCGGCAGTGGGAAGTCCTGGCACTCACCTCCGTCAAGGGCGAACAGTCGCAGAGTGAACTCGCCGAACAGATGCGGCTGGAAGCCCCGACGCTGGTAGGCGTGCTCGATCGGATGGAACGCGACGGCTGGATTGTCCGCGTGACCGATCCCAAGGATCGCCGTCGCAAGATCGTCCGTCCCACCGAGCAAGTCGCGCCGGCCTGGAGCCGCATGATCGAATGTGCGCGTCGAATTCGCGCCCGAGCGACCGAGGGCATTGATCCCGAGGACCTGGAAACGGTCCGTCGCTGCCTTCTCAAGGTGCGCGACAACCTGGCAGGCAGCCGCCGTCCTGTGATCACGCCGAACAACTCTTCGCCCGAGGTCGCAGCAAAGGCGGCGGATGACGCGAGCTAGACGCCGTTCGTTCGTTTCTCGAGACCTCGTCGCCTACCCGTCGCGAAGAATCTCGGCCGCGGCGTTCTTGCCACAGGCCCCCATCACGCCACCACCCGGATGGCTGGCCGCGCCGCAAAGGTAGAGACCAGGAAGCGGTGTCCGATGATCGGCCCAGCCCGGCACCGGACGCATGCTGAACAGCTGATGCAGGGACATCGATCCCTGAAAGATGTTCCCGCCCGTCAGACCATACTCGCGTTCCAAATCGAGCGGAGTCAGCACCTGACGATGAAGAATCGCCCCCGGCACATTCGGCGCGTAGCGGGCCAGCACCTCGATACAGCGATCCGCAAACGCCTCCTTCTGATCGTCCCAGGTCCCTTCGGCCAGTTCGTATGGCGCGTATTGGACGAACATCGACATGACGTGCTGACCCTCGGGCGCGAGCGTGTGATCGACGCTCGTCGGCAGCGTTATCTCGAGCACCGGCTCGGCACTCGGCCGACCGTACTTGGCGTCGTCGTAGGCCCGTTCGATGTAGTCGATCGAAGGGCCAATGTGAATGGTCCCGTGATGATGAGGTCGCAGCTCGCCTCGAACATCTCCGTTGAAGCAAGGGAGCTCCGAAAGGGCCACGTTCACCTTGGCCGAAGCCGAGCGATAATCGATGCGTCGCACCGCTTGCAAGAACTCCGCGGGCAAATCCTCTGCCGACAGGAACTTCTCGAACGTGAGATGCGGATCGACCGACGAGGCAACCACATCGGCGCTCAACGTGGCTCCATCACGAAGTAAGACGCCTCGGGCCGCGCCCTTCTCGGTAATGATCTGGGCGACTTCACACTCGCGACGAATCTCGGCACCCGCTGCGACCGCGGCGGCGGCGATCGCGTCGGAAAGCGCTCCCATGCCGCCTTGCACGTATCCCCAGACGCCCCGTTTGCCAGTCGCGCTGCCCATCACGTGGTGTAGCAACACGTAACCCGTGCCCGGTGCGGAAATCGACTCGAAGGCGCCAATAATCGCGTCGGTGGCCAGGGTCGCGCGCAAGACGTCCGTCTCGAACCAGCGTTCCAGAATCGGCCGCGCCGCGCCGGCCAGCAGTTCGATCGCGGCGGGCAGATCGCTTCCCAATTCGGCCAGAGCGCCGTAAAGGTTCCACAGCGTGCGCGCATCGCGCAGCTTCTTGCCGACGCCGACGCGCCGCCAGTCATCAGGCAGCGGAAGCGCATCGGGGGCCACCTGATTCAGAAGCGGCTCGACGACGTTCGCCACGCGATCCAGAAACGTCTCGTAGGCCTCATAGGCGTCCGCGTCGCGGCTGCTGAACTTGCTGATCTCGCGATAATTCAGCCCGGGCTCCGGGCCCAATAAGAGACTTCGCCCGTCGGGCAGCGGCGTGAACGACGAGGGACTCCGCGGCAAGATCACCAGGCCATGCCGCTTCAGCTGCAGATCGCGAATGATCTCGGGCAGCAGCAGACTGACCACGTAGGCGGCCGTCGAGACCTTGAAGCCTGGCCAGAGATTCTCGGTCGTGCACGCCCCGCCCAGCACGTGTCGCCGCTCCAGCACACAAACCTGTTTGCCAGCGCGGGCCAGGTAAGCGGCGGTCACCAGGCCGTTGTGCCCTCCGCCGATGACGATGCAGTCGTAACGATTCCGATCCATGGATCTCGTCGCGGGTAATTCTCGGTTCCGAAATGCGCCCGCTCAATGCGTTACGCCACGATCACGCCCAGGTTGGCAGAAGCGGCTCTTGGCGGCAAGAGGAGTTCGCCGCTACGAAAACGGAATCGGCGTGAAGCAGAGAACCGGAATGGCAAACGAGGCCACACCCAGGATGCGACGCCCCCAACCGATATCGATCGTATCGTCCGCGGTGGGAGGATGATCGATCCCCAAGAATAACACCAGGGCAAACATCAGATACCACTGAACGTAGCCCGTCCAGACGAGCCAAAGCACGACGAAGATGACGAATCCCCGCGCCACCAGCCCGGCATGGCGACCGAAGACCGCGTACGACACGTGGCCGCCGTCGAGCTGGCTGATCGGCATCATGTTCAGTCCCGTCACCAACATGCCCACCCAGCCGGCCATGTAGATCGGATTGACAAGGAACGTCATGCCGTCCGGCAGATTGGGATGCAAGAGAGGAATCAGCAGCTTGACCAACAGCGGATCGCCGTATTCCCGCCTGGCGCCGGTAAGGGGAATGGGCTCCGCAATCAAGAGGCCGACGATGACGAGCGGGACGATGACAATCAGACCCGCCAGGGGACCGGCGATGCCGATATCGAACAGCGACTTCCGATTCATCCGCGGCCCGTCCATGGCAATGACCGCCCCCATCGTCCCAGTCAGCATCACAGGAAAAGGAATGAAGTAGGGAAAGCTGGCGTGCACTCGGTGCCGCACGGTCATCAGGAAGTGGCCCATTTCGTGAAACATGAGCGCCGCCAACACGCACGCCATGTACTGCAATCCTTGCGGCCAGCGAGCAGCGATCACTTGCGACATCGGAACCACCCCCGAGGCGGGCTCACCAATCCACACCGGCTCCCAGGCATAACAGCCCGCGCAAAACGTCGTGACGCAGGTGATCAGAAAGAGGATCACCGGCCGTCGCACGCGGCGTCGACGCGGCGGCAGCGCGACCGGACGCGTCGCGACCGTTGGCTGGGAACTCCCCACATAGACGTCGATTTGCGAGGGCTGGTCGACGGGCGGGAGGGCGGGATCGGCCGCCAAGGGAGGCCGACTGGAGGGAGCAGGATTGTCCTGCGGAGAACTCGTACTCATGGGCAACAGCATAGCAGAGGTGTCGTCAATCCGTCCATGCAACTTCGCTGCGTGACTCCGTCGCCAGGGCGACGACCGAGCGCCATCGCGTCGGTCAGTAGCAGGCAGGGTCGCCGGCCCCACGTCAGAATACGGCGATGCTCTTCACACTTCCTCGACCCGAGGCGACGGCGCCGTACAGGCAGCGGTCGGCGCTTTGGATCAGCGTCTCGGGATCAAAATTCTTGGAGGGCGCCGCGAGCGAGGCAACCCCGGCGCTGAACGGCTCGGAGCAACTCAGATCCGGTGCCCGGTCGGTCGCCGCATTCAGGGCTTCGTATACCAGGTCGATGGCGTCCGTCCGATCACAATCGGGAAGAATCCAGGCGGCACGATTCGCGTCGAGAAGACAGACCATTGCGTGGTCAAAACCTGTCCGTTCGCAGACGGAGACGATCGTTGAGATCGGGTCGTGCGTCTCCTTCGGGGCGGCCGCCACGGCTGAGTCTGCCGTCCCTCCGCTCGCGAACAACACCAGGCTGAGCGGCCATTTCTGAGCGCGGCAAATGCGAACGGCCTGGCTGACGTCTTGCAGCAACTGCCGGCGAGCCATGCCCCCAATCAGAGCACCCGCCCGCGCGGCGTGTCTCGTTTCGACCTGCTCGTGCGTCTCAAGCGGTCCGTAACTGATTTCGTCGGGCATCGCGTCTGGCGAAGCCGCTTTCAAGGTCGAGTCGCGGGCCGACGATCGTTGCGACGCCGCCTTGACGGAGAACTTCAACATCGCCGAGAGCGAGGCACCCAGCGCGGTCGCCTCGTCCCACACCTCTCGCTCGATCTCGGTCGACTCGTCGTCAAGCTTCAGGTGCAGGTTCTCCTGCACCGTGCCTTCGGCCAGCGCGGCAAGCCGCCCGTGGGCTTCGGATACGATGTCCAAGTAATCGCGATCGTCGCCAATGCCGGCTCCCATCGCGTGGGAAAGCTGGCCCACCATCTCGTTCACGTCACGCAGCACCACGGAAATGTCGTTCGCGGCGATGTCTCGATAGATGCGCGCTGCGGTCGCCAGGGCGTCGACACTCGCCACGTCCGGACGCGTCAACGCATCGGTGACCATATCCGCCAGGTGCATCACCTGCGGCAGGCGACCCGCTTCAGTCGACAGACAACGCAAGGCGGCCGTTTGCCTTGGACTCTCAATGCCCTTGAGAATGGATTCAGGTATGTTCCAACGTCGCAGCAGGTCGGCCGTCAATTGTCGGTGATGAAATCCCAGGGCTTCCTTCTCGCGCCGTTCGAGGTCGGCGCCCTCCACGTGCACCCGCTTGAGAAACTCGACATAGTGGCCGGCCAGTTCCTGAAGCAACACCAGCTGCCCCAGGTCGTCCAGCAGGCCGGCGATAAAGGCTTCGTCGGCCGACACGTACCAAAAGCGGCGTGTCAGCTCGCGGGCGGCAACCGCCTTGGTCAAAGCACGCCGCCAGTAGTACTCCAGGACCGAGGCCTCCTGATTCTCGAACAGCTCGGTCGGCAAGCTGAAACCGAGCACCAACAACTTCAGGGGTCCGATGCCCAACAGGGCCAGGGCCTGGTTCAGGTCCGTGACCTCGCCGACGCGCGAGAACAGCGAGCTATTCACGACGCGCAGGATCTTCGCCGTCAGCGCCGGATCCGTTTCGACCGTCCGCTTCATCTCCGCGACGTCCACGTCGGGCTGTTCGGTCAGCTCCATCACCCGCAACGCAACGGCGGGTAGCGAGTAGAGGCGACCGACGTGGGTGCCGAATTCCTGCAGGCGGGAGATCAACTGGGGCATGATAGCGCGTCGCGTCTGGAGTCTTGGGTCCGAATGCGGAACCAACCGACCGCAGTCCGGTACGGACCGCAACGTCTCACTGCAAACGTAGCTCAGCGGCGGCGTGCGGCCGCCTCAGCAACACGTGATGTCGAGCATCGAGACGGCACAAGCGTTACAAGCGGACCCCTAAAGCAATTCTCATTTTCGGGTAGCGTCTCGGCGGGCCACGACCGCGTTTGACGTCGTCGACCTACATCGATCCGAAAAACGCTCGAGTCTCTCGCCTGCCCGCCAATCTTCCGTCTCATCAATCTTCCGTCTCATCAACGCGATCGGGGGCCAGCCGCTTGTACTCGCCGGCCTGCCACAGCGGCATGTCGATCTTGTAGAACTTGGAAAAGCGACTCTCGCTCGGTCCGCCCGGCAGATTGGTCCAGGCACAGTCGCTGCCCATCTCAGTGACGAAGTGGTAGCTCGGGGCGAACGTCTCTTCGCGCTTGGCCGATCGCAGGACGTGGCCTTGAAACGGTGTGGCGTGGCAACCAGGCATCGGAATCTCGCCCGCGTCGAAGCCGAACAGTCGTCCCACGAGATGCCCCTCGAAGAAGCGATTGGTCAGGCGAAAGACATTGAATTCGGCCCAGGTCGGGCAGCCATCAAGTTCCAGCTGTGCCGCCGCGCGGCGTATCAGCTCTCCCTTGTCACGCTCGCGCCACCAAGACGACGACTCCTGCTGCAGCACGCGATCGACACAGGCCAGCACCATGGTCGAGTAGCCGATACGCGAACACAGGTAGAGCATCCGCCGCCAGCCGATGCCGCCCTTCTCGATCGGAGCCTGGCCAAACACCTCGAGGATGACGTGACTGTAGAGCTGTTGAAAGAGGACCGCTTCGGTGCTCTCAGGCGAGTAGCGCAGGTCCCAGTTGGCCAGGCGCTCCTTTAACGGTCCGTCCGACAGGTGCGGCAGAAAGACCGCCAGCAGGTCGCGGGCCTGCGTGCTCAAGACGTCGTACTGCAGTGCCTGCATATCGGCAAGCGACGCCTGCGGCAGCGCCTCGAGACACTCATCGATGCGACGTTTGCGATAGTCGGGCGAGGGCAGGGTGACCAGCTGCGGACCTCCCGGGACGTTCACGTTCTCGTTGGCCGAGGAAACGAAACCCCGCGGGGGATCGTACTCGCTGGGCAGGTCGCTGCCCGGATGCCAGTCCTGCCAGTGGTTGGCCTCATCCCAGGCCGGAATCGGCAATAGGCCCGAGTGACCGCCGCCGCGTAGCGGAATCCAGCCGCTGCCCTGGGAACCAATGTGCCCCGCTCGATCGGCGAACACAAAGCACAGCGTAGGAACCGATCCCTCTTTCACCACGTCCATCGCCGCTGCGACCGACGGGCAGTCCAGCAGATCGAGCCACATGCCGATCGCGCGGCCGACGCCGGCGCGTTCGCCGGTCCAGGCGGTCGAGAGGAGCAACCCCTCGCCCTGCTGCTCCGGATCGCACTCGAGCGTTCCCTCCGCGTTGTAGAAGATCTTCAGTTGTTCCGGGTCGTTGTCCTTGCGTTCGATCGCCTCTTCGCGGACGAGAAAATCGTGCCAATGGTTACCGCGACGATACTGCCAAGCGGTCGAACCGCCGCGACGGACGTCCTCGATGAAGTGGTCGGACGTGTCGCCCTTCAAGTAGGTAACACCCCACGAGAGGTCCGCGGTTCTCGCCACGGCAAACATGGGACTGCCGGGAAGCGACGCCCCAATCACGTAACGGTCGTCCCAGCGCAGCGAGGCCTCGTACCAGATGGGCGGCAGACGGTTAACCTCCAGGTGAGGATCCGACGCCAACAGCGCCGACCCCGTCGCGCTGCGGCGGGGTGCCACGGCCCAGGCATTGCTACCCGCCAGGCGGGGAAGGTCCGTGATCAACTCGAGCGTCTCGTCGGACAAGTTGGGGGACAACTTGATGCGTCGCAGCAGGGCGAGATCGGCCTGATCGAGATGCGGACGGAACAGCTCGCGCAAGCGCTCCTCGTCGATTCCCAATTGAATGAGTTCGAGCAGTAGTCGTTCGCTTTGCTGCTGGCCGATCGCCAGCCCGCCAAAACTCATCAGGTTGCCGATCAGCAACACCGACTGCTGCGTCCACGGCTGGGGCCAGAAACGGGCAGCCCACATCGGCAGGCTGCGGCCGGCCTCCTCCATACCGTCGTTGATTCCCTCGCAGTACGCCGTCACGTCCGCAAAGCAGGCATCCGAGAGCTGGCGAATCTCGCTGTCGAGCCGCAGTGCCAGGCCGGCCCGGCGAAAGAAACAATCGGTCTCGAACAACTGCGGCGTGTCGGCGATGCGCGCCGACGTCGTGCCGGCCGCCACCGCCCGCGCGAACAGAATCTGCGTCGGACGATCGGTCGCGTGCAGGTAACCCAGACCGTACAGGGCTGCCCGACGGGACTCCGCCTCAATATGCGGAACGCCCTGTTCGTCTCGAGCCGCCACGAAGCGGCGGCGGGCATTCTTGAGCTCCAGGCGCTTCATCGCGCGGCAACGCCACCGAGAACCAAGAGGAAAGCAGAGCGACGGTCCTGCGCGATCGCACAGGGACACGGGGCTCACGGAACATCGGGGGCAGTTTAGTCCGCCAGGCTATTTCTTGCGATGGCGAATCTTGGCGCGCATCCGTCGCTTCTTGCGACCGATTTTGCGACGACCTTTTCCTGTCTTTTTTGTGCCCACACGAATCTCCGCTGTTAACCCTGCAAGAAGATCGCTTTCGCGAACAATGCAAACCCGAATTCTAACCGAGACGAGCCGACTGGGCAAGCGGGGACATCGTCATTCAGCCGAGCGAATCGATGGAGGCATCGAGTGCGACATCGATGGCAACCTGGGACGACCTGGCAACGTAGACTTCTCGTCAGCCGCCGTCAGGCCTCAGCGCTTCGTCCAATCGATTCCGGAGAGTCGTGCCATGGCGAGTTGCAGGCTATGGGTGCCAAGCCGGGCGTGTCCCTGGGCCGCGACCGCCACGTACAGTTGTTCGGCCAGGGCCAGCCCCGGCAGGGAGAGACTCATCCGCTTGGCCTCGGCCAGGGCGATGCCCAGGTCCTTGATGAAGTGCTCGACGAAGAAACCGGGATCGAAATTGTCCTGAATGATCCGCGGCCCGAGATTCGCAAGCGACCAACTTCCGGCCGCTCCCGAGCCGACGCTCTTTATGACCCGTTCGAGATCGAGGCCCGCGCGATGAGCATAGAGCAGCGCCTCGCACACCCCGATCATGTTCGTGGCAATCAGGGTCTGGTTGACCATCTTGGTATGTTGTCCGGCACCGGGCGGCCCCTGATGGACAATCGTCTTGCCCAAGAGTTCCAGCAGCGGCGACACTGTCGCGACCGCATCCTCGTCACCGCCGACCATGATCGAGAGCGTCGCATTGCGGGCACCAACGTCGCCGCCCGATACGGGGGCGTCGATGCTCATCACCCCGCGCGCGGCCGCGGCGGCGGCGATCTCGATGGCCAGCGACGGCTCGCTCGTGGTCATATCGACCAGCATGTCGCCCGTCTCGCAGCCAACCAACGCGCCCTCGTCACCCAAAAGCACCTGGCGAACATCGTACGGAAAGCCAACGATCGAGAAAGTGATCTTGGCGGCCGCGGCCACCTCGCGAGGTGTCTCGGCCCACGTCGCACCCGCGTCCAGCAGCGGAGCCGCTTTCTGCTTCGTCCGGCTATAGACGGTGATCGGATGTCCCGCGGCGAGCAGATGGCCACACATCTGCCGCCCCATCACGCCGGTGCCGATCCAACCTAGCGGCGTCTTGCCAACTTCGATCTGCACCATCGACGGTCAGCCTCGCGAATACGGCGCTACCAGCGGTTCGTCGGCCGCGTGAGAATCTCGTTGAGCACAATCGCCTGGCGAATCGATTCGGGCGAAGCGAGAAAGTCGCGATACTCGTCCGCGCTCGTCGGAATTCCGATCTCGGTCGACGGTGTCGAGATATCCAGGCCATCGGCTGCATCGGTCACGGCGGATGTATCGTGCAGCTGACCAACCTCGTGATTGAACGCCTCGTGATCGAACGCCTCGACGCGCTCGTCGGCCTGTTCGACATCGGAGGCCAAGTCAGAATCTCGCCAGGAGAATCGATCTTCGCGAGTGGTCGGGCTGGTCGAGCGCGCAGGACGGGCTTCGACGACGGTCGCCTCGACCGGCACGGGTCGGGAAGGCCGCCGGGCCTCGGCCGGCTGTGCCACGACTGGCTCGGCACGCTGTGGGGTCCTGGCTGTGGGCGGCTGCGGTGCCGGGGCCTCGGGCTCGCCACGAACCTTACGGAGAAAGGCCTCGATTTCGGCGCTGATCGGGTCGGAACCCGCCGGCGGCGCGTTGGGGCCCGCCTGAGGTTGGACCGGGCCGGCCTGTCGTCGACCGGGCCGCACCTCTTCCTCGGCCCAATCATCGTCCCAGTCGTCGCCGTCGTCGACTTGCGGTTCGTCGACGCCCTTATTGCCACTAGCGGCACGCACCACCTGGCTGACAATCCAGATCACGAAGATGACGATCGGCACGATCGCCTGGATCCATTCGCCATTGGCCAATACGGGGGCCATGGTTTGCTCCGTCGCAAAGACTGCGGGTAGTTGAAGGCGAACGACCGCCAGCCCGCTCAATTATAGCCGACTACTTCTTGCTCGGCCCCGCCCCCGCAATCGTTCGCCGCATATCGGTATCGGCTTGTACGTTGCGCAGTTGATAGTAGTCCATAATGCCAAGACTGCCGGTGCGAAACGCGTCGGCCATCGCCTTGGGAACGGCGGCCTCCGCCTCGACGAGCCGGGCCCGACTCTCCTCGATCGTGGCCATCTTCTCCTGCTCGGCGGCGACTGCCATGGCCCGGCGACGCTCGGCCCGGGCACGCGCCACGCGGAGGTCGGCTTCGGCCTGGTCCGCCTGCAGCCGTGCTCCGATGTTCGATCCCACATCGATGTCGGCAATATCGATGGAGACGATTTCGTAGGCGGTCTGCGCATCGAGTCGCCGACTGAGTACCGCCTTGGAGATACGATCGGGGTTCTCCAATACTTCGGCGTGGTTCTGGGCCGAACCGATCGCACTCACAATACCTTCGCCAACCCGGGCGATAATAGTCTCTTCAGTCGCCCCACCGATGAGCCGCTCGATATTCGCCCGCACGGTCACGCGGGCCCGCACCATCAACTGAATACCGTCCTTGGCCACCGCGTCGAGCGAGTCCTTGCCCGATTCGCGGGACGGGCAGTCGATCACCTTGGGATAGACGCTGGTCTGCACCGCCTCGAGCACGTTTCGACCCGCCAGATCGATGGAAGCGGCCTGGCGGAAACTCACCTCGACGATCTTCGCCTTGTTCGCGGCGATGCAGGCGCGAATCACGAGCGGCACATTGCCGCCCGCCAGATAGTGTGCTTCGAGCGACTTGCTGGTAATTCCCGAGCTGTCATCCAGGCCTGCCTGGACGGCCATAATCTTGCTACGCACGATGATCGAGGGGTTGATCTTGCGAAAGCTCATGCCGATCAGATCGACGATGCCAATGCGTGCCTGAGTCGTGACCGACTGAATCCACAGCCGAAAGTAACGGGTGAAGACCACCAGCGCTACCAAGATGACCAAGAGGGCAACGACGGAAAAAATGATGAGCAGATAAGAACCGGCATCGGCCAGTAAGTGCGGCATTTCGGCATTCCTCGTGCGGCGCAGGATCGCGCGGGATGGCGACAACTCGGTCAAGGGGCGAAGCGGGCCCATCAACAGGGGCGCGCCCAGACTTCACAGTCCCCTCGCATGGTCCCATTAGACCCGACGAAATGTCGGTGTCAAGGCAGCGACCGCCTACGCCAGCGGGTCGTCGAAGGGGTCGAGACCCACGACGTCGATCGGCCGCGAGAGCAGGTCGTCCGACTTCGGCGGCGGGACCTCCTGGTCGCTAGGTCGCACCACGAGCCGGTTGTTCTGAATGTCGACGACCTCGATCGTCTGCCCTTTGTCGATCGGCATTCCCTCGCTGACCGCCTCATACGACTCACCGTCGATCCGGATCGAACCGCCGGGGAACATGTCCGCGCGCGCCGTGCCCAGCTTGCCGATCAGCTCGCGCAGCCTGTTCCGCGGATCCTCCTCGGGCAGCACGTCTTCCTCGCCGGGAGCGTCCAACAGCACGCGACGACCGATCGACGTTTCGGGCCACCAACGAAATGCCAACACCGCGGCCGTCGGTAGACCGACAATGGCGATGAGCACGAACAGGAAGCCCGCCGAACTGCCGTGATAGACGAAGGCCATGCCGACCGAGCCGACGATCGAGCAGATCGCCAAGAATCCGAGGATTCCCCCGGAGGGGATGAAGATCTCGAGCACCACGAGGGCCAGTCCCAAGATCATCAGCAAGATTGCCCAGACGATGGGGTCCATACGCTAGGAACGTCCGGGGGGATTGAGAGCTACCTGATACCGCTGCTTCAATTATAGCCTTCAACCCGACGAGCGGACGACCACACGGGTTCCGTGAACTTCGGCAACGGTCACCGTGGCCCCTTTTTCGATGAGTTCCCCGTCGGTCACAACGTCGACAAGATCGCTGCCGAAGCGAACTTTGCCGGACGGGGTCAGCTGCGTCGCGGCCACCCCTTGCGCGCCTCGCAGGTGCCGCAGGTCGATCATCGTTTCGCGAACGTCCTGTTCCTCGGGGTGCTCGGCGCCCGGCGGTTCGAGCAAGATGTGACGGAACATCGGCGTGTGCGGCAAGTAGCGCCGCATCAAGACGGCCAGTGCGACGAAACCGACCCCGCTAGAGCCGACGACCAGCAACGAGTCGCGAAGCTGGCGAATCTCGGCATCGGTACCGGGAAGCACGAACGTCTGGCTGGCGAGCACCAGCGAAGTGATGATCAAGAGTCCTCCGCCGAGCCCGAAGATTCCGAAACCGGGTAGCACGAAGACCTCGAGCACCAGGCAACCAACCCCGACGAGGAACAAGAGGATCTCCAGCGTGTTGGCCGTCTGCTCCATGTAGTTGGCCCAGAAGAAGACGACGAACGCCACGGTGGCCACAAATCCGCCCACGCCGATACCGGGCATTTGCACTTCGGCGTACATTCCCACCAGTCCAATTACCAGCAGCAGCGAGGCGACCTGGGGCGTCGCCAAGATTTCGATCAACTCCTCGGTCCAACCCGGCTCCGCGAGTTCGACCTCGCTTGCGAGCTGCTCCCGGGCTTTGAACTCATCGAAGCTGTCGACGGTGTCGCCCGCCAGGCCAAGTTCGACGGCACGCAGACCATCAACTTCCAGCAGTTCGCCTTCGACATTGACTGCCTGCTGACGCTGCCAGTTGTCGGGGTCGTCCTGCGTTTTCAATTCGTCGGGAGCAAAATAGGCCAAACGGTTTGAGCGTCGATCGCGATAGGCGTGAACGGCGAGCGCAGGATCAAACATCGCCAGCGGCAGCGACCAACGGCGTTGCTTCATCTCAGCAAGGTCCTGGAAGTGGTACGTCACGTCCTCCAGCTCGTCCTCCGTCAGTTCCTGATCGCCTCCCCCGAGTCGTGAAGCGGGGCGTAACACGAGTTCGTCGCAGGAAAGTGCCAACAGCGCGCCCATGCCCTGGGCATCCTGAGGCACGTAGGCCACCGTACGAATCTGATCGCTCTTCAGGACCGCGATCGCGCTGGCCAATTCCAACGTCGCCCCCACGTCGCCACCGCTGGCTTCGATCCAGAAGCAGATGTAATTGACGCCCTCGCGTTGACAGTTCTCGATCATCCGACGTCGCGAGCCGCTGATTTTGGCGTTGATGTACCCCCGCACGGTCAGCATCCGCGGATTCACCTCCTGAGTGGCAATCGCACCCTTCATGACGCGCCTGGCTTCGACATCGAGAGCCCGATAGAGCTGGCTCGGATCGTCGGCCAGGTACTGCACGAAGCCAAGGCTGCGAGCCTGACTGCCCGTGAACCAACCCGTGTCGCCACGCTCGATGATCACCTTCCGTTGCGAGTTGGGAAGCTCTGAGGTGCGGCGAAGCAACGCCTCGAGATCGCGTCGAAACACGATCTCCGGACCATCCTCCGTTTGTACCTGCAGCACCTCGAAATCCTTGTCGAGCATTCCCAGGGCAATCTCTACGGGAAACGTGCGTCGCTTGCCGGCAATCTCACGATAGGCGGTAACGATCGTGTCGCTCACCGAGCCGCCATCGATACTCTCGCCCGCGGCCCGACCGATCTCGGCGTCGGCAGCCATGACGACCTCTTCGCAGGCCATGATGGGCAGAATCGCGTGGCCGCTCACCGAACGGGGCACAAAGGCCACGGTCTTGAAGTCGCGCGGGATAATCGACTCGTTGGTGATGTACTTGGCCAGATCGTACGAGGCGGTGAAGCTGCTACCGCCGCCGCCGTCCGGCGAGGCGGCAAATTCCAAGATCAGCGGCACCCGGCCGGCGCCCCCCTCGGGCAATTTCTCGCGCAACGCCGCCACCACCTGACGAATCTTCCACTCGGCGCGCCAGACGTTGCGGCGCGCGATCGGCAACGGAAGCTTGATCTGCGCCGCCTGAGGCCCGACGAAAGCCGGATCCGCTGCCCGGACCGGGGCACCACCGTCCTCGGCGTTGTCGCCCGCAGCGGCCGCTGCCTCGTCACCCGCGACCTCGTCGTCGCCGTCTTGCGCGCTGGCCGCCACGCCGATGCTCAGGCACAACATGGCCGATGCGCAAGCCCAAAGGACGCTCGCCAGAGAGAAGCGGATTGCCTCGGCGGCAAGATCGCGCCGCGACCGTAGATTCGGCACCTTCAGCGGCGCTCGGGTCAGCATGAGTCGGTGCTCCACGACAATTCCATCGCGGAAATTCTATCGCCGTGGGCGCACCGAGGTCAACGCGCGGTCCGGCTTAGCGCCGCTGCCCCGCAGCGGCAGCCGCGGCATTGGCCGAGTTGCTTGCGGCCGCCGGCGGATTCTCGCGCACCAGCTGCCAGCCGCGCGGAACCGTGGGACTGAAGAGCTCCTGCCAGTTCGGCAAGATCGGATTGACCGAAATGTTCTCGAACTTGTACGAATCGTACTGCCCGGTCGGCAGGTAGCGTCGCAGCGCGACGGGACTGAAGTCGGTCAGGTTGAAGCGAATGATCGACCGCGTGAAACTCGCCACGTCGGCCCGATAGCGAGGATAAGCCTCGAGCCAGATTTCCGTCTGCTGAAACTGTGGCGGAGTGATCACCCGCAACCAATATCGTTGCTGCAGATCGGCCGGATTGGCGCCAAAGACAAACGGGATGGGGCTGTTGCGAATCGTCTGGCCTTGCAACTCGGGCGGAATCGCGCGTTCCACGACGCGCTTGTTGATGTAGTCGTATTCGAGGATGACTTTGCCGTCGGTTGTCCAGTGTTCGCGAAACTCGCCAGCCGCTTCCTCAAGCTGTCCCTGGGCGTTCGGCGAAAAGACCTTGTCGATACGGTACGTGCCTTTGTCGGGCGATTGGTAACTCAGCTCGCCGTCGGCGACCGACTTTTCGCGGTTCTGCTGGTCGTACTCCCAGCGACGAAACGTGGCCTTGAATGTCTTGATCTTGGAGGTGTGCTCCTCCCAGATGGCCAGTACTTGGGCCAGATACTCCGCTTGTTCCTTCGACAGTTCGAAGGGCGCCCTGGGAGGGGCCGCCGGCGCGCCCTGCGCACCGCGTGGTGCCGATGGGGCCTGCGTACGGGGAGCGGGCGGTTGCTGACCGGTCGGTGGAACCTGTTGGGGAGGCAAACCGGCGCCCGGAGGCTGGGCTTCGGCCAGCGGAGCGTCGATTCCGGCTGCCAAGGCCGCGAGGATGATCAGAAACAGTGAGAGTCCGCGAGGAAGGTTCACGGGGATGGTCACGGTGGGTCAACTCCTCGCGCGGGGCAATTGGGGGTGGGATCGCGGAGCGCCGCCATGCCCTTCGAGCGAGCGGCGGAGGATTCTAGCAACGGCGCCGCTAAGCCCCAAGGCGTGTTTGTGCTACCATGCGATGGCGACGCCAGCCCGCCCCAGCGCCGCGTTCGACCACCATGCTAG